>Ga0074075_17885_pt1 | contig 9585 bp, 9 predicted proteins | sample YNPg_E_FD_63712 | JGI IMG/M metagenome (GOLD analysis project Ga0074075, IMG submission 63712) | Hot spring microbial communities from Beowulf Spring, Yellowstone National Park, Wyoming, USA - YNP_Beowulf Spring_E v2 (version 2) | ecosystem: Environmental > Aquatic > Thermal springs > Hot (42-90C) ... | reverse complement strand
CAGTTGAATGATCTGGTGTGCTTCCTATTGTTCCTTATACCATCAAGTTTTTCGAGCTTTATTCCTGCGTTCTGTTGTATAGCTATATCAACAATCTTCCTTGATACCTTATGGTTCAAATCACTGATTATCCTGCTCTCTCTGTTCTTAATCTTATTCAACAGCTTGTATTTCTTTGCTTTCTGGAGCTTCCTCCTGATTTCCCTGTATTTATTGTGTATATGCTTAGCCTTCTTGCCGAGTTTCCACACCTCCCCAGTTTGAGGATTGGCTACCACAGCGATGTGCCCCGTTGCATTTCTGTCAACACCCAACCACGTCCGTGGTTGAATCATTGGTTTATCTGGTACAGATACAGATAAATGGGCGTACCTATCGTCTATTTCAATCTGATTGATTTTCTCAAAATCATTTCTGAAGCTGTATTGAAGTGTTAGCTTCAAAGAAGGTATGTATATCTCCCTCTACACTTTATCTACATAAATGCCTTGACCAGGTATAGTCAGGTTGACGTGTCCCACTTTCTTTATCTTTTTGTTTCTCGAATACTTTCTCAGTATCTGATTTGCGATGATACTCCTGAGACCGAAGTGTTTGACATCCTTAGAGGAAAGCGTACGAGTCTTGACCGCGTACTCCGCGACCCGTCTGGCCTTCTTCAATTCATCGGAGAAATCCCTGTTGTGTTTTATGTTGAATGTTAAGATTATACCCCTTTCTGCTCCTCTATGTATTTTTTACAACCTTAAATGTTACCCCACCCACTGATGAAATGAATTTTGAATGTGCTCACAGGGTTGGAAGCTTTCTCTTGGGTTCCGGGAACTCTTCTCTAAGTACATGGGAAGTATAACCCTTAATTCTATTCACAACATAGTACACACCTCTTTTGTGATTCACCTCTATGAGGTGATACACTTGGTCTGGCATAACTTCCATCTCAAGTACCTTATACCCATAATCACTTTTTTTTCAAAAATCAGTTGCTTTAATCTTATATCTATAGGGGAACAAGAACCCTTCTTCTATACTTCGGGCAAAATATCACATAGTATTGACAGCTGTATACAGTGTGATCTTCACGATGGTGATCCTTTTCTTTATTATCTATTTCCATCTTCCTAAAAAATTATATTATCACGGCTTTATATATCTTTAGAAATTCATCTCCTCATTGAAGGCTGGAGCTTTCTTGTTCATATTTTTTTAATATTTTATTTTCCTAATTTAAAAATGGATTTTTTCCATAATTTATGATAATTTTCCGTATAATTTTTATTAACTGTGTAAAATCAAAAAATTTTAATTTAAGATTATAGTATAGTAATGATTGAAATGACCCAAGGCGATAATAAAAAGGGTGCGGTAAGGCTTTTTGTAGTCGTGATAGTAATTGTGGTAATAATAGCTGCAGGTTTTGCTGCGTACGCTCTGAGTCATAAAACTCAGACAACGGTGAATAAAACTTCTCTAGTTGTCGAGGAAGGAGAATTTCCTGATAGCCTTGATCCAGCTGTAACCTTCAGCACTCCTGGATGGGAAATAATGAACCAAATTTATCAGGGACTCGTTGCACCTAATGGAACAAGTGTGACCACATTTGTTGGAGTATTAGCTTACAACTGGACTATTTCCCCTAACGGGATGAACTATACTTTCTACCTTAGACATAATGTAACTTTCAGCAATGGAGACCCATTCAATGCCTATGATGTTTGGTTTTCCATCTACAGATCAATAATTATGGATCAATCCCCGGAGTTTATATTAGGGCAAAATCTTGCAGCAGGCAACGGTATTAATTTCAACATAACTGCGAATATTCTTAATTCCATTAACTATACTGATCCAAACTCCACTGATTTATATTACATGGAATATCCAAACCAATCAGTGCAGGTTGTAAATCCTTATGAAGTTATCTTCCACTTGGGTTACGGTTATAACGGATACCACCCGTATAACGCATTTTTAATGACTCTTACAACTCCACTTGCAGCAGCAGTTGATCCAAAAGTTGTTGAAGAGCATGGAGGTGTTGTTGCTGGGTCTACAAATAGTTGGATGGATACGCATGCAGTAGGTACCGGTTTTTATGAATTAGGTCAGGTTATACAGGGACAAAGTATAACTCTTGTTAAAAATCCAAATTATTGGGGAAATTATGTACCAAAGGACGAATTAAATTACGCAATTCAACCTGCAATTTTGAATACAATTACCATTGAATATAAGTCACTGGCATCAAGAATAGCAGATCTAAAAAGCGGGGCAGCGCAAATCATTGAGGCACCTGTGCAAGATTATAACACATTGAAAACTATTCCTAATGTTAATGTGTCATTATTACCAATAATTTTCGGCAGTTCACAAGGAGCATATTTGTATACATGGATCCTGTGGCATTCCCAGCATTCAACAACACTTCCGTGAGGGAGGCTATTACTTACGCCATAAACTATGCTGGAATTATAAAAACGGTTTTTGATGGATATGCTGTCCAATGGGTTGGACCTATTCCTCCCGGTTTCCCATATTATAACCAATCTGTTGGAAATTTAACACCGTACTCATACAATCCAGAATTGGCAGCCAAATACTTGGCACAGGCTGGCTATCGTGCTATTTTTCCCAATGGTACCATCGTAAATAGAAATCATCCATTCCCCAATGTAAATTTCTTATACACTTCAGATTCCACGTCTGAAACAGAAGCTGCTCAGATAATTCAGTCAAATCTTGCTGCAATAGGTATCAATATAACTCTTACTCCATTAACGTTCCCTGCATACGAACAAGTTGTTTTTGCACCTGGCAACGAAACAACCCAGTATCCAATGGGAATAAACTTCTACACTGAAGATTTTACCGCATCTATAGATTATGTTGATGCTATAGCTGATGGATATTACATAGGTACTTCTGCATATTTCAATGATAGTGTATTCAATGCCTCCGTTAACGCCAGCGCCACATTCAATCAGACTGCCATAATACAAAACTTTTCATTCATTACCCACACTATGTATTATCAGTATGCAATTGATTGGCTTTATACCCCATACATTCTCTCAATAACTGCGAGTGACGTTACTGGAATAATTCCAAATCCGGCAGGTAGCGGTGCAGGTTACTTTATGTTCTATAACACCGTGCATTATACCTGAGGATTGTGTATGATTGGGAGAAAAGAATTAATTTTATTTATTTTGAAGAGAATAATTTTTTCCTTTTTTGTTATTATTGGAACGATAATAATAATTTTCTTTATCTCTCATATTTTATCTAAAAATCCGGCGGCACTTTGGGCTGGACCAAAGGCTAAACCTTCCACAATTGCCTATGTAATAAAAGAGTATGGATTAAATAAACCTATTTACATTCAGCTTCTGAACTTCTTTGAGGGTTTTTTCACAGGAAATTTTGGTATAGATCCTGTTACACATCAGCCAATCGCATCTGAAATATTCTATTACTTCCCAAACACCATTGAGCTTGTTATTACTGCATTAATTTTCATAATAATAATAGGTATAGGTTTGGGGTATATTTCCGCCGTGCATTTTAACTCCAAGGTTGATGATCTTATTAGGCTTCTTTACACAGCAGCATGGGCTACTCCCACTTTCCTGGCATCCATATTGGCTATACTTATTTTTACATCCTACATACCTATCTTACCCTCAGGTGGGATGTATTCTCCTGGTTTGACCCCACCACCAAGGATTACCGGCATATTTGTTATTGATTCCCTTCTTTCTGGAAACCTTGCAGATTTCATAAATGGACTAGATCATCTTATTCTACCGGCCTTGACTCTTGCATTCCTTAACTTCGGTATTGTAACTAGAATAAGTAGGAGTGGTATCCTCAATGTAAAATGGATGCCGTATGTGAAAAATGCCAGAGCAAAAGGAGTAGATGAAAAGAGAATCAACAGATATCATATACTCAGGAACGGATTGATTGAATCCAATACAGTTATAGCAGTCATGTTTGGCTGGCTTGTTACAGGTACAGTAGTTGTGGAAGAGATATTTTCATGGCCTGGAATAGGAAAGTTTGCTTACAACGCCATAACATCGGATGATTATCCCGCTCTTATTTACGTTGTTATAGTATTCACAATACTTGTTATCATAGCTAATCTTATAGCAGATATAATGTATGCCGTACTTGATCCAAGAATAAGGTTAGGGAGGGGAATTAAATGAATTTCAAAGATTCTGCAAGCAAATTCTTTAAAGTTATATTTTCAAACTGGCTTTCGGGTTCAGGTTTCATTATAATTGCAATTTTCTCAATTATTGCAATACTTTACGAGTTGCTAGGAACCAGAATGGTTCCATACAACCCTTACCAAATAAACTTGTTGAATGCCAATTTGCCGCCTTCCAGCTCTCACTGGTTTGGTACAGATGAATTGGGAAGAGACATATTTTCCAGGGTTATCGCTGCCCTTCCTGTGGATCTTGGTATCTCCTTATTCATTGTGATCGCATCATCATTTATAGGATTAGTCTTGGGCATTGTGGCAGGATATTTTCGTGGTCCATTAGAAGAAGTTATTATGAGATTGACAGATCTCTTTCTGGCATTTCCCCCAATAATTATGTCCATGGCCATAGCAGCTACCCTTGGCCCTAGCCTTTTAAATGCAGCTATTTCAGTCATATTTGTGTGGTGGCCTCCATATGTTAGGCTCGTTAGAGGCAATACATTGCAGGTGGCATCACAGGACTTTATAACAATATCTAGAGTATTGAATACGCCCTTTAGGAAAATACTTCTCAAGGGAATTCTTCCCAATATTATTACACCGCTCCTAATTTACGCTACAATGGATGTGGGTACTGCCATGCTTACACTATCAACACTAGGGTTCCTTGGAATTGGGATACCCATAAATACTCCAGAATTAGGTCTTATGTCATCAATACTTACAACCACATTTTACACTTATCCGTATGAAGGCTTAATACCGGCAGCGTTCATATTCCTGATAGTTTTAGGGTTTTCTCTAACTGGAGAAGGCCTTGCAGAGCTAATTGATCCGAATATTAGAGTTCATATCATCTCAAGGAAGAAAAGGGCCGAAATTTTGGAAAGAAGCAAAGTATTAACAGAAAAAATATAAAATCAACCCTTTTTCTTTACATCCTTGTTTTTATTTTTATATTCTTTTTCGATTTCCCATTATCCTTTTTGGGGAAGGTATTAAGGCGTATATTATTATAGCCGCAATTACAAATGCCATTACGATATTGCTTTCCATTGGTATGTAAGTGGTCTTACCTGTTACCCATAATTTAAGGACTCCCAAGATAGGTATGTATCCAACAGCAACTCCCATAATTTGTGAAACATTTACTAAACTATTATCAATTCCTACATTCTGATCAGCAGCCAGATAATAATTGCCTGAAATTAAAAAGGGAGAGTTCGCCAGATTGTAGTCACCCATTGTTACAAACCCTTTCTCCCCGATATATTGTGATAGCTCAATGATTAAATTTCTATGAGCATAACCCACATCTTTTATGATCACATTGCTCCCGTTGATAGACATCCATGATTGGTTTTTAAAGTAGTATATTATGGGTGTTGTCCCTTTCCAGCCCTCGATATAGAGTATTGCCCTATGTATTACTAATTCTCCCAAGTAGTAATTCTTATAAACAATTACATCACCATAATCGCCGTAATCAATTGGACTCCCTTGTGTTCTGGCTTGAACGTATGTTATGACTTGATTGAAATTATCAATTTTTTTTACACCTACAATGTCGCCAGTATTTATAACTCCGAATGTAAAACCATTACCGTGCTGCATGGATTTTGACTCCACTATAACTGCAGGTGGCCAATTATCAGTGTAGGCGTATGCTGCTCCAAGTAATAGGACTACCACCAATAAAGCTGATATACCCTGGATTATTCCCTTATTGAGTTTCAAATATATCTCAGGTTAATGATTTTTCTAAATTTAACATTTATTTAAGAGCTTTTCCTAAATCAACTGTGAAAAAATTCCCAAAAAGTAATAATTTATTAATATGAATTTTATACATAACTATGGCCTCAAGGAAAAATTCAAAAGATCAAATAAATTCAATAGATAAAAAAATATTAAAAGCTGTATTCGAAACTAAAAATACAAATCTGGGGGTAATTTCAAAAAAAGTTGGTATGTCAAAATCAACAGTGCACAATAGATTAAAGCGACTCAAAAATCTTGGAATAATTACTGGAGAAATTTTAGCTTTGGATCAAAAATTTGTGGAAAGTTATATGACAGCGGTAAGCCTAATAAAGGCAAGATATGGCCCTGAATATGCTGAGGAAGTTGGAAAAAGGATTGCTAAAATAAAAGGTGTCTGGGCAGTTTATTTCGTAATAGGTACAAATGATTTTGTGGCACTTATAAGAGCCAAAACTAAAGAGGAACTGGAATCCATAGTAAATGAATTAAGTAAAACAGAAGGAATAGAGAGGAGTGAGACTACCATTGTATTAAAAATGTTAAAAGAAGACCTTTCCGAAAGTATGAAACTTCTCGTTGAGGACTAATTTGTATCAATTTTTTTCCAATCTTTTAAATTTAAAGAAAATATTTCTTTTAAACTCGTTATGAATCGATATTAAGATTCATTAATATATGCTTTAAAGATTATCATGTATATGCTGACTCAGAGACTTAGTTTAAATAAAGCCCCTGTTATAAGGGTAAAACCACCTGGGCCAAAGTCCATGGAGATCCTATCCATTCAAGATAAATTAGAAAGTTCCACTAGATCTTATACGAGATTTTTTAAAATGGCCATAGACTATGCGAAAGGCTCTACCATAGTGGATGTGGATGGAAACGTCTACATTGATTGGTTCGGGGGAGTAAGCGTAATGAATCTTGGACATGGTAATCCCATAGTGACTAGGGCAATTGAAGACCAGCTAAACAAAATTACTCATATCACTGAATTACCAACTGAAGCCAGGATATCTTATCTGAAAAATTTAAATGCAACACTTCCCGGAAAAATGAAGGATCATTCAAAAGTCTTATTTACGGTGAGCGGTGCTGATGCTTGTGAAGCAGCAATAAGCCTTGCAAGGTATATTACCAAAAGGAGAACAATTATAGCTTTCTCGGGTTCATACCATGGGATAGCCGGTGGGGTGGTATATGCTACTGCCAACCCGCATTATAGGGAATATGCCTCATTTAACCCCCATGAAGTATTTTTCGCTCCTTTCCCCTATCCTTACAGATTTCCTATTAAAGGTGATGATATCTCCAAGGTTGTCATTGATTACCTTGACTATATGATAAGTGACCCATATTCTGGTATATCAAAACCTGCCGGAATAATGGTTGAACCTATACAAGGAGAGGGTGGGTACATAGTTCCTCCAGATGATTTTTTACCAATGCTTAGAGAATTGGCTGATAAGCATTCCATTCCTCTTATAGTGGATGAAGTTCAAACTGGTGTGGGAAGAACGGGAAAAATATGGGCTTCTGACTTGTATGGCATAACCCCTGACATTATGTGCGTTTCCAAAAGCATTGGGGGTGGGATTCCCATATCTAGTGTAGTATATAGGGAAGAGTATGATAACTTACCAACTGCATTCCATCTCGGTACATACAGAGGAAATCCTCTAGGACTTGCAGCTGGTGCTGCTATACTTGAATACCTTATGAAAGGAAATCTACTTGACAGGGTTACAAAATATGGAAGGAACATCTTATCTAGATTTCAGGATATGATGAACGAGTATGGTGTGATAGGTGATGTAAGGGGGAAAGGTTTTATGATCGGTGTTGAGTTGGTAAAAAATGGAACAACTTCACCCAATCAAGAAATTGCCCAAAAACTCCGGGATGTGCTGTTTCAAAATGGATTATTAATGCATACTTGCGGCCATTATGGAAATGTAATGAGATTTATGGCGCCCCTTACGATAGAGGACGATTTAATCGATAATGGATTGGAAATATTCGAATCTTCAATTAGGGAGATGATTAAATGAGCATACAAACCTATGACCCTTTTACGGGCGAACTTTTGGGTAATTATAAAACAGAATCAGAAAAAGATGCACTAGAAAAAATAAAAGAGGTATATAAAGGGCAGGAAAGTTGGCGATTAAGTCTTGATGAAAGGGTAGAGTATTTTAAAAACACTATTAAAAGAAACTTTGAAAAAGAGACTGAAAATTTGGCAAAGTTAATGACTAGGGAGATGGGAAAGCCCATATCTCAATCCATAGCTGAGGTCAAAAAGAGCATAAGGTTGATTGATTATTTGATTGATAAGGCCCATGAGATATTTGATCCTGAATATATTAAAACTGAAGCTAAAAAGAGCTATGTCAGATTTGATCCCCTAGGAGTAATTATGTCAATAGAACCATGGAATTTCCCTGTTTGGCAGGTTGCACGTGCAGCTTTTCCCGCACTTATGGCCGGAAATGGAGTGGTTCTTAAGCATGCTTCCATAGTTACTGGAACATCACTTAAAATCCAAGAATTGATTGATTTACCGGTATTTAAAAGTCTTATTGTTGATGGAAAAACAGCATCCTCATTGATAAAATATGTTGACGGAGTTGCATTTACTGGTTCAACTCCCACGGGCGCTAAGATAGCTGAAGAAGCAGGAAGAAATCTTAAAAAAATAGTAATGGAACTCGGAGGTTCTGATCCATTTATAGTGCTGAAAAGCGCCGATTTAGAGAAAGCAGCTAAAAATGCAGTATTAGGAAGACTACAAAACAATGGACAGAGTTGCATAGCTTCCAAAAGGATACTGGTGCATGAAGAAGTGTTCGATGAATTTTCTAAGAAATTTGAAGAAGAAATGAGTAAAGTTACAATAGGCAATCCACTTGATGAAAAAACTTACCTTGGACCATTATCCTCAAAAGAGCAGGTAGAAACCATTAGAAAACAGATATCTGAGCTGAAACCAGTTTCCAATGTGATCAAGCTCGGTGAGGAAAAGGGAAATATCATACCTCCTACGATTGTTATAACGGATATGAATTATCAGGAAGAAATATTCGGACCTGTAGCAATACTTAAGAAATTCAGGAATAATGAAATGGCTATCGAAATGGCCAATGAAACTCCCTTTGGCCTGGGAACGTCCATTTGGGGCGATGAAGAAGAAGCTGAAAAGATGGTACCTTTCATACAGGCAGGAATGGTTTTTGTTAATAGCATTGTATTTTCTGACCCGAGGATACCCTTTGGTGGTGTTAAGAAAAGCGGCATAGGGCGAGAATTGTCAAAATATGGGTCAAGGGAGTTCACCAATATGAAAACAGTGTGGATTGCTTAGTGGTTTGAAACATATATGGCATAATGCCCTTTATGAAATCTCTCTATATTTTTCATGGATATATTTTTAAAATATTTCTTTAGCTTATTTATCTCATTTTTCAATTCCGTATCAGATCTCATGGAATAGCTTTTGTACATTATAATTCCCCTCTTTGGAGAATAATATTTTACATTTTTTAGAAAATATCAATCTGATTTGGCTGTGCTATGTCCTGGTAATCATGTCAACCCAGTCT
>Ga0074075_14031_pt1 | contig 9595 bp, 8 predicted proteins | sample YNPg_E_FD_63712 | JGI IMG/M metagenome (GOLD analysis project Ga0074075, IMG submission 63712) | Hot spring microbial communities from Beowulf Spring, Yellowstone National Park, Wyoming, USA - YNP_Beowulf Spring_E v2 (version 2) | ecosystem: Environmental > Aquatic > Thermal springs > Hot (42-90C) ... | reverse complement strand
AAGCTTCGGACTCTCGCAAATTAGGGAGATTGAGATATCCCTGTCCTTCAACGCGATGGCCAGGGGCTCGAACGAGGGGTCTCGAACTCTATGGGTCTGTGGACGTCCACAAACTTTCCCTTTCTAAGGGTGACGGACTCGAAATGGGAGTTGATATGTTCCATCCCTAATTCCCCTCTTAATCTATCCAAGACCTCCCCATAGTCTATCTTCCCTCCCTGACGGGCAAAGGTGTGAGCCCAATCAACATAAGGTACAACACCCTTAATCTTCTTAGAAAGGCTAATAACCTCGTCCAATGTGCCTACGGCAGTCTCCTTGGCCATGGTCTCCACGCCGAATCTGACCGTGTTGGCACCCTCTGCTCTTGCCTTTTCCACTACTTCCCCAAGCTCCGTTTCAACCAACTGCAGGCACTTCTCAGGGCCCCTCTTACCATAGAACGCTATATGTATGGCAATGGCGTCAGCCCCCATCCTCTCCGCTCTGTCCGCCGTATCTAGGAGTCTCTTTTTTGAGGCAGCTATCTTCTCGTCCTCATCCGAACATAGGTTTATGAAGTAAGGAGCGTGAACCGAAAGCCTTATTCCTAGTTCATTTGCCAATTGACCTACACGTTCAGCGGTGCTCTGGTTCATTCTTACGCCCTGAACAAACTCCACCTCCATGGCGTTAAGCCCTAACTCCTTTACCTTCCTCAATCCCTCCTCCGTACCTTTGCCCTGTGCGGACAGCGGAATCCCCGCTGGACCTAGAAACACTCTTGCCATGGGGAAAAAGTCATCTAAGGAATTAAAAGCAGTTCACGTATAGTTCATCGAAGAGGCCAGTTTGGTCTTAATGATGGCATACTTATCAGATAGGAGAGTCAGTATGGTCCTTAACACCACCTGTTCGTCGAAGGTGTCTGTCGCCTTCTCCTTAACTCTTCCCAGGAGTTCCCTAGCCAGAGGCTCGCTGTTCATTGATGATAGTGCTGACACCGCGATGTCTACCATGCTCTTTCTCAATAGTAATGGATTCGCTTCCGAGCCCTTGCCCGCCTCAAGCACCCCATTCATATAGTTTAGGACCTCTTCAGTGACCTTGTCCATTGCCTGAGTTATCACTGGTTCTATCATCTTCCTATACTCTTCCTCATCTGTGGCGAAAGTCACGGTATCAGCCACTAGCTGATCTACAGTTAGTATATTGCTTTTTATTGAGTTTAATAATATTTGTTTTAATTGTTCCTGTATCTGGGCTGGTAGCGAGAAGTCCACACTCTTCTCAACCTTTATCCCCATCTTGGATCCTAGGAATTCAGTTAGCGTAAGGGCATCCACACCTACCTTCTTGAACTTTGCGGCAGCGAAGGGGCATAGGGTAACTAACTTCTTGTACCTCTCGGCCAAGGTTCTAGCCATCATGTCCGCCCTTCTACCCAGGTTGGCTTCTAGCTGTGCTCCGGAACATCCCTCCACCTTTCTTACCTTGTATCCCTTCTCCCTTAACTTCTTCATTACATCGTCGGCATAACCCTGAGAGAAGCACGCTACGTGAAGTTGGATCTCCTCATCTCCCTTGACGTCTGCTACCTCAAGTATTCTTAGGTCAAGTGGTGTTATGACTGTCCTAAAGTTGACTCCCAGTATTTTGGAGTAGTCTAGATATACTTCCGAAAGGAGCTTATAGTCCTCAGGGGAGATTGTGAGTACCTCTGACGCACCAGACAATACCTCGGCATTCTTCTTCACCTTCTTAGTTAGTGACGCCCCGTTACCACTGATGTAGTCCAGAAATCCGGTGTCACCCTCAGTACCGACCATTTTTACCTTTACTCCGAGGGCCTTCAGTACCCTTAGTGTGGTAATGGCGTTCTCTAAATTCTCCACCCCACTCTTACCAACCCAAAGCACCACGTCTGAGCTGGGGTCGACTACATCCTGCACCGATTCATCAGCAATCCTTATATTAACTGGAGTCTCCTCCGGCATTTTCTTGGCAACCATATTATTTAGCTTCACCAATAGTGTTGATATTGGAATCTTGGCAGGACATACACCATCACAAAGCCCACATTTGTGACAACCCGATATTTCCGCTATGGCGGACAGTGGGATATCTACGGCCCCGTTTATGTGATAGCTGGATATGGCTCCTTTTACGAAGTCGAACATTCCCTTGGGCGCGTATGGGTATTGTGGAATTAGCCTATACTGTGGGCACACAGTGACGCACATAGCGCAGTCTATACACTCCATGGCGTAATCTACGAAGATATCCATGTACCTCTTCGTAGCCTGATAACCTCCCACCTCTCCTCCAGACGTTAAAGCTTTAGCTAGACCTATGGCGAATCTGAAGGACATCGCATCCTTCTGCTTCCTAACTATATCCGTTACTCCCTTTCCTCTCTCCTTTGGCTCGAAGACCTTACCTGGGTTCATTAACTCATTTGGGTCATTCTGCTGCTTGTATGATCTCATTGTCTCATATCTGTCTACCCCAAGCTGAGCGAACGTCTTGCTTGTAACATTAAGTCTATTCTTGGCATACTGATGTACGAACATACCTACGGCAAGCATCGAACCACCTACCCCAATCATTTCCTCCATCATCAGCGTGTTCTTAGCCAACTCATAGATCAATTTCTTATCGAAGGGCTTCAGGTAGCTCATGGTGAAGGCGTTGACCAATAGGGTTTCCCTTCTCTCCAAGGCAATATCTATATCGAAGCCACCAGTCTCCTCGAGCCTACCTAGGTCCCCTAATTGTCTCCCTAACCTCTCCACCAGCTCCTTTAACTTAGTGTATTCGACCAATCCGTGTTGATGTATTAACAGTCCTTTCGTTCTCATAGCAGCTATAACCTCCGTGATTAAAGGACCACCACCCCGTCCATTCCCCAGAGGTCATCTTTGCTCCCGTGTCTATGGCCAGTCTCTTCAACTTCGGCTCAACCAATGCACTTCTGCTGGATGGGTACATGACAACAATATTCCATCTATTAGGATCTACGGGCGCCTTGTATCTTTCCGCCATATATGTGGATATGGCCCTTCCTCTCACCTGAACGTGCCAGGCAGGGATAAGTTGCTTATAGAACTCCCCTATGGCCCTTATCACGTCGTCAAACGACTCATAGGAGAGGGTTACCGCTTCAGTGGTTGAGAATGGTCTCAGCCTTATTCCTGCCTTCACTATAATCCCCGTGGTGCCCTCAGCTCCACAGGCTATGGCCAGATCCCCTCCCTGGAGTCTCACTAGGTCACCCTTGGGGTTTATCATATCGACGAATGCCACATTATCTGAAATGAAGCCGTACTCATAGGAGCCTATTCCCAGGGAGTCACCGGCTATTCCCCCTCCAACAGTGGAATCATATGAAGATGGGAAAGTTCTGAGCTGCATTCCTTTTTGCTGGGCATATAGATCCACTATCTTCCAAGTTGCCCCAGGACCAACTGTGGCCAGCTTATCTCCAGCATTTATTTCCACTGAGTCCATTTTGGAGAAATCAACTACTATACCACCCTCTGTGGGTACTGCATTACCGTACCTATTGGTTCCTTTACCGTAGGGCGTTATGGGTACCTTGTACTTCCTCGCTATTTTCACTAGATCTATGACATCCTCCACGCTCTTAGGGTAAACCACATAGTCTGGAATGTTATTTATTTTAACTCCGGCCCACACTATGTGGGGCACAAATCCCATATCTGAGGAATGGGAGAACCTTTCCGATATCTCAGTACTCATATTCTCTTTAAATCTCGATCTCAGTTCCTCCTCAATCATTCTTAGATTGTCTATATAGACAGCTAAAATAATCTTTGCTTTCTGAAGTTGAACTTTCTATATAGTGAGGAGTAAAATTGTAGAACATATAATATAGGCGAGTTATCTCATTGACTGAAATGACCCTAAGAAAACTTAGCGCTAAGAGGGCAATGTCTGATAACGAAATCATGTTGACGATTTTTACATCCTAATGAAGTGATCCTGTGATAGTTTGGTCCTTAGTACCTCGACCTCCTAAACTAAAGTTTTTAACGAACTGAAGGGAGAAGACGAATATGAAATACGTAGCATTGCTTCTATTAGGACTTATGATAACTCCTATTGCGTTAGTTGCTTCAGCATCAAGTACACGGTTCGCAACCTATAACGTGAATCTATCCACTGAAAACCTGAACTTAACTGCAACCATTACTGTCGAAACGTCCTCAGGTCATCCATATAACAATACTGTTATTGTAAACGGTCAAGTTACAGGCTATAACGCCACAACTAAACTTGATTACTCCACTTCCTACATGTCCAACTATAGCTTGGTGCAGCAGCTCCTATCCAATAATATTTCCGCCCTACTTAACAACACATTAAATATAATGAGAAGTGGGAAATTTGGAAACCTTACGTACAACATTAGCCTCCATTACGGCTCAGGAGGCACTACCTCGGTAGTCATAAATGGACAGACTCTCCAGGCACAGCTTCATAATTTGACAGCATATCTATTCCTAAGCTTACTGTATAACAGGTCCATATTTGGTACACCCTTGACCCTGTCTTATCAACTCAGGAGTTCCGCTCATGGTTTTGTGGAAGTTCTACCTGATGGGCTCCTTTACGCAGCTCAACTACAGGGAACGGCAACCAGTTATCATGGGGCTGACTTCATGGGGACACAGGTCTCCGATCAGGGGTCCACGCACAGTTTAACTCTAGATATCGCTCTTACCTCAACCAACATAGTCGGAGATCCAACCACCAATTACACCATGTTCATTGTTCCAGCGGTGGGAGCTAGCGCAGTGGTCCTCTTCCTAGTTCTTAGGAAGTTCTTCTAAGCTTTTTTCCACGAGCAAATTTTTCTATATAGATGATAAGAAAGATAAGGCTATTCTTCCCAGACGGGACTACGGCAGGTTTCGTTATATTTGACGGCGAGGTCAGTAAGGTCTATCAGGAACAGGATGGAAGGAGGGTATTTTTGTTCCAGGTGAAAGGACGATTCCCTCCTCCCAGAGCTGATTTCTCATGGGTAGAGAGGGTCTTAGATCAAGGGTTAGAAGATGGAAGGAAAAGGTTCATACTATATGTGGGTAGTAGGTACTTGGTAAATGTCAAAGGCTTAGAGGAAGATGATGCTCTGGAGGCACTTAGAGCCTTTTATGAAAGAGGTGGGGGAAAAGTGTATGATGCTTGGTTACGATCCGTGATAAGGGGAGTTAAGTCCAGGAAATTGAAACCGTGGAGCCTATCAAGGCTCAAGAGGGACGATCCTGAACTATATGAATCTATAATGGAGGTGTTAAGGACATCTGGGAGGTCAAGCATGCGGAAGGATCAATAGAAAATTCAAAATAACATTTGTAGCCGATTGCTTTAAAATCTTCTATACAGTCTCCCATTATAGATACTTTGATCGTCGAAGAAAGGGTCACGGAGGTTACGATAGATAGGCTATCGTTACTTAAGTATCTATATGACGAGACTAACTCTCCTGACTTCTGGGTAATGATCAAGGCGGTTCAGAAATTTATGGATCGTGAGGATCAAGACTCATACGAGGCCGTAGTTCAACTCCCTGGCGTCCCAGTCCCTTTGGCTAAACTTACTTTCAAAAAATGTCTCAATTCGGACGGTGTTATTCATGAGGGACGTTCGGATTCTCCAAAGGCCTTCCTAAGATTTTCAGTTACTTTACTTGGGAAGAAATGTCTACTGAGGGCTGAATATGAGGGACCAATGGAATATTTCGCAAGGAGATTGCTAAGAAATGTTCTAAATATATCTGTTAAGAAATTGGAGGAACTTCCCCAGCGTCTTAGAGGACTAGATAGCACCGCTTGATACCCTATCCATTTCTCCTCTTACTAACGATACTTCCATTTCACAGAACGCCCTCAGTTCTCTATAGATCTCCTCCATGCTCATCTCTTGCTTCAGTGCCCCATAAACCACGTTCCTAAGTCCTGGATGTACCTGCGTGAGGTCCGGCTCCACCCTGTGGAAGTTCTTTAGTACCTCCTCTCTGTCCACCGAACCTGCTGCAGCCTGTTCCATTTCCCTCTCCAACCAGTCTGGAGTGGGATACTTTCCAGTTAATGCTACGTAAATTGAGACCCCAAAGGAGTAAACATCCAAGGATGTGTCAGCCCTAGCTCCGAACCTCTGTATTGGATGGGCGTAGAATGGTGTGTAATGTAACACAACCTCTCCGATCTTAACCGCGGACCCTAGGTCTGACAGCTTGGGTCTCACTTTGCCCGAGGAAATGGCGTTCAAGGCCTCCATGCCATAGGGTGGTAGCCATGAATCAAATAATATGTTCGAAGGCTTGAAGTCACAGTGCACGTAACCATTCATGTGAAGATGAATTAGTGCAGCTGCCTGAGACTTGAAGATTTGGGCTACTACGTTGGTCCACACAAGGGAGCTCCTCAGGGAAGAGTACTCCTTACTCACCAACACGTTAGTGAGATCACCCCCCTCCATGAACTCTGTCACAATGGCCGGAGGAAATCTAGGGTCATATTCCTCGTCAACGTAACTTCCTATAATCTTCATGATGTTAGGGTGCTGAGATAGTTGCTGAAGCTTAGCTACCTCTCCCAGGACCTCGGCTGTGTCAGACTCCCGCTTCATCACCTTCACTGCGTACTTTTTCCCTCTCCTTTCGGCCAAATACACCTTCCCCATTCCTCCATCTCCCACAAGTTTCTTAAGATGGTAGCCATACAGTGTAACTCCCTCCAGTTCATCATCGATGGTGAAGTTCTTCATACATGCCTCAGGGATTCCCTCCATGCAGGCAAACGCGAACTCCCTCTCTGCCCTAGAGGGTGAACTCTTCTCCAGTATTATTCCCTTCATATATGCTACACCGGGGGTTCGTCTTTCTTGTTCAATCTTCTCCAGAAGTTTGAGAGCCTCCACCTCCATCCCAGCTTTGATCATCATCCATGCCAACGTGACTGAATTCCTCATGGAGTCTTCCCTCCTTAAGGCCTCAGTAAGGTACTGTATTGCCTCCTTGACCCTCCCCCTCTTCCATAGCTCTAACCCCAATCTGAAAGGAGGTTCGGAGTCGGGGCTGAGTTCCGCTGCCCTAATCATTTTCTTCAAGTCGCCTGAGGAGAGAAGTTCCCTGGACTCCTTAACTAGCTTGTCCCTGAGTTCCGCTGCCTTTCTCTGATCGAATCTCTGATAAATATTCAAAGCTTCCCTCACCATCCCCTTGAGTTCCATGCAGTTGGCTGCTGCGAGGGCTTCCTCCCTGCCGTACTCTTCTAGCTCGGCGAACAACTCAAGCACGTAGTCACAGTCCTTGGATCTCCGCAATGCTTCCCTGAGAATTGTCTTGTCCTGACTCCGGGAGACGGCGTACCTAATGAACGATTCACCTCTCTGCATGTTCTCCATGAGTATCTTAGTATCGTTCTTCCTCAATGGCACTCCCTCTACTACATCAAATATTCCCTCCTTTACCTCCTCGTTGGGTTGCCAAACGTAAACGTTACCCTTTCCATCCTCTAGTAGGGCCATCCTGATCTCCTTAAGGAAGCCCACAAACTTGAGGTCCCTGGCCTCCCTGATCCTAGTCACATCGAATATGATTCCTCTCTTTTTACCATCTTCCTCCACATACCCGATCACTTCTCCCTTGGTTTTCACGTCCACCTTGGCGTAGTACAATGTATCCCTATAGACGTAACCTCTATCCCCCAATCTGAAGACCAGTGACCTCAGTTTATTCACCTCATGGCCCTCGTGACCTCACTGGCTACCTCCTTGGACAACCTACTCGTCCTTTGAGTGCCCTCTAACCTCCTAGTCGACTCTAGTGCTCCCCTGAGCCTCCTTGTTGCGCTCATTAGCTCAACTCTCCCTGTGTCTTGGGCGATCTGATCCATGCATTCCAAGGTCTTCGTGGCTTGCTCTATTTTCCCCTCCATTATTTGTCCACCATACTTGTCCAGGAGCTCGTAGTAGGCGTACTCCTTTATCAGGTCCCTATTTATACCACTCAGGAAGTCTCCCTCCTCTATTCCCAGGACTTCCTCCTCCACTCTTACAGAATCGTCTACAGGATCCTTGTAAGTGGCCACTACCTTAAGCTGATCCCTAGATCCGCCTGGAATCACCGTTTGTCCGTATATCTTAACGGCCTCCTGTACGCCTCCCAACCTTATGGGGGGTCCCCTATAATTGAGTGGTTTCACCTCCCTTGGCCATCTGAAGTCCAGTGAAAGGTCCTTCGCCGCCACATATGTGACTGCCGCCTTAGGAAGTTCACGGGCCACCGTTTCCGGATCCTCCATGTGATATAACTTCCCTCCACATGAGTCAACAGAGGCCTTGAGCACAGCCTCGTTGTAGTCCTCTCCTACTCCAAAGGCGAATAGAGTTAGATAGCTTGGAACCTCAAGCTGGCTGTATGCTTCGGGTTCGTGAACATCAGTGGGCCTTCCGTCGGTTAGTAGTACAAGGTAACCTGGCTTTCTTCTGATCGCGAACCTGGAATAGGCCTCTTGCAGCGCCTTGTAGAGCTCCGTTCCCCCACCGGCGCTTAATTTTAGGTCCACATTTTTGGGACTCTGAAAATCGGAAACAATGTTCACCTTATCAGAGAATGTCATTAACGTGACCCTATTTCCCTCTGGAATCTTAGACAATAATCCCTCCAACCCCCTCCTGGCCATCTCCAGTTTCGTACCCTCCATGGATCCGCTCACATCAACTAGAATCATGTAGTGCATATCATTAGTGGGAACAACCCTTTCAGGCACCACAGTGACCTTGAATTTCATTAGTACGTCCCTTATATGAGGACGCCTATGACTTACATCCAAGGAAAGGGAAATGGTCATTTTTCGTCCACCTCTTTCCAAGAATATGTAGGGCGACCCTGTAGACGAGTGTCTTCCTTCCTTACTTCATCTGGAACCAAATTGTCAAGTCTCAATACAGATTCTGGGGTTGCGGAATCAAACGCTTCATGGCCCATGGGACAACACTTAGAACGGGTATTACTTATAAAGAAGGGGGCACAACCCCTGGAGAAAGGGAATTTTACATAAAGGCTGAAAGCCTCGCCCCTTCCAGGGGCGGAGATGATTAGTTAAATACTGCTTTTCTAATTATACTAATCAGGAGGAACGCGATCAGAGCTACGGTTTCAATGTCGCCCTCTCAGAATCCCTCCTAGTCCTTGTAAATAACTACGTGAAGGCAACACGTTTCGTGTTCTGGTTGAAAGAAAATGTTCCGAACCCAGAGGAGAAGGGAGTATTGGGAAAAGTTCACGAGGAGTTATACGCGAGGTTAAGAGAGGAATATAATCTACCTTCCAAGGTCGCCGAGGACTGTTACAGGGACGCCCTCGTGTACAAGGGTTGGTTCCGCAACCCTAAGAACTCCCTAGGGTGTATAGACAGTATGGTTAACACCTAGGTTGAGCTGCTACCTGAACCTAGAAACAACACCTGAACCTAGAAACAACAAAAGTTAAGATCGCTGGTGAACTTCAGATCCTAGGCTATCCAAGGAACATCAAAGATTACCTAAGCTGATGAGGGAATCCAGACTGGTAGTAAAGGATGGT
>Ga0074075_14401_pt1 | contig 9601 bp, 7 predicted proteins | sample YNPg_E_FD_63712 | JGI IMG/M metagenome (GOLD analysis project Ga0074075, IMG submission 63712) | Hot spring microbial communities from Beowulf Spring, Yellowstone National Park, Wyoming, USA - YNP_Beowulf Spring_E v2 (version 2) | ecosystem: Environmental > Aquatic > Thermal springs > Hot (42-90C) ... | reverse complement strand
GCTAAGTAAAAAACTATGCTCCATTTTAGCCTTGGGCTTCAATTGAACGGACTGGCCTACCACCAGAGATAAACAATATGGTGTGCCTCACGAGGGCTTATTATTCTGTAGTAAGGATGCAGTAGCGTGGAAGCATGAGGGCGATAGGTTCTGCCCTAGAGGCGAGGGAACTCCAGTTAGTGGGTATGCCGATAAAGAGGATAGAGGATCTTAGGCTCTTGACTGGACAAGGGAAATTTATTGATGATCTTCCCACTCCTCCTAACGTGCACTTCGCCAGTGTGGTCAGAAGTCCTTACGCACATGCAAGAATAAAGAATATAGATGTATCGAGGGCATTGGCCATGCCAGGTGTGAGGGCGGTAATCACTGGGAAAGAAATAAAGGATGTTACAGACCCTTTCCCGATGGCCATACCCACTCCAGTGAAGTATTATTCGGTTGCCGTCGATAAAGTCAGATATGTAGGAGAGCCGGTGGCGGTAGTAGTGGCGAGAGATAGGTTCTCTGCGGAGGATGCTGCGGACCTTGTGGAGGTTTGAGTATGAGCCTCTTCGCCCTGTTCTAGATCCTGAGGCCGCCGCTAAGGGAGGAGACCTAATTCATGAGATGGCGGGAAGTAATGTGGTGTGGTCTAGGGAGTACAGTTTCGGTGATCCGCAATTGGCCATGAAGGAGGCATATAAGACGGTGGAAGTCAGGGTAAAGGTGCCTAGGTTCACCACCCCTCCCATGGAGCCATATGGAGTAGTGGCTAGTTATGATTCGGCCTCGGGGATCTTAACGGAGTGGACTAACTTTCAAGGTCCTTTCACCTTCTATTATATCGCAATGAAGGCCTTGCGTCTCACTGAGGAAAGGTTCAGAGTAATAGTCTCCCCGGATATTGGAGGAGGGTTTGGGGACAAGACGGCCCTCTTTCACTACATGACACTTATCGGTGCCACATCAATGATTAGTGGAGTGCCGGTGAAATGGATCGAGACAAGGACCGAACACTTCATAGGAAGTACAAGGGCGGCCTCACGTGTGGCCACGTTCAAATTAGGGTTCACCAGCGGAGGAGAGATAACTGTGATGACAGCTGACTTATTGGATGACGTGGGGGCATATCCTAGGTCTCCGGAGCCTGGACATGTCCTGAGGCAGTTGGGTAACTTCGTTGGCCCGTACAAGATCTCCCACGTCCAGATAAACGCAAAGGTGGTGGTGACAAACACCGTCCCCACCAGCCCCATAAGGGGGTTTGGTGGACAACACCTCTACTTCGCCTTGGAGAAGGCCGTAAACAAAGTGGCTGCAGAACTTCAAATAGATCCGCTAGCTCTGAGGCTCAATAACTTCATATCACGGGAACAGTTCCCCTATAGGACTCCAACTGGAGGGATATATGACAGTGGTGATTACCATACTGCCCTCAAAAAACTAATGGAGACCATAGGCTATCCAGAGATCAAAGCGAAGTTAAAGGAGGAGAGAAGGAGGGGAAGGTTGGTGGGACTCGGGGTGGCAGTTGGAATAGACCCCTCCGTATCCAACATGGGGTATTTGGACACGACAAGGACAGCAGAGCAGAGAGCGAAGGAGTCCCTTCCCAAGGGGGGAGGACAACATACAGCGGTGATCAAGATAGAACCTTCAGGTAAAGTAGTGTGCCAGCTAGACAGCGCCCCTCAGGGACAAGGACATGAGACAGTCGCCACTCAAATAATAGCTAGCGTATTAGGGGGTGAAGGTTGATGATGTGAGGGTTGTTGCTGCTATCGATACGCATCAGACGCCGTGGTCGATTTCCTCTGGAACATATTCCTCTAGGTTCGGATCCGTAGGGATAAGTGCTATCTACTCCGCCGCTCTGAAGCTGAAGAAAAAACTCTTACGTATGGCGTCCAATGTATTAGAGGTTCCTGAGGAAGAATTGGAGCTTGTTAATGGGGAGATCCTATGGAAAAGGGATACAAGTAAGATAGTCAGTATAGAAGATAAGCAGGCCTGGTGCACTGGAATCCGCTTGCCGTACTGAGGGACGAAGATGAGGGACTTTACGCCTCCTCCACATACCACNTAAAGACCTTGACTCCCCAGACAATCTTGACAAGACAAATTCCTCTGGGACATATGGTTTCCTTGCCGACGCCGCCATTGTGGAAGTTGACAGAGAGACCTTCGATGTTAGGGTGCTAAGGTATGTCACGGTGCATGATGCCGGAACCATAATCAATCCAGGAATTGTAATGCAGCAGGTCATAGGCTCGGTCAATCAAGGCATAGAAGAGACGCTCTACCAGGAACTCAAATACGATGATGAAGGACAACCTCTGACAACCAATTTCGGGGACTACTACGTTAACTCTGCTAGAGAAGCAATAGACGTAGAGTCCGAACATGTGAGCACCAGGTCCCCCTTCACCCTCCTCGGATCTAAGGGAATCGGGGAGTCCAACACTGAGACTGCTCCGGCAGCACTCGCGCTGGCTATAGAGGATGCATTATCAGACTTTGGAGTGGAGTTTAATGAGCTTCCAATAACTCCAGAGGTAATTTGGAGAAAGGTGACGAAAGGTGGGAGAGGTTAGCCTCCCTATTAAGGGGAACGTGGTCGTTCCAGCGCGAAAATCCATTTTAGTGATTGTGGACATGCAGAATGAGTTCCTCAAGGAAGGTGGGACTAGATTCGTAGGAGAGACCGCCAATAGTGTCATAAGGAAAGTTGAATCCTTGCTACGTAAAGCAAGAGCCTCCAACGTCGTTAGAATTTTCCTGCAGTCCACAAGATATGACGAGTCTCCAGAACACAGGATATTCCATAGATCTAAACACCTAATTGAAGGAAGCTGGGGACATAAAATAGTGGAGGAATTATCACCTCGAGAGGATGAGATAATAGTGAAGAAGTTCTCACATGACCCTTTTAACCAAACAGAGTTGGAACGCATCCTTTCAGAACAGATGGATGGAAACCCTTGGGACTACCACGTAGTGGTTGGGGGAGTGGTAACAAACGTATGTGTGTATGAGACAGTCACTGGGTTCAGTGTGAGGAACTTTAGGGTTTACCTTCCAATAGATTGCACAACGTCCCCAGACCCAGACTTGCATGAAGCTGCTCTCAGGATGCTATATTATCCCGCCTACAGTTATAACGTTCTATTAACTAAGGAAGAAGAAGTACGCTTTGAGTAACTCTATTATGTTAGAGAATTTAGACGGTAGATACCGCCACAACTACTGACTCTTAGGTAAGAAAAGTAATTAGTAAAAAACACAAACTCTTAATTACCCAAGCTCCCTTCCTTTCGTTTCGACAGTGGGGATCAAACACAAAATTCCTATGAGAGTATAGATAAGTACCTCTACCCCCACATAGATTCCTGAGGACAGCCCATAGACGACTAGAAGCGATGATGCTATTATAGGCCCCAGTCCTCCCGCAAACGGTGTGGCTAATTGGTAACTGAGTCCTGATCCTGAGAATCTATACTTAGTATCGAATTGTTCTGAAAGGAAAGAACTGAAAGAACTGAAGCCTAGCCCCTCTGTTGCCGTAAGTACAATTATTGCCAATCTAGTGAGGGGTGGAGAACCTATCTGGATAAGATAGAACATGGGAACGCTAAGAAGGAGCACCGCTAATTGACCTATCAGTATCATTTTCTTTCTTCCTATGATGTCAGCTAGGTACATCCCTATTAATCCAAACACCACACCGGCCACTCCCGCTATTATTACAGAGGTTATGGTATAGGGTGGAGGAATTTTCCTCGCCGCTAAGTAACCTATACTGAAGACTTGACTTAGGTATCCCACCGCCGTTATGTATAACACGGTTCCAGTGAGGAGCAAGACCTTCTTCCATTCCTTTCTTAACAGCCTCACTGCTGGCATGTTCTCTATGGCCCCACTCTCAAGTATCTTCTTAAACAGTGGACTTTCCATAAGGGCGTATCTTATGGCAGCCCCTATTAATACCACCACTGCACCTATTATAAATGCAATTCTCCATCCTATATTTAGAAAAGCCGAACCTCTATATACGCTCTCTAAAGCAATAAAAGTCAAGTTGGCCAAAATAAGTCCGAAGAACACAGCATTGGCAACGAATCCAGCCCAGAAGCCTCTTTTCCCTTTTGATGATACTTCTACAACCCATGTGGTTGCTCCTCCCCACTCCCCACCTAGACCAAGTCCTTGTCCGAATCTAAGGAGCGTTAAGATGACCGGAGCAGCTAATCCGATCGTGTAAAATGAAGGGACTAATCCCATTCCCAAAGTACAGAGTCCCGACACAATTAGGGTCCACATTAAGGTATTCTTTCTCCCCCTTCTATCTCCCATATTACCAAAAACAAATGAACCTATTGGCCTTGAAAAAAACCCAACGGCGTAAGTAGTTAAGGATAATAGAAGTGCTGCTGCTACCCCTGTAAAAGGGAAAACAACCTTCGGCCACACTAGACGAGGCTGCCACACCGCTCACGAAAAAATCATAATAATCTATCATGGTTCCAAAAAGGGCGGCCAAGGTAACCTTAGCTACTACAGACGTAGGATATCTTTCTGGTTCCATTGGTGAGAACCAGCTACTGGTTACTAAATCTACTATTTAAAGCTTCATATCATTAGTTCATCTGTCTCTTTGGTTTAGGTTTGCGAATTTAATTGAGGATATGACGTTTTTATTAAAACAGAAAACATATGACAAAGTTCCTTCTCCATAGTTCAATTATCTCTAAGAGAGTCATCAATGTCATCAATTATGGAAGGATCTTGAAGGTTTGCGTAGGGGCTTAATAGAGAGTGACAAGACTTCTGGAAAAATTGAATGATATTCTCGCCGTCGGAAATTTCATTGGGTTTAAAATCATAAGGAAAAAGAGCACTGTTGAGGGTTATGATATCTATTGAGATAGTGCTCTTTTCGAAACGTATATTCTGTAATAGTTGACTGTTGACCATCTGAGCTGAAATGGGGAAAGAGGAACTGCTGAAGGCTTCCGCGTCAGTACGGAGCAAATAGAGAATAACATCAACATATTAACATCAACATATTAACATCAACATATTAACATCAACATATTAACATCAACATATTAACATCAACATATTAACATCAACATATTAACATCAACATATTAACATCAACATATTAACATCAACATATTAACATCAACATATTAACATCAACATATTAACATCAACATATTAACATCAACATATTAACATCAACATATTAACATCAACATATTAACATCAACATATTAAGAGGAATGGCCAAGAAAGAAAAATGTTTCTACATAAATCACTGCCATTCCATCCATTTCATTGGGAGCGGCTCAGATTTAGGGATCTTTTATGCATGGAGAAGACATGGAATGAAAATACTTTTAATCCACTATTTCATCACTTTATTGGGGCTTAAGAGTGGTAATAGATCTTGAGAATAATATAGTGAAACGTAAGGTAGTTTACGAAAAGGATAACGGTAGAATTAGATTCCATTTCTCCCAGCTGGAGCGTGAATTGGTTTGAAGGGATCACCAGATAATGAAAAATTCACTGGTGCCCACGGTAAGATGTTATATATATCCTTTCTAACTTATACGTTCGATATCCTGTTCTTTATAGCGCCAAGTTTCGTTATCCCATACCTTTCCAAATTAATATATCCCTCAGTGAACGTGGGAATCTCGCTGCTAGTAACGTGGGGAGGTTTCGCGGCGGGAGCCCTGATGAGGCCTGTGGGTGCTGGGGTAATGGGACCTAAGGTAGATAGCGTCGGAAGAAAGAGAATGTTGTATATAACGTTATCCGGAGCTACGATCGCTACGGCACTAATTGCTGTTGTGCCTACTTACAAGGAAGTAGGGGTTATAGCCCCAGTGATTTATACGATTCTTGAAATGATAGCTGGCTTCTTTATAGGCGCCGTAGTGTCTGTAGGGTTAGTTTATGGTCCCGAGAACTACCCTGAGAGACTCAGGGGTTTCCTCACTGGAGTGTCGGAGTCAGGCGGTAGTCTGGCCCACACCGTTGGTTCACTCTGGTTTTTACTGACTGCCTTGCTGGTCACGGGCGCAGCATATTTCATCTATGGATGGAGGATAATGTTTCTGGTCAGCATAGTGCCTCTAATTCTTATTTTTCCTGTTCTATATTTCACACCCGAATCAGAGATATTTACCCTTACAAAGAATAAAAAAAGACCCTCGAATAAATCCTCAGTGAGAACTCTCTTAGGCAACTCTTCCCTAAGGAAGACGTTTTTGATATTAATATTCATGGCAATAGGAATATTGGGTGCTGACAATCTTCTAATAAATCAACTTCCTACCTTTCTTCGCATAGTAAACAAGTTACCTGTGAATCATATTGCTCTAGTAGCACTAGTGGCTTCCTTGGGAGGGGTAGCAGGATCCATTATAGGAGGAGCAATTTCGCAGGGAACTGGAAGGAAGGTAACAGCACTTACAGCCACGGGATTATTGGCCATAATGAGCTACCTCTTCATCGTTCTGGGTAAACTGCAGGCTTCACTAATCGTAGATATGATGGTTATCATGGCATTGATGTATTTAGTGGATGGCTCTGGGAAGGCTTCACTTAGCCTCTACCTAAATGAGAGCTTCCCTACGTTCACGAGAGGCACGGCGTTAGGTCTAATATGGAACATTGGTTACGGAGTGGCCTCTCTATGGCCCCTCGTCATTAGTTCATTTATTGCTGTATATGGAATTAGAGTGTATCCCACGGTAGAGGCCTTGATGTTGGCCGCTCTAAGTGTTTTAGCGTTAGTCTGTGCGGGGTTCTCAAGAGAGCCCAAAGGTAATATACTGAAAGAGAAACAATCCCTTTTAGGGGCAACGGAAAATTAAAGCTAATAGAACTTTTAATTCCAACTGTTTTTTCAATAAAAAGCAATAAAACAAGCATAGATAGGAGTATTGCCTATGCTAACTGTCATAGATTCAACGATTCTCCTTAATGAATATACTGTAAGTTATGATTTGCTGCACCATGAGAAGAATCCCTTTAAAACTTATAAATAAGTAAGAGGAAAATTATTTGAGATGCTGCCTGAAATATATTCCAAGGAATGGTATTCATACATTCCTCCTCAGATACCTGAGAAATTTAATCCCACTGAACTGTTCCTTGACGAGAAGATAACTAAGTCGCCTAATAAAACAGCATTAATCATTGATGATCAAGTCCTCACGTTCAAAGAACTTTTATGGGAAGTATCGAGGGCTTCCAATGTTATCAGGGAGTTAGGAACACATCGCAGAGGAATTGTGATGATCGTTTCCTTTGACTCCGTAGATGCTATCACGCTTTGGATGGGGGCCGTGAGGATAGGCATGATCCCACTGTGGGTATCACCATTATATAGTAAGGAACAACTCGAATACTTCGCTCACGTGACAGAACCAGAACTCATATTCATTGACAGGACTTACATTAACACGTTAAATGATCAGCATAGTGGGATTCCTTCAAAGATTATTGCTATAAATGGAAGGAGTCAAGGTGTGGATGATTATGATTCCCTGCGCCGAAGGAGTTCTCCCAACTCTGAGCCCACTCCTCTTCATAAGGACGATCCCGCATATTTGCTTTTGTCGGGGGGAACAACCGGAAAACCAAAGGTGGTCGTACATATAGCAAGGGACTTCATTAACGTACCTCATAGGCACTCTAAGTTTATGGATTGGAGGGGGGACGGATCCACTATGCTACCCTCTCCAAAGTACTTTACCCATGGCATATGGCCGGGAGTTCTAATACCACTCACCAACGGAGCCACTGCTGTCCTTGCCTCAGGTAGGCCTAACATTAATGTCATGGTTGATATTATTGAAAGGCATGGGCCAACTGTATTAATTACCGTACCCACTGTCATAAAGTGGCTTTTGGACCTGAATCCAGAGGTGAGGCCTAATATGAGGAATATTAGGATGGTGATTTCCGCCTCAGAAAAGTTACCACAGCTACTTCAAGATAAGTTCAAGGAAATATACGGTGTGGAAGTTTTCGACTCCATAGGGAGTTCAGAGATCACTTATGAATGGATATCTAACAGACCTGGATATAACAAAAGTGGAACCACTGGAAAACCAATTTTTGGAGTAGAAGTCAAACTTATTGATCCTGAAACTGGGGAGGAGGTGAAGGAACCCAATAAAGTGGGCGAGGTGTGGGTCAAAAGCGACACTAATGCCATCCTCTATTTAAGGGATGTGGAGAAGACCAGAAGGACCATTATCGGTGAATGGATTAGGACAGGAGACACTATGTACTTCGATGAGGAGGGTTACTTCATTCACGTGGGAAGAACCGATGATCTCTTTAAGGTGCATGGGATGTGGGTATCTCCTCTCGAAATTGAGGAAGTTCTACTCAAACATCCTCATGTGGTTGAAGCGGCGGTAACATGGGGAAAGGATGAGAACGGCCTCAACTCGCCGGTTGCTTTTGTTGTCTTGAAGAAGGGGATAGCAATAACACCTCAACTGGAGGCAGAGCTTAAGGAAATGATTAAGAGGGAGTTAGGAGGATATAAGGTTCCCTACCATATAATTCAGTTGAAGGAATTGCCTCGAACGGTTCTACTTAAGTTAGATAGGAAAAAATTAAGAGAGCTATTAAATTCAATTTCAGTAAATCAATAGTGCATGATCCACCAAGAACACGGCAGATCCTGTGAAAGTGTTAAGGAAGAAGGTAACATGTACAGCTAGCAAAATACAAAGCTGTCGTCTGAGATCAGCTCATATGTTGTGCAGTGTGTCCATAGTGTCGTCGCTTGTCAGGATAAATTATCTCTTCATTAAGAACTGTGCGACTGACACCAATTAATGAGGATCGTGTCGAGTTAACAGATCTCGTAGGCATCTGTTAATTTACCTTATCCGTGCCGACACTATTGACATACTGGTGTTGTGAACCGATACATTTATAGGCCTTTCGAAAAAACTATAAAAATGAATTCCTTCAGTTGGGACTTAAGGGACTGGATCGAAGATATAAGAAGGGAGGGTCTTCTTAGAGAAATTAAGGGAGCTGATTGGGACCTAGAGATAGGTGCCATAACAGACATTAATGCAAAGACAAATAGATTTACTTTACTGTTCGACGAGATAAAGGGTTATCCTAAAGGTAAGAGACTACTCACCGGCGCACTCTTGGACGCCCGTAGAGTCTCGAGGTCGTTAAACATGGGCCCATTAAAGGGAGATATGGAGCTTGTAAGGAGGTTGAAGGAAAGAATAGAGTTTGCAAATAAACACTTGGACGAGTTCCAGCCACTATACAAGTCCGAATCTCCTCTGTTTGCGAACGTCATCTCTGGAGATTCTGTAAACATACTTGAGCTTCCTGTACCAAAGTGGTTTCAAAACGATGGCGGTAGGTACATAGGAACCTCAGATGCAGTGATAACCACTGATCCAGATACAGGATGGGTAAACATCGGAACCTACAGGATCATGGTTCACGATGCCAGGACTCTAGGTATTCTAATAGAGGGACCGAGACATGGGAGGATGCATTTACAGAAGTGGTTGATAGAGGTAAAGCTGTCCAATCGCAGTCTCTTCGGTCA
>Ga0074075_11578_pt1 | contig 9608 bp, 15 predicted proteins | sample YNPg_E_FD_63712 | JGI IMG/M metagenome (GOLD analysis project Ga0074075, IMG submission 63712) | Hot spring microbial communities from Beowulf Spring, Yellowstone National Park, Wyoming, USA - YNP_Beowulf Spring_E v2 (version 2) | ecosystem: Environmental > Aquatic > Thermal springs > Hot (42-90C) ... | reverse complement strand
GATCCGATTGAACCAGGTGCTTATACAGGACATATTTTACCTGAAGCTGTAAAAGAAGCCGGTGCTGTTGGAACTTTAATAAATCATTCAGAAAAACCAATGAAGATTATTGATATAGAAAAGGCAATAAATATAGCAAAAAGATTGGGTTTAATTATAATAGTATGTGCAAATGATAATATTGTAGGAGCTGCAGTTGCAAAATTGAATCCAGATTATGTTGCAGTAGAACCGCCGGAATTAATAGGAACTGGAATTTCTGTATCAACTGCTAGACCAGAAATAGTAATAAATTCTGTTAAGATGATTAAAGAAATAAATCCAAATATTAAAGTATTGGTTGGGGCTGGTATAAGTAATAAAGAAGATGTAAAGAAAGCATTGGAGTTTGGTGCTGAAGGTGTATTATTATCTTCTACAGTTACAAAGGCTAATAATTTTTATGAAAAATAAAAGAATTGGCTGAAGGCTTTATAAGATAATTTTAAATATGCTTAATTTTGACCATGCTAAAATTAAAAAGCTTTTAGAAAAAGTATTATAATATAGCATTTTACTTAAATCATGTGTTTTTACATCCTTCCAAAATATAATAATAAGGCTTCCAAACATTTTTCTGCTGCTTGATTTGAATAAAATTCAGAAGCATAATATTTATTATTATTTAATAATGCTTTTGCTGTATATAAATCTTCCAAAGATTGCTTTAACCATAATTCAACATTATCTCTGATAATATTATCTTTAATTCTATCCTTTATAAAATAAGTTTTATTATTTCATCAATTTTATTTTCAATTATTAATTTATTTTCCTTATATAATTGTTGGTATATATATTCTGTTATATATGGTAATATTGGATGTAACATAATTAAGATTATTTTATATATTGTATATAATAGATATTTTGCACTTTTATCATCATTTTTTATTCTTTCTTTTATTTTTCTAAATAATTATTTGCAAAATCCTCCCATGCAAATTTTCTCCATAACTTTACATATTCAGAATATCTAAATTTGTCAACATATTCTTTAGATTCTTTAATATCCTCTTCCAATATTTTTATTATTTCTATATCTTCATCTTTTAATTCTAGAACCTTTTCCAGCTTTTCTTTTATATTCATTTCAATATATCTCCCAATGTTCCATAATTTTATTATAAATGCCTGTCCAGATTCAATATCTTTTATATTAAATCTATAATCATTACCTGGTGCAGCTAATAGAGCCCAATATCTTAAAGCATCTGGAGAATATTTGTCCATTATTTCGTTTGGATTTATAGCATTTCCTAAAGATTTAGACATCTTTCTTCCCCCTTCATCTAATACCATTCCATGAATTAATGCATATTTCCATGGATTTTTATTTGTTAATAAATTTACCCTTACAATTGTATCAAATAACCATGTTCTTATTATTTCATATCCTTGTTGTCTTAAATCTACAGGTAAATATTCCTTTATTTTATTAAATAATTCGAGTAATTCTTTCGGATTAAATTCATTATTTTCTGTCAATGCATAATATAATATTACTAAAGGTGTTATTGAAGATTCAATCCATACATCAACTGTTTCATCTTCAAAGAATTTACCATTATATTTTTTACTTTTCTTTATCTATTCTTGGATCAATTGGTAAATCTTCTATATTTACTGGATATATTTTTCCATCTCTTTCATAAAATGGGAATGTAAGACCCCATAACATTTTTGTCCTAGAAATATTCCAATCCTGATCTATATTATTTATCCAATCAACTAATCTTTTTATTTCACTTTCAGGAATTATTTTTATATCTTTTTGCCATTCCAATATTTTTTCTTTTAAATCTTTTATTTTTATAAAAAATTGTTCTTTTGGAATAAATTCTAATGATGATAAACAGTCAGATCTCTCGGTATGTGATAATACATTATGATTTATCTTTTCTATTTTATATATATAATCCTTTAATATTTCTTTCACTTTTTCTCTTGCCTCTCCAACTTTTAATCCATTTATTTCATTTATACTTGATATTATTCTTCCATCTTCTGATACAGAAATTATTTCAAGTAAATTATATTTTTCTTTCCATTCTATATCATATGGATCTCCATATGTACATACCCAAACAATTCCTGTCCCAAAAATTATAATCTACATCATTATCAGAAATAATCTTACTTTCTATTATTAATGGAATTGTAAGTTCTAAATTTCTAATCTATATAATCATATTCTCTTATAATTTTAAATTATTTTTTCTGCATATATTTTGATACAATTAAATTATTTTCAGTTTCTACATATTTATTTTTTGCAATTAATATTAGTGAACATGAATTAATTAATTCTGGTCTTGTTGTTCCTATTAATATATGTTTTCCATTATTTGTTGGCAATTTTTATATATATCATATATCCTTCCTTTTCTAAATATCCTGCTTCTTGCATTTGAAATTGCTGTTTGACATTTTGGACACCACATTATTGGATATCTTTTTCTTTCAATTAAATTATCATTAAACATTTTTATCAATGTATATTGAACAAACGCTTCATATTTCTTATCAATTGTTTTATATACTTTATCTCTATCAAAAGAAGATCCTAATCTTTCAAATGTTTTATACATAGATTCAATCATGTTATTTGTCCAATCAATACATGCTTTTATAAATTGTTCCTTATTCTCTTTAGATATCTTTAATTTATTTATAACTTTTAATTCTGTTGGTAAACCATGACAATCAAATCCTAAAGGAAAGTATACATTATATCCTTCCAATCTTTTATATCTAGCCAAAAAATCTATCCATATAAATTCTAGAGCATGACCCATATGCGCCTCTCCAGAAGTAAATGGTGGTGGAGTATCTATTATATATCTCTTATCTTTGTTAATATCAAATCTAAAAATTTCTTTATTTTTATTCCATAAGTTTAATATTTCTTTTTCAATTATTTTATAATCAGGTCTTTTATCCATTCAAAAACATATATAAAAAATATATAAAAGACTATACTTCGTATATATTTTCTCTTACCTTGTTTTTAACTAACATAACTACTAACATACCTACTAAGAATAATACGAGACCACCTATTAATAAGTAAACTCCGGCCTGAACTATTGATTGGAAGTTTGAATATAATGGTTGTAATAGAGTTCCCATTATATATATTAGAAGTCCTGCAAATTCCAATGCCAATCCTAGATTTGATATAATACATCTATCCATGCCCTTTACTAGCATATATAATAGTAATGATATTGCTACTGTCGTTCCTATTCCTGATAAAAAAGATACCAATACTGAAAATACAGAAACCAAAACAACTTTTTCCAATCCATTAATAAATTATATAATATTTATTTATAAGTTTATTTAGATAAAAATTCTAACAAATTGTTTAATTTATTTTGTAATTCTTTGATAGCCAATGGTATTAATTTTTCTGTTGAATATTGTCCAAATGATTCTATAATAAATACAAATTCTTCTTTTGGCATAACCTTTATCTTTTCATTTGATGCTCTTTCTACTGCATCTAAAAAAAGTTCTATCATATTCTTTTTCTTTTGGTATTTGTATTTTATCTTTCTTTATCTCTACTCCCAACAATTTTAGATTTTCCAATTCTTTTTCATCTAATTTTCCTTCTAATTTCAATTCTCCAGTTCTATAATAATAAACATGTCCAGGTATAAATTTTGCATGCTGTTTTCCATTATCAAGTATCGCAATAGCTTCTAATTTTACTTTTTGATTTTCATCAATATATGCAATCATTGTTTCTGGGTAAATTACGTATATATCTTTTTTATCTGTCTTTAAATCAGAACCATATATATATCCTTTTTCATTTTTTTCTAAATAAAATTTTATTTCTTCATTTTCTTTAATGTTTTCAGGAGTATTTAATACAACCAAACCCAATCTATGTGCTAGCATTTCATCCCATATTGCAGAATTGTTTTCTATAATATAAACATCTTCAATTGCCAATATTTTTACTTCTTCCAAGATTGCTCTTCTTAAAACATTTAAGAAATTTGGTGTTATATCTTTTATCAATAATTTCAACTTATATATTTTCTTATCTTTATCAATCGCGTATTTATCAGTGGCTTTCTCTAATAATGATATTTCTGGCATTTAAGATTTTTATAAAAATTATTTATAAATTTTGGGACCGCGGGGATTCGAACCCCGGACCTCCACCTTGTAAGGGTGGCGTCATAGCCACTAGACCTACGGTCCCTTTCATTTAATATTTTTGTAAAATTTTAAAATACTATTGAAGATTCATATTCAACTTCTGAAGTCTTTAAATATACAATAATTTTATCTTCTTTTATTTTTCTTCTTATTGATAATAAACCTTTATCTAAATAAATATTAAATATATAATATTCCAATTCATTCATTTCATTACTTTTTGTTAGCCTTTCACAATCAATTATTTTACAATCTTTTATGTTTAATATTTCGAAATCAGAAGTTATATTAGAACCTGCCATAAATGTTAATACATTTTCTTCAGATAATCTAATATAATATTTATCTCTTACACATTCTATATATGTACCTTCTCTATATTCTCCCCCACTTATTTTACAAAACATTTCAAATTCTTTTTTAATCTTATTTTCCATTATATTCCCAATTGTTTTCTTACTTCTAGGCTTATTCTATCCAAACTCCATTTATTTTCAAAATCTATCTCTATTTTTGAATTTTCATATATATTTAATTCTTTCAATTTTTCATCTATTTGTTCTAGAATTGCTGATATAAATGGACAAAGAGGAGAAGTAGGTAAAAATTTTATAATATACACCCCATTTTCTTCTCTAACATCTTCTATTTCTCCTAAAGATACAATATCATATCCAAGTTCTGGATCTGTTACTTCTCTTAATTTGTTTAATATATCTTCAACCTTTACCATTTCTTTGTTTTAATATACATAAAAGCAATAAATGAAGCTACAGCGCCCTGTGCAGCTGAAGTAATAATTTGTCTAAAATTGCATATTTGTGTTGTTACATCTCCTGCAGCAAGTAATCCTACTACGTTTGTTTTTCCACATTGATCTACAACTATACGTCCGCTTTCATCCATATTTACATTTAAACCTTTAACAATTTCTGATAATGGAACTAATCCTATTGCTACAAACAATCCATCCAATTTCATTGAACTTATTTCTCCAGTCTTTGTATCTTGTAAAACTACTTCTTCAACTTTTTCAGTTCCTTTTATTTCTTTTACAACTTTATTTAGTAAGAATTTAATTTTTGGATTATTTTTTGCTTCTTCAACTAGTATGGGATCTGCCCTAAATTCATCTCTTCTATGGATTATATATACCTCCTTTGCATGTTGTGCAATTACTTGTGCATCATGAAATGCGCTATTTCCTCCACCAACTACCCCAACAATCTTATCTTTAAAAAATGAAGCATCACATTCTGCACAATAAGATACACCCCTTAAATTTTCTCCAGGAACATCTAATTTTTTCTTTGAGAGCCAGTTGCAATTATGACAGCTTTTGAAATAAATTCTTTGCCTACAACAGTAATAACTTTAAAATTACCATCTGGTAATTTTTCAATTCTAGCAACACTTTCTAATAAAGTTCTTGCACCATATTTTTCTGCATGTTTTTTAAATAATTTTCCTAGTTCAGGTCCCTTAAGGTTTTCTAATCCAGGATAATCATCAACAATATCAGCCTCATTCAATGTTCCTCCAATATCTTTTGTTATTACCAATGTTTTTAACCTATATCTTCCACAATATAATGCAGCAGCATAACTCGCAGGACCTCCCCCTACAATAATTACATCCCATTCTTTATCTAGGTTTTCTGTATTAGGCATATTAATTGGGTTGGGTATATTACTCAGCGATAAATCTATAGCCATAGCAGAATATTTGTTCCAAAAATTTTATAAATGAAACCCTTGATAAATTTTAGAAAATGGATATTTTAACTGCCATTTCAAGACCTCCCTCATTATTTGCTAATTGATATAAATTCCATTTATTTGTTACCATCTCTATTTTACCATCTAGTTTATGATCTGGTAATATTTCTACTGGTTTTCTTTTTATATATTTTTCTAATTTACTATCCTGAGGTACCCTATAAGAAACTTCAACAATAATTCCATTTAATACATATGAATCAGATATTTTTTGTTATATTTCGATAAATTATCTATAATTTTTTCGTAAGAATTCTCGGGAACATACATGCTACCAATTACTTCGACTGGGTTTTCTGGATTTTCAATATTTAGATATGAAGTTCTGGATATATTTAAAGATATATATATCCGCACTTACCACCTTTATTGGCCCATTTTCTATATTAACTAATTTATAGTTACCCAACATAAAAATCTAATATGTATGTTAAAATTTATAAAAATATACTTATTTAGAAACCTTTTCTAAACTTTCTTTTATTTTGTTAGCAAATATTTCCATTTCTCCAATAGCCCCTTCCCATTCTGTTATAACATTTCCATCTTTATCTATTATCGTAACATGAGGCACACCATATACTTTGAATTTTTCAGCAAATTCTGGAAATTCATAAGATTCAACCATTATTCCTCTAATATTATTTTTATCATTGCAAATTGATGGGAATGATGTGTCATATATGGACAATATGGACATGTTGGAGTTACAAATACATATATATATATATGGATCATTTATTAATGCTAATTTCTTTGCCGTGGCTCCATCTACGTCAAAATGTTCATTCGATACATGTATTATATCTTCTAAGAATATTGGAAATTCTTCTCCAGATGGTAATCCATAATATATCATTCCCGGATATTCTTGAATACAAATATTGGACCCCTTTTATTTCCATATTTATCTATTAACAAATTCTTGCTTTTCATTTCTTCTTCTACTTTTGGATCATATGCATCAAGGAATTCAAACTTTATCTTGTCATTTATTTGCATTAATATTTCTCCAATTTTTCTTGCAAAATCACTAGTTTCCTTATTATTTTTTCATCTAAGTATACAGTTATTTCTACCGGGTTCTTCAAGTCCTTTATCAAGCATTTCTTTTAATGTTTGTTTGTCTTGTTCACTTAAAATTTCCTCAGCCATTTAATAATATATAATATCCATTATTTTATAAATCTATCATATATCTATTAATTCATTTAATTTTCTCAAAGATCTTAACTTAAAATTATTATTAACTTTTGCCTCTTCGATTGCATTCTTTAATAATTCTGCTTCTTCTAACATTAATGCCCTTTTAACATAATATGGTTTTCCAACTTTTGTTCCATGTGCAAATGTATATATTATCGGATCTTTCCATGATAATTCATTTCCGTATATTATTTTTGCCGTATATGCCAGTGCTCTTAACAATCCAGGTCCCAAACCTTTTATAAATAATAAATCTTTAAAATTTTCTACAGTCTTATTAATTTCAAATGCTTTCCAATATATTTATCAGGTATCCTTAAATAGTAAGGTAATTCTTGATAAAATATATAATCATTGTTTTCTTATTAATATATTTAATATAGTATTATTTTTATTTGATATGACTTTTAATCTTATTATATATTCTTTTATTTTTCTATTCTTTCATCATTAATTATTTCTAAAATATTTTTTCTTAATTCTTCAGATTCTTTTGATGATAAATTTAATGTTTTTGTATTTGATCCAAAACCAATCTGATAATCATCAAAATAATTTATATTTATCCAATGAAATCTTCTGACTTTTTGTTCTTTTATTGATATCTTTTGATTTATAATTGTCATATTACTTTTTCATCAGAAATTAAAAAATGAAAATATAAATTATATCCATCCTGAATTAAATAATTATCAACCTTTGCAGAAGTTATTGATACATCCTTTATCTTATCTTTTAATTTGTCTTTTATATCTTTAGTCTTTATCTCTTCAGTTATTTTTGAATCTTTTCCTTTTCCTCCCAAAACAATTATTGGTAGATTATCTTCTATAGATATTTCTTTTAATGCTTTTAGTGTTACAGTAGTCATTCCAGAATAATTCCATTCAAATCCAAGTAAACATGATAGAGAATTAAACCATAATGGATTAGAATATCTATTTATTAATTCTTCTGTCCCAAATTCTTCAATAATTACTTTTACTATACTTCTTTCTAATTCTTTTAATTCTTTATAATGTGGAACGGGTCCTTTTGCCAATCTTAATTCAACATCACCAACCTTCTTCATTATAATTATTTATCTATATTGTACTTAAAAGCTATAATGTTAGCCTTTTAACCTCAGATTATATTTTTTACTTAATTTAACGTAGACAGAATTTAATTGATAATAAAAAATTATATCTTATAATTCCAAATACCTTTATCCTTATAATTGTATACTATTGATTTATATGTTGTAGTAGATTCAATTCCATAACCTAATCCTTCTTTACCAATTCCAGAATCTTTTCTACCTCCATAAGGATAATATCCAATTCCATGCCTTGGCATATCATTAATATATACAGCCCCAACTTCTAAATATTCAGCTATTCTTCTAATTTTATTTATGTCATTTCCAAATATTGCTGCATCCAATCCATACCTTCTTTTTTCTATAATTTTTAATCCGTCATCTATATTATCTATTTTTACTAATAATGCTACAGATAAGAATACTTCCTTATTAAATAAATATAATTTATCTACATTTTCTTCAGAAACTTCTATTAAAGTAGGTTCAATATATGTTTTATCTAATCTATTTCCTCCATATAATATTTTCCCTCCCTTTTGTTTTGCATCTTCTAAAGAATATACAAATTCATCTACAGTCTTAGGATCTGCAATTGGTCCAAATGTAGTATTATCTTCTCTCGGATCTCCTATTTTTACCTTTGAAATTTCTTCTATTAATTTTTCTTTAAATTTATCATATATTTCTTTTTCTACAAGTATAATTTTTATAGAATCACACCTTTGTCCAGAATATGATGTAATTCCAGATACAACTCTTTTTGCTGCATAATCTATATCAACATCATTTAATATAAATGCAGGAGCCCCTCCACCCAATTCAATTAAATATTGTTTAATTCCAGAATTCTTTATTATTTCTTCTCCAGTTTCTGTAGATCCAGTAAATATTATTGAAGATATTTTTTATTTGGTGTTATTTTATTCATATCTTTCCCAGGTACTGTTATTAATGATATATAATTCGTTGGAAAACCTGTTAATTCTAATAATCTAATATATAATATTACTGGTAATGGATCTAAAGATGGAGGTTTAATAATTAATACATTTCCAGGTAATAGTGAAAATATTATTTTATTTACAGAATCAAATAATGGATAGTTAAATGGAGTTATTGCTAAAACTAATCCTAAAGGTTCTCTTTTTATAATTCCTTCAGATTCTAAGTAATCTTTACTAAATTCACCTGGTAAATAATCACTAACTATTTTTCTATAATCAATTTCAATATTTTTTATTCTATTAGTTGTAGATTCTATTTCTTCCGAAGCTTGCTTTCTTGTTTTTCCAGCATTTATAATTAATAAATTTACAAAGTCT
>Ga0074075_13866_pt1 | contig 9747 bp, 10 predicted proteins | sample YNPg_E_FD_63712 | JGI IMG/M metagenome (GOLD analysis project Ga0074075, IMG submission 63712) | Hot spring microbial communities from Beowulf Spring, Yellowstone National Park, Wyoming, USA - YNP_Beowulf Spring_E v2 (version 2) | ecosystem: Environmental > Aquatic > Thermal springs > Hot (42-90C) ... | reverse complement strand
TTTATATTAGTTGTTTTGGTTGCTTTCTCATGCAGTACGCCCGTGTGGGTAATAGTGGGCTTAGGGTGTCGCGCATATGTGTTGGTGGTTTATCCTTCGGTAATGATGAAGAATGGAAGATAGAGTTGGATGATGCGCGTAGGGTTGTGGATCGGGCTCTTGACTTGGGTATAAATTTCTTTGATACTGCGAACAGGTACTCGAAGGGGAGAAGTGAGGAGATACTTGGAGAGCTTCTCTCTGGTAGGCGTGATGACGTAATCATCGCCACAAAGGTGGGTCTTCCGCCAGGTGAAGGTCTAAATGTGCGAGACCTTTCGCGTCGCCATATATTAGAGCAGATACGACTCTCGCTTAAAAGGCTTAGAACAGAGTATGTGGACCTCTATCAGATACATAGGTGGGATCCTCAGACACCACTCGACGAGACGCTTTCAACCCTCACCAGCCTAGTGGAGCAGGGTGTGGTTAGATATCTTGGGGCATCCACACTGTGGGGGTGGCAGCTCATGGAGGCAGAGTGCCTTGCGAGGATGAAGGGGTATGAAAGGTTCATCTCTGTTCAAAACCACTACAACTTGGTCTACAGGGAGGATGAGAGGGAGCTCATCCCCCTATGTCGACATATAGGTGTGGGCGTTCTACCCTGGAGCCCATTAGCTCGAGGCTTCCTTTCTGGGAAGTATTCGCGTGGCAAGGTTGCTGACGACCCGAGGTACAAATCAGATAAATACTTGAGGGAGAGGTACTTCCGGGAGGAGGATTTCGACGTTGTGGATAGGGTAACCGAGTTATCAAAGCAGAAGGGTGCAAGTAACGCGCAGATAGCTTTAGCTTGGCTGCTACACAAAGATTACGTTGTGGCCCCAATTGTGGGTATGAGTAAGGTTGAACACGTCGAGGAAGCCGTGGGAGCATTAGATGTCAAGCTAAGCTCCGATGATATAAAATATTTAGAGGAAGCATACAAGCCCCATCCAGTGCTTGGTAGCCCTTGATGTGTGTCAACATACCCCAGTCTCTTAGCCAACTAGGATTACTGCTTGGCTACCTTGCAGCCGTGAGCGTCGGGGGATACACGCTTGGGAGAGCTTCAGAAATACTCTTGGGTAGGCTTCAGGCTAGGGTAATCGGAGGGGTTCTACTGGGCTTCGCTGTGACACTACCAGAGTACCTCTTCGCATTAATATCCACATTGTCACGTCACAACGACGTAGCGTTGGGCTCCGCCTTCGGCGGAAACATATTCCTCTTCACCCTTCTCTACGGCGTACTATTCCTTGCCAACAAGTCAGCCAGCACAGCATATAGAGGGCTCATGTTCGATGTAGCGGTACTTGGTTCCTCAACACTCCTCATATTCTTCGCCTCCATCATTAACACCCTTAACATATACGTGGGCTTGGCGCTAATACTGCTATACGCCCTATTTATCGCCTACTCCGCAAGGGGGAGTGACGACCTAAGAAGAGAAAACCCAGTTGATTCTCTAAGCACCAGATCTAAGTTCGAATCATTAGGATTCCTCGCAGTCGGTCTGATACTAACCGTGGGCTTCATTCATCCCCTTGTAAACCAAGTTGTCCTATTCTCCTCCACAGTTGGAATACCCCCATTGATAACCTCCTTCACACTTGTACCAGCAGGCGACGAGTTACCTGAACTGGTGGCCATGTTCACACTTTTAAAGAGCGCTTCGAAGAGGAATACGGATACGCAGGGGAGTCAAGCTGCCTATGCCAACCTAATTGGGAGCAAAGTGCAGAGTAACACCCTGCTTATAGGCACAATACTGATAGCTGCGTCAATTGTGGGTAATCCAATTGTGGTTTCGGATAAGTACACTTGGTTCACTCTTTACGCCATGGTAGTCACAACTTTTACGGGTATGTTTGCAACATTCTCCACAACACGTAGGAGCGTAGGTGTACTTCTAATAGTCGTATACTTCATTATAATGGGTGTATCCGTAGGCCTAGGCATATAAAAGCAAACAGTTCACAGCGCGAACTTGACAAAGGTGACACTCAGAACAGTTACAGACCACTTAAGCCTTTAGAGAACTATCTTCCCCAGGTGAAAAAATTGGTTGGTAGGGGCTCTGTACTAGGAGTCTTCGCTGTGCTGGGGTTCGTGGCGGGAATCGCATTCGGGTTCGCGATACCCTACGTTGTTCCTGCCTTAGCGTACTTGCCAAAAATAGTGACAGCCCAGTGGTTCCTCGCTGGCCTTATGGGGGCGCTCTTCGCCGTGGTAATAGTCCTCGCGTACATCGCTGTACACCACAACTAAAGCTTTTACGGACCCCAACTAAACTTTTTATTACAGGAGAATCAAATCCTTCTAATTTTAAGGGTTAGCGATTCGGTTTTCATTGTTGCCTGTTCCAAGAGTAGTGGCTGGAGTAGTGTTTTGGAACAAGTAGTCAAGCGGCTTTGTCTCGTGGTCTTCTTTCCTATACACCCTCTTTCTAGTTATCCATAGACGTTTTTGCTCATCGTATATTGTCTGAAGCGTACTGGTATAGTAGCCATACTTTTCGAAGATCGCCTCGCTGAGTACCCCCCACGCGGTCATCAGGAACTCGGATTTTAACNCCTTGCTCTTCCTGTATGATACTGATGAGGCGTCTGTGACCTCGTAGAAGAGTGTTCTCAGCGGATCCTCACTGCTATAGTTTATCTCGATTTTCTCCGAAACGGAGGCAAGGTCAACCATTAACCTTAGAGACTCCTCTAAATCGTCTTTGACGAGCTTTAATCCTTCCTCTTCGAGGAGTTGAAGGGCGTACACTCCAGCCTTCCTGATTAGCTCGTCCGCTTTCCTCTCCCCGAATTCGTCCACTAATATTTTTCCGAACGCGTAGAGCACAGTGTTATAGTATACCGACGCCGAAGAAGCCACTCTTGAGACGTCTTCGCCTGATTTGATAAGCGAAATAATGCTTCCGATATCTGGTAGCTCGACCCACAGGAAATCAACAAAGGAGATAATGTTCTCAGCCACCCCTTTATCCTTAATATAGATGAGGGAGTAGTCGGATGGATCCTGTGAGAGTCGGGCTGAGGAGATAATAATCGTGGTCTTCCGGTCGATAACTATTAGGTTGTCCTCTGGCTCCTTGTGGACCACGTGGACCTCAGCGAAATCCTTGAATCCCTCAAGTTTAGAAATCTGGTCCGCGAGTAGGGGTGCGATGATTCTGTTTTTAACCTTCCTATCATAGGCGGCTCTTAAATCTTCACGCAACTCTCTGAGAAGCCTGAAGCAGGACCTATTGAGCACCATGACGACCTCCTGCTCCGCTTGGCTGAGCTCATCCCTCAACGCCTTCGTTCCTTTACTTTTTTCCTTTATTGTCCAGAACTCTTTTCGCTCAACGCCGTCCTTATCCTTTATTTGACTGAAGAGGTCGATAAGCCTGTTAAGCTGTTCTTTCATCGAGTCGAGTTCATCCTTCTTCTTATCTAAGAGGGGCTTAAGCGTGATTTCGGGTGACACAGCCCTACACATATACTTCTTTTCAGGTAGAAATTCAACGAACCCCTTTTTCTGTAGTTTCCTTACGTTAGCGTAAACCTTGGTTCTTGGAACATTGGCCTTCTGAGCCAGCTCAGACATGGTGCATGGCCCGTTTTCAACTAGAGCCCAGTATATTCTGGACTCGTGGTCGCTTAAACCGAACTCTGAAAGGTCCTTTTGCCTATTTGAGTGTTGGAAGTCGGGCATAATGTATAGTCACCCATAACTACGTGTGGGGTGAGGGGCATGAATGAAGCGAAGAAGTACTTATAAATGTTTCGTACCACACGATTTGTTTCCTCAGGATACATCATCTTAGGGAACAATTCTCTTATATTTATAGATTTAAAGATACGAAGGGATAATTTTGAGTAGGGATTTCGCGTCAAACTGGGACAAAAAAGATTCAACCTCCACCACCGACCGGCTAAAGGAAGCTATAAGGCCTCCCGGCCCACTTAAGCCCAGAATTGAGAGCGCTCAAAGATCGCTTCAAATGCAGGTTCAGAGACTCGACCAGATAAATAGTAGACTTGTTGAGCGCCAACGGGTGATGTTCGAGAAGGTTGTAGACGCCATTAGACGACACGACCAAGCCCGCGCCACCATATATGCGAACGAGGTCGCTGAGATAAGAAAGATGGCCAAACTCATAATGCAGAGCAGGCTCGCGTTAGAGTCAATCATCGTGAGGCTCGGTACACTCGAGGATCTAGGCGACGTGATCACAAACCTCGCTCCAGCCATCGGTGTGGTATCCTCGATTAGACGCAGCATCGGACAGGTGACGCCTGAGGCCGACAAGGAGATGGGTGAAATATCCAACCTACTTAGCAGCATACTAGTGGAAGCGGGTCAGAGTGGTAACTACACTGTGAGCTTCGACACAGCTAATGAGGATGCGCAGAAAATAATGGAGGAGGCGGCCGCTCTCGCGGAGACTAGGCTAAAAGACCAGTTCCCAGACCTGCCAACCTCCGCTTCATCCCAGCAGACCAGGCAGTGAATACATAAATTAGGAGAGTAGACCCAGATGTCTCCTGGTTCGGGTAGAAAACTATCCGACGACTCCATGTCGCCTTCGAGGCATCTGGGTAAGACCGTTAAGGACGAGTACAACAGAGTTGTCGGATGGGTAGCCGGCTTCTTCAACTATCTCCCAGAGTCAGAGGGGAGCCAGTCCGGGAAGGCAGAGTTCTACTTTGTGGTTCAGACAACTGATGGCTTCCAAGAAATACCTTCGAGCAGAGTGCTCTCGGTAGAGGAGAACTATATCATAGTCAAGTCCGAACTCAAGCAGAGCCTCAAGGAGACTAAGGATAGAATTGAGTGGCTCTATGAGAGGATAAGGGCTCTTGAAGAGGCTAGTACGAAGGATAATTCGGCGTCGGACGCCCCAGTGCTCACCGCGGCGCAACTCCAGCACAAGGTCAGGTTTAACTCACTGGTGGAGAGCATCCACCCCTTACTCGAGGTGGCTCAGAGGCGGGTGGATAGGCTGCTTTCCGAGATCGAGCTAATTGAGCGTGCAATGGTTGATTTGAACATAGCTAGAACCATGAATGAAATCGGTGAGAAGGATTTTGAGTACTGGTCGAAGAGGCTTAAGGATGGGCTTAACTCTGCTCACCTAGAGTTGAGCGACCTGGATGACCTAGTCAAATCGCTTTCACGGATAGAGAGGGAGTACAGGGATGTCTTCCGCGTTGAGATAGTGAGTGAGACAGATAGAAGGGAGTGAGCTCAGCCGTGGGAACCCTGTATTTTGACTCTTTCCTCAAAAAGAAGAAAGACTTTAAGGATATTCTTGACGAGGTTCTCAGGGTTCTTAACGAGCAGCAGGTTCAAATAAGGATGCGTATAGTGAGCCTTCAGCGTAGGGAGAATGAGCTTCTTAGAATGTGTGTGATGCTTATACGTAGAAAGGATAGGGCTCGGGCTAGGATATATGCATATGAGACCGTTGAGATACACAGGGTTCTAAGTGTGCTCCAGAAGAGTGAGCTCATAGTTGAGGCGCTCAGGTTAAGGGTTGGGACAGCGAAGGAGCTTGGTGACGCCGTGGGCACGCTCAGGCCGCTAGCGGATGCGCTTAGCAGGGTTAGAGCCCAGCTCCAGGGCTTTGTCCCAGAAGTGGCTAAAAGCATGCAGCAGACGGCTGAAGCTCTAAACGAGGTGCTCAGCGTGAGTGTACCTGAGACAAGCATAGGCGACTTCTCCTCGCCGCTCAACACTGAGAGTGTGGAGTCCATACTGAGGGATGCCGAGGAGCTGGCGAGTAGGAAGCTTAGAGAAGAGTTAGAGAAGGTGGAGGAGGCAGACCTTAAACCCATAATCGAGTATATAAGGAGTAACGGCATCGAATCCATACAGAGTGTGGTGGACAACCTTGTGGACACGTTCTCGGTGGAGGGCTTAGAGGGTGTCGTAGAAGAAAATGTGAGTTCCTCGAAGGATGGTGGTCTACTATATGTTAGGGTTAACGAAACAGACTCCGAGATACCTAGACGTGTATATGATTATATTAAGAGTAAGAATGGGGTGCTCGAGTTATCATCATGCTGTAAGGATCTCGGGATCAGCCGTGAATCCGTCATCACGGCTCTGCGAACGCTTGAGTCGCAGGGTAAGATCAAACTCGACCATCAGCCAGCGTGAATATTTGGTGAAGACCATTGGCTTTGGCCGCCTCTGAGCTTGAAGGCTTGGCTAAACGTTATGCTAGTGAGGCGGTGGCAGCGGATAGGCAGGGTATGCGGGGTAAAGCCATCACCAGCTACCAGCAGGCCATCGATGTTCTCAACAAGTTGGTCACACTTTACCCTGGCTATGAATTGAATGGGATATACATTCAGCGTATAAAGGCGTACCAAGAGAGGATAAGGCTTCTGAAGGGTGAGGTCTACGAGGATGATGGTGGAGGGAGCAACCTTTTAGCGAGGAATCAGCAAAGTCCTAGTCAATCCCAGAAGAGCTCGTATGATGAGTTGGTCATAAAGGAGAAGCCCAATGTTAAATGGGAAGATGTGATAGGTTTAGAGGATGCTAAGAAGGCGATTATGGAGTCTATTGTGTACCCAACCAAGCGTCCAGATCTTTTCCCCCTAGGATGGCCGAGGGGTATACTCATGTTCGGCCCCCCTGGCTGTGGTAAGACGCTTCTTGCTGCAGCAGCTGCCTCCGAGATTGAGGCCACGTTTATCAGTGTTGACGCGGCCTCAATAATGTCGAGGTGGCTTGGGGAGGCTGAGAAGAATGTCGCGAGGATATTCGCTCAGGCGCGCTCAATCAGAGGTCCTGTTATAATCTTCATGGATGAGCTAGATGCGCTACTTGGTATACGCTCAAACGAGGTGGGGGGTGAGGTTAGGGCTAGGAATCAGTTACTTCAGGAGATGGATGGTTTAGCCGATAAGGGTAAGACGAACATGGTGTACGTTATTGGCGCAACAAACAAACCGTGGGTTCTGGATGCACCCTTCGTGAGGAGATTCCAGAAGCGTATAATGGTTAACCTACCAGATTATGATGCTAGGATAAGGATATTCGAGCTTTACACAAAGAACCTCAGGCTTGCTGAGGACGTAGACCTCAAAGAGTTGGCTAGGTGGACAGAGAACTATAGCCCAAGCGATATCAGGGATGTTTGCCAGAGCGCCCACCTAATGGTGGTGCGAGAACTCTTTGAATCAGATCAGGCAAATAAGCCCGGTAGCATGCCACGCAGGATAACGATGGACGACTTCAAAAAGGTGTTAGAAAATAGGAAGCCAAGTGTGGCTCCGGACCTACTTGCATCCTATAAGACGTGGTACGACTACTATAAGGCGTTGTGATGGCCTAGGAAAACATCAAGGGGACGACTTCAAAAAGGTGTTAGAAAATAGGAAGCCAAGTGTGGCTCCGGACCTACTTGCATCCTATAAGACGTGGTACGACTACTATAAGGCGCTGTGATGGCCTAGGAAAACATCAGGACTTCAAGACATCTCCCTCGATGTACGATGCGATGCTGTGGGATCTTGTGTAGCATGATTGGCGCTAAGATGGGATAAAGAGTGGTCGGCGCGGTTTGGCTTATAGCATGTGTGTTTGCGAGCCCATATTAAAATCTTTTCGCAGGGCTTGCGATGGTGTCCAGATACAATTTTCCAAGCCTTGGCAGTAAGCCCACCACCTCGAGTCCGGACACCATCGGGTTTGTTGTAAGTAGGTTTTAAATTTGTAAAATAAGGTAGAATAATTAATGTCCCAGAAATACATACCCTCGATCAATTATGGGAGCCGCTCTAAGACGCTCAGTAGGAGGATGGATTTGCTCAAGTATGTTGGAAGGGACATTACACTCCACTATAAGGATGGTAGGACGGATCGGCTCAAGGTTTATAGTTATGAGGGTCCATACCTCCTACTTGTCGCCCCGAAATCTTCGCTTGGGCACATAGGTATACAGATCGATAAGTGGGTGATTAGGGAGGAGAAGGGTGAGCTTCACGCTTATCCTAATGGTCATGTCCCAGATTTGGTGATTAATCCTCAGACCTCCCCCCGATCCCCTTCGGCTTCCTCAGCCGCTTCAGTTTCTCCCTCTCCTCAACAAATGCACTGAGACGGCGTGCAAGGCTTTTCGAGTATGCTAACACACCAAGGAGCGGGAAATCGGATTTATCTGGAAACCAAAAGACTGCGTCCTCTAGTATTATTAGGTTGTGTGGTTTATCTGTTACAAGGACCTTCCTGTTCTTTGGTACTACAAGTCTGCGTAGCCAGGATGGGGTGAGCACAAGTACGCAGTTACCAGTGTTAGAGGCGAGTTGAGACGCTTTGCCAGTAACCTGCTTTTCACCGTAGTAGACGATGGCGCTAATCGCTTCGCTCAACTCAACACCACCCGACCCAAGCTCCTCCAGTAAATTCAGCTTCTCCTCCACTTTTTCGGAGAGCTCTCTACGGATGCGTGGCAGTATAGAGCTCATTGGTAAAGGTTTAAAAAGCCTCGGCCTCCCCTGTGTGCTCTCAACCCACCCCTTCTCCTGAAGGGATTTTAGGACGGTGTATATCCAGGAGCGCGGTACCCCCGAACGCTCGGCTAACTCGCTAGAAGTGAGTGCGCCATGTGTATAAAGTGAAATGCACACCTGCGCCTCATACCTACTTAAACCAAGCTCCATTAATACCCCAAGAGATGATGTGACTCTGCTCATACACGCACATAAATATCGATCGGACTTAAATATAACAATTTTTTGTTGTTATTATGCACAGGTCAGCACTAATACTCCTATTGTTTGTGCTCGGCTCATTCGCGTTGGTCGTGGTCACCCAAAGCTCACACGCGGTTGGACCAACGCTTCGGCCAAGTTTTCAAACCACGGCTCTATGGGGTTCGCCCCAAGCGCCTCTTCTCGCGGCTCCCGGCTCGACGAGTCTACCATTATATGTTTCGGTCACAAACCTTGGACCCGAGGAGTTGTTCTCGGTTGTGATGCGTTTTCAAGCATCCTACCCACTGACCCCCATCAAGGGTGTTCCCAATAATATAACCCTCCGGCTCCCCGCTCTACCCGTCGGTAGCACCGTCGCCCTCGTGGGATACTTCAACATTTCGCCCAGTATTCAGCCGGGAGTTTATAACCAAACCTTAAATGTGGATTACATACTGGGTAATGAGACCTATAGTCAAACACTCAACGTAGGGGTACCCATCTTAGGGCAACCCAAAATACAGCTTGCGGGTTTCAGTTACAACCCTCTTAGGGTGTATCCAGGCTACCCTTACGCGGAGCTAACGACTGTGCTTGTGAACACGGGGACAGCTACGGCGTCATCCGTCAGCGTGGAGCTTAACATGAGCTACCCTGTATACCCTCTATATAATGGTTCAGAGAGTCAGATAGTTGGGTACATACCTGTAGGGACACCTGTGACGCTTAACTTTATACTCGGTGTCTATAACACGTCCTCAGCTGTCAACACGACCCTCACGCTTATCGTAAAATACAACCAAGGTCAAACCCAGAGGTTTAGTATACCGTTCATCGAGTACCCTAAGGCCACTCTCTCGATTGTTGGGGTTACCACACCAACTGTAAGGGTGGGTGACGGGGCGGACTATGTGACTTTAACAGTAAAGAACACGGGGGGTGTGCCAGCCCAATTCCTCACATTCACCCTTTTACCCTCAGACGTGTTCCAGGTCAGCGTGCCATCAAGCGAGAACCCACT
>Ga0074075_11099_pt1 | contig 9764 bp, 17 predicted proteins | sample YNPg_E_FD_63712 | JGI IMG/M metagenome (GOLD analysis project Ga0074075, IMG submission 63712) | Hot spring microbial communities from Beowulf Spring, Yellowstone National Park, Wyoming, USA - YNP_Beowulf Spring_E v2 (version 2) | ecosystem: Environmental > Aquatic > Thermal springs > Hot (42-90C) ... | reverse complement strand
GTTATAAATTTTTATAATCATAGTCCGGTATTTACACAAATAAGTCCAATAATTATTGATATAATTATTGAAGATACTTTGTCAAAATTAAATATATAGAAAAATATAATATATGTTATAAATGATGATAATGCTTGATGGAGTCTAATTATCATAATTTTTATCAATACTTAAAAAATATTAAAGTATATGGGTGATATAGATTATGATAAAATAATTAACAATTTACTAGAATTTGAAAAATATAATGAAGTTCTATTTGGTTTTAAAAAATATTTGGATAGTATAAAAGAAGATATAGAGAAATTAAAATCTGAAATTGAAAATAGCAAGGCAGAAAATAAGAAAATAGAAGATAGATTGAATTTATTAGAAGATAAGTATAATAATATTTCAAATGATATAAAAAATATATATAATTTATTAGAATGAGATAATAAAAAGATAAATGAAATAAGCAAAAGATTAAATGAAGAATATATAAATGAGAAGATAGATAATTATAGATATAAATTATTATTGGAAAAATTAAAGGAATTGGATGGTATATAAATTAGTAATTGTAGTAAGAAAGGATTTAGATATTGGAAAGGGAAAATTATTCACTCAAGTAGCTCATGCTGCTGTTGAAGCTGTTTTAAATCAATTAGAAAAGGATAAAGATATAGTAAAAAAATGGAGGGAAGAAGGTGCAAAGAAAATTGTTTTATATGTAAGAAGTTTAGATGAATTAATGAGTATATATAACCAATCTATATCATTAAATTTAAATACCGTTTTAATAAAAGATGCTGGATTAACACAACTAGAGCCAGGAACTATTACTTGTATAGGTATTGGCCCAGATATTGAAGAAAAGATTAATAAAGTAACTGGTTCATTAAAATTATTATGAGCGAAGAATTAAAAGATGTATGGAATGTAGAAATAAAAACATCTTTTGATGTAAATAATATAATTTATGAAAAGAAGGTTTTAATTATAATTAAAAATCATTCTCCCTATGTTAGAAGATTCGAAGTAGGAACTAAATATATAAATATAAAAGATCAATATGAAGCATTAAAATTCAGAATTCGTTATAATTTAATTTCTCCAATAGTAATATATATAGATAAATATAGGAAAGAAACTATTGAAGTTTTCATACCAAAGATAAACCATCATTTGGGGGATAATATTATATTTTATGTGAAAAATCTTGATAAGAATGAAGAAAAAGAAATACAATACAACCTATAAAAATATAGCAAAAAGAAGAATTTTTGAATTGTATAAATTAGCTATAGAAAATATAGATAATATTGATCTAGCTAGGAGATATATATTTATATTATGGAAGATAAAAAATAAGGCTAAGATAATATTACCCAAAGAATTGAGGAATAAATTTTGTAAAAAATGTTATACCCCATGGATTGTTGGAAAAACATTACAGATAAGGATAAGAAAGGGTAGAATTATATATAAATGTTTATATTGTAATAGGGTGAAGAGGTTTATAATAAGAAAGGTTTAAAAACATTTATTTTAAAAATAATCTTAGGGCGGCCAAAGTGGCCGGGAAACACCCGTACCCATTTCGAACACGGAAGTTAAGCCGGTCCACGTCCGTGTGAGTACTGGCGGTGGCTGGGAAAGCATGGAAGCCGCCCGACAAATTTTTAAAAATCTTTATGAGTAATTGCATTACTATGGACCCATACCATTCTGATGGAGACGGAATAAAGTTTTATGGATATGAGAAGATAAGTTTAGAAGAGATTTTACAAAAATTAGGTGAAGATGGAAAGAAAATGGATTTGAAGTTTATGTTTGCAAGACAAATAGCACCATTCAACATAGAAACAATATTAGCACTATTATATATTAAAAAGATAATAGATGAATTTGGAGATAAAGTAAAGGATGTAATTTTAGATTCATTACAATGGAAAGACGATATGTTTTCTTTTAATAACAAAGAAAAGAAAATATTTGTTAGACCTCAAATATTATATAGTAAATTCCAATATCCTATAGCAGTTAAGTCAATGAGTGGATTAAAAGAACATAGTGGTAGATATAGTATAGGTGATATAGATTTAGATATCAATAAAATAAGTGAAATGATAAAAATAACTGGATTAATATATATGGGAAAATCTTTAGATGATTTAATACAAAAAGGAAAGTAAAAGATGATAGAGTAAATATATTAGACTTCTGGGGATTAACAACATTATATTATATAGTTGAAGTATCTAGGCATATTTTTGGAATTGATAAGTATGAAATAAAGCTATTCAAAGATAAAACAAAGTTAGCAGATGGAGATGAATTTGATATATCTGGATATTAATTAACTTTCAAATATAAAGACAAAGAATTAAGGTTTAGAATATACGATGCAAGTCATATTTATAAAGAAAAATGAGAAATATAAAAAGAAGAAAAACGAAAATGAACTCATATATAGCTTTAGCAGTATATTCGGGAAGTGGATATATATTACTCGAAGAAGACCCCGAAAACTCATCAGTAGATCAAAAGATAAGGGATTTCTATATGGAAGCAAAGAAAAAAACAGGATATAGTATACTATATATTAGAGGCAGATGAGAAAAAACTAATAGAAAGAGGAATAATTAGTGAAGAATGTTATGTAAAACTTATAGGTAAAGATGAAATTAAGAAAATTATATATACTATAAGGGAAACATATGGAATATAAAATAATAGATATAATCAAAGATTTGGAAAAGTTTTCTCCAAGGAATAATAAAGAATCTATAAATAATACATCTAAATACATAAAAGAAAATTTAGAGAAAGTTGGAATAGATTTTTTTGATCAATATTTTTATGTTTCTATACCTTTTGATGAAGGATCGTATATAATTTTAGATAATGGAGAAAAAATAATTGGAAAGGCAAATTCTTTTGTTTCGGGATATTTTGAAGAGAAAAATATATATTCAAGTCAAAATATAAATCAGGAAATAAATATACCCCATATAAATTATAATCAGTATTATGATGCATTTTCTGGCGTAATTTTCTATGATTTTCCAGTAATAAATATAAAAAAATCAGATTTAATTAAGGTTATAAATTCAGAAGAAATAAAGGTCTATGTTAATGTAAAAAGAAAGTTAATAAAAGATGAAAATATATTAGTTGGAAATATAGAAAATCCAAAAAACATAATTTTTACACATTTTGATACAATATTTAGTGGAGATTTGGATAATTCTTCAGGCACAGCAACCTTATTATATGTAATAATAAATAATAAAATAAATATTAAAGAAAATCTAATAGTATTCTCTGGTTGTGAAGAATTATCATATGACAGGCCATATTATTGGGGATATGGTTATAGGGTTTTTGAATATGAATATAAAGAAATATTAGAAAAAGTAAAAGATTATCGTATATGATATGTTTGGACATTCAAAGCCAACATTAACAAAAGATTATATTAAGGAAGCATTTCCAATAATGTCAGAATATTTATATGAAAAATCTATACAGATATCGGAATCTAATAATGACTGAATAAAATTCTATCATTCAGATGCAGATACTATTGATAAAATAAACGAATATTATATTGAAGAAGGATTAAAACTATCATTAAAAATTTTATAAATTTTCAGTTTGCCCATCAATCATCACTATTCAGATCGTTGATCCATCATCATCTTTCTAGAAATATTATTTTTAAATCTATTTATAATTTAATCATAAAATGGTACAGAAGTACGCATGTTAAGGATATTGGAATTGAAGGTATAAATCCACCTGAAAAAGTTTGTGATGATAAAAAGTGTCCATGGCATGGAGAAATAAGAATTAGGGGATTATTATTTGAAGGAAAAGTTGAGAGAATTAGGAGAAGAATTGCTTTAATAACATTTTATAGATATTATTATATCCCAAAATATGAAAGATATATGATAAGAAGATCAAAAATTAAAGCTCATGTCCCAAAATGTTTAGATATAAAGGAAGGGGATGAAGTTATTATTGGAGAGGCAAGGCCAATATCAAAAATAATAAACTTCGTTTTAATTAGTAAAAAATGAAGCCAATTAGCGCAAAAGTAACTAGAGGAATTACTGTTGGTACGATTTTAAAGGTTGCAGATAATTCAAAGGCAAAATTAGCAAAGGTAATTTCTGTGGTTGGATATAAAGGTGTAAAGAGAAGATATGCTAGAGCAGGAATTGCTGATATGGTTTCTGTATCAATAATAGACGGAGATTTATCATTAGTTGGAAAGGTTATGAAAGCTGTTATAATTAGACAAAGAAAAGAATATAGAAGAAAGGATGGTACAAGAATAAAGTTTGAGGATAATGCTTGCGTAATTATAAAAGATGAAAAAACTGGAACACCAGCAGGTACAATTATTAGAGGATTGGTAGCAAGAGAAGTTGTTGAAAGATGGCCAGAAATTGGAAAAATTGCAAGTATAGTTGTATAAAATGGTTCTAAAAATAAAAAACATTGATTATAAAGATTGGAGTTCATCATGGAAATCTTCTGAAAGTTCTAGAAAACAGAGAAAATATATAATAAATGCCCCCTACATATTAGGGGTAAGATAAACTCTTCAATGTTATCAAAAGATATAAAAAATTTAATTAAAATAAATTCTTTACCTTTAAGGGTTGGAGATTATGTTAAAGTTTTAAGAGGTAAATATAGAAATACTGAAGGATTTGTAATCTATATAGATAGAAAAAGATATAAAGTATATATAGATAATGCTAAATTTACAAATAAGGCAAATAGAGAAGTTTATAGACCTATTCATAGCTCAAAATTATTGATATTAAGGTTGGATTTAAAGGATAAGAAAAGAATAGAAATTATAAAAAGAAGAATGAAGGCAAAAAATATTGAAGAAAATAAAATAGAAGAATTAATAAATCAATTAGTAAATAATTTCTCAGTAAAGGAAGATGAATTAGCAAAAGTAATTGAATTAAACAAAAAATTTAAATAAGAAAATATTTTAAAAATAGTTATTAAAAAATAATAAAATGGCTCATGTTTCCAATAAAAGGCATTTAAGAAATATTACAATACTAAAAACATGGCCAATAAGTAGAAAGAAATATTATTGGATTATTAGACCAGCAACAAATGGATATAAGTTTGAATATGGTATGCCAATATTATTATGGTTAAGGGATTATTTGAATATTGTAAAAAATAAGAAGGAAGCAAAATACTTATTAAGAAATGAAAAAGTTTTGGTAAATAATAAGAAGATAAAAGATTTGGGATATAATGTTGGATTATTTGATGTTATATCAATTAAAGATTTAAATAAAAATTATAGGGTTGTTATGTCTAATAATTTAAAATTAAAATTAGTTGAAATTCCAGAACAAGAAAAAGATTTGAAAATAATAAAAATTGTAAGGAAAAATGTTGTTAAGGGAGGAAAAATACAGGTTACTGGAATTGATGGAAGGAATTTTATAATTGATGATAAAGATATAAAAGCAGGAGATAGTATTCTATTTAATACAAAAGAAAACAAGGTAGAAAAGATAATAAAAATGAATAAGGGAAATTTAATATATATATTCTATGGAGCAAAAGTAAGTACAATTGGAAAATTAGAAAATATAAAAATATTCAGAAAACCATTTGGGCATACAAGATTTATAGAATATATAAATATGGATAATAATAAAAAGGAAGAAACAATATTTGATTATTCGGTTGTAATAGGCGAAGATAAACCTTTAATTACTGTAAGATGAACTCAAATAAAAATAATATAATGAGGAGAATTATTATTGATAAAGTAACAATAAATATTGGGGTAGGTAAACCCGGTGAACCTTTGGAAAAGGCGGAAAAATTATTAAAAAAGATGTTTCCAGATCTTAAACCTGTTAGAACAAAGGCGAAGAAAAGGGTACAAGCATGGGGAATTAGACCAGGATTGGAAATTGGAGTTAAATTAACAATAAGGGGTAAGAAAAATGAAGAAACATTGAAGTGGTTGTTAAAAGCAGTAAATAATACATTAAAAGAATCACAATTTGATAAATATGGAAACTTTGGATTTGGAATAAAAGAATATGTATGGATACCAGGTATGAAATATGATCCATCAATTGGTATATATGGTATGGATGTTATAGTAACCGTTAGGAGACCTGGATATAGAGTAATGTATAGAAGAATTAAGAGGTCAAAGATACCTGAAAGACATAGAACTACAAAAGAGGAAGTTATAGAATATTTAAAAAATAATTTTGGTGTAAATATTGTAAAAGAATAATTTTTAATATTTTTTATAATATAAAGATAAGATGAGACTTCCAATTATGATAGATTATATAGAAATACCAAATGGTGTAAATATATCAATAGAAGATGGAAAAATATATATAAAGGGACCCAAGGGAGAAAAATATAGAAATATAAACAACAAGAATATTATTGTTGAAATAAGAGAAAATAAAATAATATTTAAGGCATATTTTCCATCAAAGAAAATAATTAGAGATATGAATACAATGGTTGCGCATATAAAAAATGATATTGAAGGTGTAACAAAAGGTTTTGTATATAAATTAAAGGGTGTTTCAATACACTTTCCATTAAAATTAAAATTACAAAGTAATAAATTAATAATTGAAAATTACATGGGTGGAAGGGATATAAAAGAAATAGAAATACCTAAAGGAGTAAAAGCTACATTGAATGAAAATGAGATTACATTAGAGGGACATGATATGGAATTATTAGGAAATTTAGCAGGATTGATGGAAAATTCAGTAAAACCAAGGGAAAAGGATTTAAGAAAGTTCCAAGATGGAATTTATATTATCCAAAAACCATGATGAATAAATTATTAAAATTAAGAAAAATAATTAAGAGGAAAAAACCAGATTATCTTAGATTTCAATGGTGGAAAGTAATAAAATTAAGAAATAAAAAAGAATCTTGGAGAAGACCAAGAGGTATACATAATAAGATAAGAATGAAATTGAAAAGTAGGGTTTCCATGGTAGAAGTTGGATATGGTTCTCCTAGAGAAGTAAGGGGACTATTACCAAATGGTAAGAAATCAGTATTAGTACATAATATAGAGGAATTGGAAAAAATAGATAAAGAAAAAGAATGTGTAATAATTGCTTCTAATGTTGGAAAAAGAAAAAGAGAACAAATAATAAATAGGGCAAAAGAACTAAATATTGAAATTTTTAATATTTAAATAATTTGAAATAATCTAGTACAAAATTTTTTATCTTTTCAGAATCATTATATAAATCTCTTCCAGACATATCTATTAATTTCTTTTTTCCTCTAACTTTTTCTAGATTAGATTTTAAAGAACCTAATGCTTTTGAAAACCTAAGACCCAATAAAATTTTTTCGGTTCTACTAGCTTTACTTATATCAAAATCTTTAAATTCTTCTACATTATGTGAGCTTTCTATACTTATATCTAAATCACCAACAGATGTATTTATATTATAAGCATTAATAATTATTGTTAATTCAATTTTCCAATCAATCTTTGGTTCTTCTTTCCAATAATTTTTATAACCCTCCCATTTAGCCTCTACAAATAATAAACCTTCTGGAGTTAATCTATGAAAATAATACTTTTCATATCTATCTTTTTTAAATATTCCTTCCCATTTATCGCTTTCAAGTAATTTTTTGAATTTTTCATAAAAATCCTGTGGAATAAATTTTATTTTTGATCTTACTCTTGTTTTATATATTGTTTCCCATGTCATAGTTTAAATGATGCTGTAAAGTCTTTTGCTAAATTTAGAAAATCATCAGCAATTTTTCCAACATTTTTCTTATGATCCTTTAATTCGCTATCATATAAATACTTTTTCAAATAATCCCCTAAGAAATATATTGAATGGTTTGTTTCCAAAATATCTTTGATAATCAGTTATTAAATCCCCATTTATTTTTATATTTAGATTTTCTGCATACTGTTTCATATTATCTAATAATTTTAATGTATCTATTGTAATACTTATATCATAACTATATGTTACATAATCTGTTATTTTCTTTTCTGTATGCCATTCTAAATTTACAGATCTAGATCCATCATCTTTTACTTTTTCTTCATGTTTATTTTCAAGAAAGTCAAATCCCTTATTATCCCAAAATTCTTTCATCGATTTATAGAATTTTTGAAAGTCAATTAGTCCAGTATATGAGAATGTTTTACCATCAACAATCCTTTCCTTTGGTGGCATAATAAATAAAAAAACTTTAATAATTAAAAGTTAAACTTTTTATAATGTATAGGATAATATCTTTTTTACATAGTTTAAGGGATAAAAAGGATTCAATTATAGTTGTAGAAGGTAGGAGGGATAAGGAAGTATTAAGAGAATTTGGATTTAATAATGTATATACAATATATGAATTAAGAAAGGATGATGGGATATTTTTAAATTATAAGGAAGCAATTATATTAACAGATAATGATAATAAGGGAAGAATTTTATATAAATATGTAAGAAATTTACTAGAATCTGATGGAATAATTATAAATGATATTGAAAGGAGAAGATTCTTTAAATATTTTGGAATAAGAGAGGTTGAAGATTTAAGAAAACATATTGAGGAAATAAAGTTTTATATTAATTATTTTGAGAATCCTGAGAAGATTTTGTACTTTTAATTTTTTTAATTGGATATGATAAAGGATTTTTAATTAATGAGCAAATATTATCTGGAGTACATATTCCAATATCCTTATAATATATTTCATTATTGCAATTTGGGGTTAAATATTTTTTATTATTTTTATATAATTTCTTATGCCATTCTAATTGATATTCTATATATCTATCCTTTAAAGGATCATGTAAACTTTCATTCCATTCTTTTATATATTTTTCAATTTTATCCCAATCCCATCCAATATTTGCAAAGAAATTTATTAATATAAATAAAGATCTTTTCCTTCCGTCCTCTATTTCTTTATTATTTAATATATTTTTTATACATGGAGGAAATAAATCTTCATTTATTTCTATCTTTCTTTTCTTTATTTCTTCTACATCCTTCTTTGCCTCTTCAATCCCTTCCTGATTTTTATAATTTTCTGCTAATCTGCTAAATTTTATTACTTCAAATTCAAATTTTCCATAATAATGAATCTTTAATTAGATCTTTTAATTCTTTAGATTCTTTTCTTTCTAAATCTTCAGTTAAATATGGTATACCTTCATATGAATAATTATTTATATTAGAATCTTCAGGATTTAATTTTTCTATATAATTTTCCTTTATTGGTATAGATAAATTTCCAGTTTTCTCATTTATTGAATATAAACATCTAATTAAATGTCTTGATGATATTAATATTGTATCTATTTCAATTATATCATATGGATTAAATCTTTCTATATCATTTACCCCATATTTTTTCAATTCATCTTCACTAAATTTTAATAATATTATTTTCTTTAATTTCTCTTCTATATTTTTTGATATATATAATGCCAATATCCTTGCAAGATCTGGGAATAATTTTCTTGTTTCTTCTTCTACAAAATTATCTTTTTTATATATATTTATTGTTTCTGGAAATATTTCCCACGGAATTGCTATATGAAAACCTTTTCCCCCAGAATATTTAATATATATTGGATTAATATTTTTTCTTTTAAATAATCAAAAATAATTCTTGCAGTAACTTTTGATAGATCTAAAAGATTTTGCATCTAATATACTATTATAAATCCCATCCCAATCTATATTCA
>Ga0074075_14104_pt1 | contig 9769 bp, 10 predicted proteins | sample YNPg_E_FD_63712 | JGI IMG/M metagenome (GOLD analysis project Ga0074075, IMG submission 63712) | Hot spring microbial communities from Beowulf Spring, Yellowstone National Park, Wyoming, USA - YNP_Beowulf Spring_E v2 (version 2) | ecosystem: Environmental > Aquatic > Thermal springs > Hot (42-90C) ... | reverse complement strand
CGCTGAAAAATCCAGCCATTGGCTCACAAACAGGTTTTTTTGCTTTCTGGTATAGCTTCTACAAGTATAGAACCTTCTACATATATTTCCATGTTTTCCACCGATGTTTCCATAAACGTTATTAGTCTTGATGATTCAGCTATTATAGTGAGTAAGTCTAAAGCCTCTGAAAGCTTATCTGTGGTTACTTCATACCGTTCTTTCAAAGTTATTGCACCCTTTTTCCCTCCAAGCTCCGCTGCCTTTTTAATAAAGGTACCTATGCCTAGCTTGTTTAACTTGAAAAGCTCTTTATAACCATCTATAAGAGCTGATCTATGTACTAAAACGGACTCCCTTTCTATAGCTTCCGCTAATATCCTTAGATTATCTCTAAATTCCATATTTTCACCCACCCTACTATTATAACATCATAAAATAGCTTCGTCGTAATCTATGTAATCGTAAGTTTCCCTGCTTCTTATAAGCCTATATTTTCCATTTTCTACAAGCACTTCTGCAGCTCTTGGTCTTATGTTGTAATGGCTTGACATAGAAAATCCATAAGCACCGGCGCTTAATACTGCAAGATAATCTCCTCTGTCTACTTTATGTATTTCTCTGTCTTGAGCTAAAAAGTCTCCAGTTTCACATATTGGTCCTACTATATCGGTTTTAATAAAATCTTCTTTATATTTGTTGTGGGTAGGAACTATGTGGTGATAAGCTCCGTATATGGAGGGTCTTATGAGATCATTCATACCTGCATCTACTATTACAAAATGTTTATGACCTTTATCTTTTAAAAATTGCACTTCTGTTATCAAGATACCAGCGTTGCCTACCATCGATCTGCCGGGTTCTAAACAAAGCCTTGCTTTTATGTCTTTAAAAGCCGGATATAAAGCTTCTTTTAAATCTTTAGGATGTGGTTCCTGCTCTTCGGGTTTATATTTTATACCTAAGCCTCCTCCCATATCTATATACTTAATATCAAACCCATCTTTTACAAGCTTGTCGTAAAGCTCTCTTACTTTCTCAGAAGCTTCTATATAGGGTGATACATCCAAAAGCTGGGAACCTATGTGACAGTGTATACCTATTACATTAAGGTGTTTTAGGCTTTTAGCATACTGATACTCGTTGTAAGCAGTTTTTATATCAACTCCAAATTTGCTTTTTTTCATACCAGTGGATATATAAGGATGGGTTTTAGGGTCTACGTCAGGATTTACTCTTATTGCTACGTTGGCTTTTTTCCCAAGATTTTTTGCTATATCGTTTAATATATCGAGTTCCATTGAAGATTCTACGTTAAACATTTTAATCTCTGCTTCAACGGCAGCTTTTAACTCTTGTATAGTTTTACCAACACCAGCATAAACTATCTTAGAAGGCTCTATCCCGGCTTTTATAGCTTTTCTAAGCTCACCGCCAGAAACTATGTCAGCTCCAAAACCCTCATCTTTTAAAAGCTTTACAATGCTTAAATTTCCATTTGCCTTCAAAGCGTAATGAAAATCCGTATCTTCGAACGCTTCTTTATAGGCTTTAGCTTTGTCTTTTATGTAAGAAGCCGAATACACATAAAGAGGTGTCCCAAATTCTTTAGCCAGCTCCTCTAAATCCACATTTTCTAAAAATAACTTATCTTCTTTGTAATCTAAATACTTGTTGTAATCTTTTAGCATATTCTCTCCTCTCTTGTGATATAACAAACGGCTACAGAAAACTCCTTCTCATGAGATATGGATATAAAAGGTTTTAATTTTTGAGCCTTTAGGAAATCATTCGTATGAGTATCTTTAATCCTTAACTCCGGTATCCCGTTTTTAGATTTTACTATTTCAAAATCTTTAAAGCTAAAACGTCTAACTGATAAAAATGAGAAAGCTTTTATAGAAGCTTCTTTAGCAGCAAATCTACCAGCTAGACATTCAATATTCATTTTGCATAAATTTATTTCGTACTCTGTATATACCCTATTTAAAAAATGATAACCAAACCTTTCTAGGGCTTTAGCTATCCTTATGTTTTTTACAATATCTATACCTAACAATCCTCTTTTAACCCTAGATTCTTAAGCATTGTAATGGCTGGGCACCAATTTGTAAAAGCAGATTGTATTTGATTTATAGCCATAAACAGTATGAGAAGTTTCCAAAGAAAACCTAAATCAGAACCCAATATACCAAATAGGAAAATAAAAAGAAGCATACTACCAGATAACAATCTTAGGCCTTGATTAATTGTTAGGCTTGTAAGAAAATCCATATTTACCTCCTTTATACTAATACTTCAGAAGCTACTTCTTCAGGATGAGCAATTCTACCCAAAACAGCACTCGCAGCAACTACAGCTGGGCTTGCCAAATAAGCTTCGCTTTGTGGATGACCCATACGACCAGGAAAGTTTCTATTGGAAGTAGATATACATCTTTCTCCTTTAGCGAGTATTCCCATATGCCCACCTAAACAAGGACCACATGTTGATGTGCTAACGGCACACCCAGCTTCTATAAATATATCTATCAAACCTTCATGAAGAGCTTGCAAGTATACATTTTTTGAAGCTGGTATGACAATGCATCTCGTGTAAGGATGAACTTTTTTACCCTTTAATATGCTTGCTGCTATTCTCAAATCCTCAATACGACCATTTGTACAAGAACCTATAAAAGCCTGATCTATAGTTATATGAGTAGATTCAGATACTGGATGTACATTTGAGGGTAAATAAGGCCATGCCACCATAGGTTCTATAGAAGAAGCATCCCACTCGTATACTTCTACATAGTGTGCATCTTTATCGCTTTGATATATCTTGTAGGGTTTCTTTGCTCTTTTTTCTACATATTCTATGGTTTTTTCATCTGGAGATATGATACCGCTTTTTCCACCAGCTTCTATCGCCATATTTGCTATGGTTAGTCTCTGGGATATGTCTAAGCTTCTTATGGCTTCTCCGTCAAACTCCATAGCTCTGTAAAGCGCACCGTCAACACCTATTTGACCTATCGTATAAAGTATCAAATCTTTACCACTAACCCACTTATTAAGCTTTCCGTAGAATATAAATTTCATCGATTCTGGCACTTTTAACCATATCTCGCCAGTGGCTATAGCATAAGCTAAGTCTGTACTTCCTACACCTGTAGAAAAAGCTCCAATACCTCCGTAGGTGCAAGTATGAGAGTCAGCTCCTACTACCAAATCACCTGGCACGACTATTCCGTTTTCTGGCAACAATGTATGCTCTATACCTTCACCTTCCCCAAAAAACCATTTTATATTGTGTTTTTTAGCAAAATCTCTCACTATTTTGGCTTGTTCTGCAGATTTTATATCTTTTGCTGGAACAAAATGAGATAGGACAAGTGCAATTTTGTCCTTGTCAAATACTTTTTCTATGCCGTATTTTTCTAAAGTTTTTATGGACAAAGGAGCAGTGACATCGTTGGCCATTGCCAAATCTATTTTGGCAGTAACAAGCTCTCCAGGAAACACTTCCTTTTTCCCAGCATGATCTGCAATTATTTTTTCAGTAATAGTATGTCCCATATAATCACCTCTTAAAATCTAGCTAATTATTTTACATATGAGAAATTTATTGTCAACATTGGTTTCCTCATATGTTAACCACATCTTTATCAATTTTAGACTCTACGTTATTTCTTTTTTCTCTAAAGATTCCTCTTGTTTACAAGCATTTTTTATCTCAACGCCGTGTAAACTAAGTATCTCTACAAACTCTTTACAGTCTATGGTCTCTTTTTCTATTAGTCTTTTGACCACACTGCTTAAGGCTTCCTTGTTTTCGGCTATAACTCTTTTTGTTTCTTCATAAGCAGATGCGAGGAGTTTTTGTACTTCTTTGTCTATCTCTTTTAGAAGTTCTGGGCTACCTTCCATAACCGCAGAACCTCCAAGGAAAGGATTGATATTCCTTCTTACAGATATTGGTCCCACATTTTCGCTCATTCCCCAAGTAGCTACTATACGGTAAGCTAAATCGGTAGCTCTTTGAAGATCGTTTTCTGCTCCTGTAGTTATACCATCCTTACCATAAAACACTTCCTCTGCACATCTTCCACCCATAAGTATATGTATTCTTGAAAGAAGATCTGCTTTGTCGTAAATATGCTTATCGTCTAGTGGAAGCTGTGTAGTCACTCCTAAAGCCATACCTCTTGGTATAATTGAAACTTTGTGAAGAGGATCAGCGTTTGGCATCATAAGTCCCATTAAAGCGTGCCCTGCTTCATGAACGGCTATTTTTTCTTTCTCTTTTGGTGATATGGCCATGCCTCTTCTTTCCAATCCCATCATAACTCTATCTATAGCCTCTTCCAAATCCTGCATATGTATAAGATCTTTTCTTTTTCTAGCCGCCAAAAGAGCCGCTTCGTTTAATATGTTCTCAAGATCAGCTCCAGTAAACCCTGGTGTTGCTCTTGCTATAAGTTCCAAATCTACATCCTTTGCAAGTGGTTTATTTTTAGCGTGGACTTTTAATATCTCGTATCTTCCTCTTACGTCTGGCTTTGGAATAAATATTTGCCTATCGAATCTTCCTGGTCTTAAAAGGGCTGGGTCTAAAATATCCGGTCTATTTGTAGCTGCTATTATGAGTATACCTTCAGAAGTGTCAAAGCCATCCATCTCGACTAGAAGTTGGTTTAACGTTTGCTCTCTTTCGTCGTTACCACCTAGGTTGATAGCCCCTCTTGATCTTCCTACCGCATCAATTTCATCTATAAATACTATACAAGGAGCATTTTTACGAGCTGTTTCAAACGTATCTCTCATTCTAGCTGCACCTACACCTACAAACATCTCAACAAAATCTGATCCAGATACAGATATGAAAGGTACATGTGCTTCTCCCGCAAGAGCCTTAGCTAAAAGGGTCTTTCCAACACCTGGTTCTCCATAAAATAGTATTCCTTTTGGAGGTCTACCACCTAATTTTCTAAATCTTGCTGGGTCTTTTAAGTATTCTATAACTTCAGCCACCTCTTCTTTAACTTCATCAATACCAGCTACATTGTCTAACTTTACGTTGGTTTTCTTCTATATAAACTTTTGCCTTTGATTTTCCAAAAGAGAAAGCTCTTGTGGGTCCACCGTTTCCCATTTGTCTCATCATTAAAATCCAAATACCAGCAAACAAAAGCACTGGAAACCAAGATATTAGCATCGATACAAGCCAGTTTCCACTGGAGGATATATCTCCTCCGCCAGATGGGGAAGCTTTTACCTTTACTCCATCTTTTATCATTTCATCTATAATAGATGTATAACCTTTCGGAACATAAGTTTCTACTTTCTGGCCGTCTTTGGTATAAGCTATTATCTTATCGCCTTTGATATCAGCCTCACCTATCTTGCTTTGTTTTACCATGTTTACCAACGTTGTTAAAGACATAGGAGTTGCACTTGGTGAGGATGAACCTTTTTCCTCAAACAGATTAAAAGCCACTATCATAAAACCTATAATTAGAAACCAAATAAGGATATTCTTAGCTGTTTGCAAAGTACTTACCTCCAAAACGAAGTTATAAATATAAATTTAAAATAAAATTAAAAATTAGCAATACTTTTACAGATATTTTCTGCAAGGTTAATTCTCTGATTTTTGTCTGGGTTTTTANCTAGTTTCCATATGTTAATATGCTCTTCTATCATATCTTGAAGTATATCAGCATTTGAATATTGCGAGGGTTCTTCATAATCAAAACCATTTAAAATAAAGCCAAGAGGTTTTATATCGTGGCTTTTAAGATAAAAATAAGTTAAAAAGCTATGGTTAAGTGTCCCAAGATAAGCTCTTGCTACGATAAGAGGTAACGCATTTAAAGATTTGATTAGATATGCATAATCTATCAAAGGTTTTACCTTTATAGGCACAGCAATACCACCTGCTCCTTCTACTATAAGTACACTAGCTTTTTGTTCTCTTTCTTTTATTGTTTCAACGATTTTATCAACATTTATATCTACTTTTTCATCTAAAGAGCAAGCATAGGGCGACATTGGTTTTTTGAAGATATATATTACGCTTTCTTGCCATGGTTTACCTAAAATACTACTTATTTTGTAAGCATCTTCTGGTTTTTCATCAACACCAGTTTCTATAGGCTTTATATAATCAACGTTTACGCCTTTATTTTTTAAATATTCCACCAAAATAGAGCTAATATAAGTCTTACCAACGCCTGTATCTGTGGCACTTATAAACAACATCATCTTTTATTTTGAATAGCAGTTTTTAGCTTTTCTAAAAAGTCATAAACACCTATAACACCTTGTAATTCTTCATTTTTACTTCTAATAGAAAGTGACTTTTCTTGCACCTCTTTATCTCCAACCACTAAAAGTATCGGTATTTTTTGAAGTTCGTTGTCCCTTATCTTTGCATTCATTCTTTCTGGTCTATCGTCTATATAGGCTCTGATGTTTTGGGCTTTTAAAAGCTCAAAAACTTCTTTGGCATAGTCTAAATGCCTATCGGCTATGGGTATTATAGCAGCTTGTATAGGAGAAAGCCAAATTGGTAAGTGGCCTGCATAATGCTCTATCAAAACACCTGTAAATCTTTCTATAGAACCAAGCAAGGCTCTATGTATTATGTATGGTCTATGTTTTTTGTTGTCTTCTCCTACGTAGGTAAGATCAAAACGCTCCGGAAGATTAAAATCAAACTGTATGGTAGAGCACTGCCAGAATCTACCTATAGCATCTTTTATTTTTATATCTATCTTAGGACCGTAAAAAGCACCACCACCTTCGTCTATTTCGTAATTTTTATCAAGGGCTTCTAAAGCTTCTTTTAAAGCCTCTTCCGATATTCTCCAGTTTTCTTCCGTGCCTATGGCATCTTTTGGTTTTGTGGATATAAATATTTGATAGTCTGAAAAGCCAAAATCTTTCAACACATCAAAAGCTAGTTCAAGCGTTTCTTTTATCACACTTTTTACATCTTCTTCTTTGCAAAAAATATGTGCATCATCTTGGGTAAAACCTCTTACCCTCATCAGTCCATGTAAAACCCCTGACATTTCGTATCTATAGACAGTACCAAGCTCAGCTATTTTGATAGGAAGCTCCTTGTGACTTCTTATCTTTGATTTGTATATAGCCATATGAAAAGGACAATTCATAGGTTTTACATAATAAGATTCTTCTTCAATCTTCATTTCTGGAAACATGTTTTCTTTGTAATAGCTAAGATGTCCACTTGTTTCCCAAAGTGTTGATTTTCCTACGTGAGGTGTATATACAAACTGATAATTTAAAGCTCTATGCTTTTCTTTAAGATAGTCCTCTACCACCTGTCGTAGTATGGCACCTTTTGGAAGCCAAATTATAAGCCCTGGACCCACTTGTTCATCTATTGTAAAAAGCTCAAGCTCCTTCCCTAATCTTCTATGATCTCTTTTTTTGGCTTCTTCGTAAAGTTTTAGTCTTTCTTCAAGCTCTTTTTCCGTCCAAAAGGCTATGCCGTATATTCTTTGTAGCATTGGTTTTGAGGCATCCCCTCTCCAATAAGCACCAGCTATAGAACTGAGTTTAAAAGCCCCAGCCAATGCTGTGTTTGGAATATGCGGCCCTCTACATAAATCTACAAATTCTCCTTGTTCGTATATGCTTATACGCGCATCGTTTGGCAAAGAATTTATTATGTCTAACTTATAAACTTCTTTTTGTTTTCAAAAAACTTCAGAGCCTCTTCCCTTGAAAGTTCTTTCTTTTAATATCTAAGCTTCTTTTTATTATCTCTCTCATTTTATCTTCTATGATCTTTAAATCTTCTTCGCCTATGTGATGCCCTTCTACTTCTACATCGTAGAAAAAACCATCCTCGGTGGTTGGTCCTATCCCAAGATGTACTTTTTCATCTCCGTATATTTCTTTTAGGGCTTGTGCCATAATATGTGCTAAAGAATGCCTTAGTATGTCTAAGCTTTCTTTGTCTTGTTTCGTTATAGGTTTTAACGTTCCACCGTGGTATATTGGTGTTTGAAGATCGTAGATAATACCGTCTATAGATATTCCTATAATATCTTTTGAATCTAAGTTTAAAGCTTTTAAAAGCTCAATACCAACTATACCTTCTTGTAAATCGTATTCTTGATTGTTAAATACTATTTTCATACTAGAACCTCTTTATACGTTGAATCTAAAGTATATTATATCACCATCTTTTACAATGTAGTCTTTTCCCTCCAACCTTATAAGTCCTTGCTCTTTTGCCTTTGTCATGGACTTAACTTTTATATAGTCATCGTAGTTTATTACTTCTGCAGCTATAAAGCCTCTTTCTATATCAGAATGTATTTTGCCAGCAGCCTTTTTGAGTCTTTGGTATCTTTTGCAATAGCCCAAGCCTAGACTCTTTTGGGCCGGACGGTAAAAACGTTATAAGTCCAAAAGTTTATATCCGCTTTTTAATAATAGAAGATAAGCCGGTTCCTTTAAACCATAAAGGTTTAACATTTCTTGAACTTCTTCTTTTGACATATCAATCATTTCTGACTCTAGCTTTGCACACACTGGAATTACTGGAGCGTTTTCTTTTTCTGCATATTCCAATAGATTTTTGTAATGTTGGTTGGAAGTAGGTTCTTGAATTTCTTCTTCAGATAAATTTGCTACAAACATTGTAGGTTTAATACTAAGAAGAAATAGCTTATTTTTTGCATATTCTTTCTCTTCTTCTGTAAGATCAGCTCTTCTTAAGGGTATCATTGAGTTTAAAATCTCTTCAAACTTTTTTAAGTATTCTAACTCTTGTTTTGCTTCTTGATTCCCACCTTTTGCAATTTTTTCTATTTTTTGAATAGCTTTTTGTACAGATTCTAAATCTTTTGCTATAAGCTCCAAATCTATAATTTCTATATCCCTTATGGGATTTACAGAGCCTTCAACGTGTGTAATATTCTCATCTTCAAAACATCTTACCACTTGTACTATGGCATCTACGTTTCTTATGTGTGATAAGAATTGATTTCCAAGGCCTTCACCTTTACTTGCACCCCTTACCAAACCAGCTATATCCACAAACTCTATAAATGTCGGTACTGTTTTGGCAGAGTTTTCTAGTCTTGCTATTTCGTAAAGCCTTTCGTCTGGGACTTCTACTGTGCCTATGTTTGGCTCTATTGTACAAAATGGATAATTGGCAGCCTGAGCTTTGGCTGCCTTTATAAGAGCATTAAATAACGTAGACTTTCCTACGTTTGGTAAACCAACTATACCGCAACTAAGGGGCATTTACTCTTTTTTTCTCCTTCGCTTTGTTCCTTCTTCTCCCCTTCTTCTAAAGCTTTTTTGGCTCCTTCTATAGCACCGTTGGCAGCTGCTGAAGCAACCTTTATGATGCTTTGAGCCATATTCATAAGCTTGGTGGTTACTTCTTTGCCTTTTTCTAGTGGTATCTCCACTATGCTTTTGCTTTCTTTGTCCAAACCAAGCTCTTTTTTAATCCTTGCTATTTCCTCTTCTAAGCTCTCAATAGCTTTTTTTACATCTACTTTCTCTTCCATGTTCCACCTGGTCAACCAAACTGTAGAGCGGTAGAGACGCATTTCGGAGCTAAGGAACATTCACAGCCACTCAATAGCTCAGAGAAATGCTTGAAGCACACTACAAAACTGTATTGCTCTGTACAGCTTGAGTTGGGGTATTTGTATTCCGCCATTTCAGACACTTCCCGACCCAACAGGCGGTATTTTGGAAGTGTCATAGACCCTGCACCAAGTACAGGAACTAACCTATTGCCCATCCTT
>Ga0074075_15063_pt1 | contig 9775 bp, 10 predicted proteins | sample YNPg_E_FD_63712 | JGI IMG/M metagenome (GOLD analysis project Ga0074075, IMG submission 63712) | Hot spring microbial communities from Beowulf Spring, Yellowstone National Park, Wyoming, USA - YNP_Beowulf Spring_E v2 (version 2) | ecosystem: Environmental > Aquatic > Thermal springs > Hot (42-90C) ... | reverse complement strand
AGGAGATTATCCGCAGGTCTCTTAAGCTGGCTGAGCCCTTTAAGACCGCATCAGAGCTTAGAAGGTTCACCCCCGAAGAGTTACTTGACAGGCTACGCGAGAAGGGCATACAGCTCTACGTCTCACCTTCAGGTAAATACGATTTGGAGCTGACGCTTATAGAGTGGGGAGTGTATTCTGGATTCTTAGCTAAGGACGACGAGGAATACGTGATAAGAACAGCAGAAGTTCAGATTTAACGAGGTAAATCTGTAAAACAGATAATCTCGAACCACACCTTATGTGTTATCAACGTGCTAAGCGAATAGCCTAATCTATCGACCGTGTAAAGTCGAAAAAGCGTTACAAATTCCCCGATACCCTAGAAAGGGTGATATTGATTGACTAATACTTTATATAGTCGTACGATGTTGCCTTCGTCTTTACGAATTCACCCGTCTGCAAGTCGCGGAGAGCCTGCATGAGTTGTTCGTTCGTGTTCATAACTATCGGGCCATACCACGCTATGGGCTCGTTAAGCGGTTTTCCTGAGACTAGTAGGAAGCGTGCCCTAGATTCCTGGGTTCTTATCCGTATTGTGTCCCCGTCATAGTTATAGAGAACCACGCTTTTTGCCCCCGCTGGCTCCTGGGTTTTAGGGTCAAAGTATGCTTCTCCGTCAATAACATACGCGAAGGCTGTGTATCCATCCTTCACTGTGTACTCCAGCTGGGTATTCTCCATCATGTCGAAGTCCAAGTAGTTCACATCCACAATTGAATCGCTCACGGGGCCCTTAAGTGATCCAAGCCTTGGTATCCGCTTTATTTCACCGGCTACGATCTTTACTCTGCTTCCATCATCCAACTCGGCTTGGGGGACTTTGAGCCCTCAAGGTTCCTGTACTTTGGGTCAGTCATCTTATCTCTGGCTGGTAGGTTGACCCATAGCTGGAATCCTCTAACTTCTGGGTCGACTACCTCTTTGTCGTTGACCCTCTTCTTCTCTGGTTTGGGCATCTCCGAGTGGAAGATGCCGCTTCCAGCGGTCATCCACTGTAGGTCGCCCGTCTTTATCACACCCTTGGTTCCAGTACTATCCTCATGGTGAACCTCGCCTTTAACTAGGTATGTGATTGTCTCTATACCCCTGTGGGGATGCCAGGGGAAGCCCTGGAGGTATTCGTGGGGGTATCTTGAGCCGAAATCGTCTAGTAGGAGGAATGGATCGAAGAGGTATGCGAGGTCGGGTCCACCGAACGCCCTGTTAACCCTTACACCCGCTCCTTCAAGGGTGGGCTTACTTCTAAGCGTGTGCGAGACAAGTCTAACTTCCAAGCATAAACACCATGGTTAAATAAGTTAACCAGCTATATAAACATTACTAGCTTTTCCAGTGTCATCGGACAAATCACAGCTACACATGCCTCCGAGCACGTGAATCAGCTTGCCTAGTCAACACGCCTCTCTACGCGGCGTAGATTCCTTCTTCAACCACATAACGTTTACGTGAAAGATCAAGCATCCTCCGGGTAAACAGTATTGAGTAGGCAGCCACCACCACGCCGAATATCAGGCTCGCCCAAGCCCCCAGCGCGAGGTCGCCGCTCGCCGTGCTCAAATCCAAAAGCTTCATAAGACCGTGCCTAACGGTGAGCGTATGAGAATCATATATATTAGGCCAATACTCGGCAAGCATAAGACCCCCCCAAGCACTGTTAATTGTTGAGCTCATGCCAGCTATAATGTACGGAAAAGTGCCGGGCAGAATAACGTATCGCATTTTCTGCGTGAACCCCATACCCATATTCCTCATGACCTCCCAGTACTCGTGGGGTATGGATTTGACACCCATCCAGAAACTGAAGAAAACATAGTAGAATGTACTTATGAACCCTAAGAGTATAACGTAGAACTCTGAGGTGAGTGGTCCAAACACACTCCTTGCAACTGGAAGTGTGAGGATGAATAGGAGGGGGAAGTAAAGGGGTGCGGGATACGCGAAGAGCATCTGTATAAGGGGCACCCCCACCCTCTCTGCTCGATGATTCACGGCCAATAGATAACCTAGTGTGACAGTGATTGCAAGGGAAACTAGGGCTATGACGCCCACGCGGAGATAGTCGTAAACCATGCTCACTACTATGTTTGGCGTATTCACAAAGTTGTACATCCAAATCTTTGTGGGAACTGATATTATTGTGACTGTGATGCCCCATACGAGTAGGCCCAAGATGACAATACCCACGAGTTTTGTTATTAGACTCCACCTAGGAGCACCCATAGCGTGCTGTACTCCTTCAGCCTGACCTCTGCGGAGTCTGATGCTTCCCAGAATCTGTCTGCGAGTGTATGATGAGAGTCTCTGAATCGCGCTCCTGCTGAGCAGCGCTGGAGAACCTTACAGTGTACCTGAGGCGGGGTCTACCCCTCCTAGTTATCGGTGTGTCCGTGTCCAGAGTGTATTTGGATACAGTATAGTTTGCGAATTCTCGTAGACCGAGTGTGACGCCCACTATCACTACACCCATGATAAGCATGGCGTAGAACACGTAGTTGAACTCGTTAGAAGCCGTGAGCGATTGCAGTACTGATCCGATACCGAAGGTTGAATAGCTAGTCGTGCCCACACTTATCACTTCACTCACAGTAATGTAGAAGAAGCCGTCAGCAGCACTTGGGAACAGGTTCGCAGATATGCGTGGAAGCGAAAACGGGATATATATGTTCCTCATGCGCTCAAGAAATCCCAACTTATAGTTCTGAGAGACCTCCAGAATCTCGTTGGGGAGAGTCTTGAATGCTTGGTAGATACCCATCCAGATGTTCCACACCACGGCTGTGAATACCAGGAAATCAGCCGCCAGCTCAACACCTACGGGCCCACCTATCTCTTTAATAAAGAATATGAGTACCACGGGGAAAAACGAGATGACTGGAACAGACTCCAGCACCTCTATCACGGATACATAGACGTTCTCAAACACGCGATCCTTAATTGCGAGGTAGCCTAAGAGCCAGCCAGTCAAAATAGATAGGCCTATGAGACCAAAAACCCTGACCGTGGTCGCGAGCACCGCGAGCGTGATGACCACGATTGGGTTCAAGCCACTCACCTCTGCGCAACGTGTTTCTGGACTGGTGTGAGGAAATTGTAGAGCATGTCCAAGTATTCGGCGAATCTCTCATCCTTGGGGTTGCGCGGACGTTCAAGGTCGACATCTATGAGTTTAACCACCCTAGCGGGTGACCCGTTGAGCACGAATATTTTGTCTGCGAGCTCAATCACTTCGTTCAGGTTGTGTGATACCAGCACCACAGCCTTAAGGTAGCTCACGCTGAATAGTATCTGGTAGATCTCCTGCCTCAACCCCTCCGGCGGTGAGCTCATCCAAGTGTGAGAAAGGTTCATCCATGAGGAGCACAACTGGGTCGGCTGGCGAGCGCGCGGGCTATGGCCACCCTCTGACGCATACCCCCACTCATCTCCTTTGGGTAGAGGTCCTCGAAGCCCGTGAGGCCCACTATTTCGAGCATCTTCCTCGCAATCCTCTCCGCTTCATCACGCGGAACCTTCTTGGGTTTAAGGGAAAGCATAACGTTCTCAAGGGCGGTCATCCACGGAAAAGTGACAATGGACTGGTGGATCAAAGCTATCTCAGGTGTCGGCGCGGTTATCCTTCTACCCAAGAGCCTGACTTCACCCCTGTGGGGCTGAATGAATCCTCCAAGAATCCTGAGAAGTGTGGATTTACCCACACCCGATGGGCCCACGATGGCGACAAGCTCATTCTCACACACATCCAAACTCACACCGTCGAACACCGTGAATCCATTCTGGAATGTGTATGAGATGTCCACTGCCTCGAGAATCTTCTGGTTCGAGCTCAAATCCCTAATCCCAACTCCAAGACAAACCTTTAAGTTTTGTGCGTAGCAACACAAACTCTTAAAACTCAAAGTAACCATATAATCAATGGGTCACTCACCCAAGTGGGATAACGCTTGGGGAGGCACACCCAGAAACGTTTGATGCATGGTGACAGTGTGATGAGTGGAGATAGGAAGAGGGGTACGATTTGGTCAATGTTGGAGGAGGCTAAGAGGAATGGGGGGAGCGTGGAGGATGCCTTGAACACGCTTATGTACGCTGAAAGCCCAATCTTCGCTAAAGCAGGCTTCCGCGTAGTGAAACTCGGGGAGGGCTACGCTGAGATAAGCTTCCCTATGAGTGAGGAGATTAGGAGGAGAGGCGGCATGGTGCACGGTGGCATAATAATGTACGTGTTGGACTCGGTGTGCGGATTGGCCGTGATATCGCGTAACCAGGGTGTCGACCAGTTCACGGTGGAGCTTAAGGTAAACTTCTTAGAGCAACTGCATAAGCCTCCGTTTAAAGCTGTTGGGCGGATCGTTAGAATGGGTGGCAGACTGGCGGTGGCTGAAGGTGAAGTCGCGGACGCTGATGGGAAGGTGTGCGCTAAAGCGCTGGGAACATGGTACATAGTTAAAGAAGACACCAAGGAACACCGTTGACGCATCGGTTAGATGACTTAACCAATCAACAGTAGGCATTAAAAATTAGCCTACTCCGTGTTACTATTATTTGGAGAGTTCATCTATTAGGTTATTTCTACGCGCCTAATCAGCGTAGAAGTTTTTTGTGCATGCCATCATATTACATTAGTCTGAGCGATTTGTTAGTAATGAGAATAATGAGTGTATGGCTTGCACTTTGTAGGCTGCGGATAGGAAAAATTATATTATGTTGGGGGTATCCTTTGTTGATGGATATGAGCGCTACGAGTGTGGTTGTCGGGGAACGTCGGGGTGTTAAACCTCAGCTTGAAAAGGAGGGTTTCGTGGGGAAGCCACTTAAGAGGATTGAGGATCTTAAGCTAGTCAGGGGGCTTGGGGGGTTTATAGGTGATCTTAGGGTTGATGGCATGGTGTACGCCGCATTTGTGAGAAGCCCCCACGCCCACGCTAGGATAGTTGGAGTCGACTCGAGTGAGGCTCTCAAGCTTGATGGAGTGATTGGTGTTCTCACAGCGAAGGATCTGGAGGGGGTCGGTAATCTGCCCACCGTGGATGAGGACGCTGAGAAGAAGCCGACTCCGAGGAGGCCCCTTGCAGTGGATGTTACCAGGTATGTGGGTGAGGCTGTTGCCGTTGTTTTAGCCAGGATCGATACACGGCTGAGGACGCGGCGGAACTCGTGCGGGTGGACTATGAGCCGCTTGAGGCTGTGGTCGACGTGGAGGAGGCACTCAAACCGGGTAGCCCCCTTGTCCACGACCACCTCAAGAGTAATGTATGCTACCACTCGGTGAACACGGTGGGCGACGTTGAAGACGCCTTCGCCAAGGCTGACCACGTGGTAAGCCTGAGGCTAGTCAATCAGAGACTTGCCCCCGCACCGCTTGAGACACGTGGGATACTCGCATCCTACGATAGGGGTAACGGTGAGCTCAAAGTGTGGGCCACAACACAGGACCCACACGGACTCAGGGATACCCTCGCCTCAATACTTGGATTACCCCAGTCGGGTGTGCGTGTCATCGCACCCGATATGGGTGGCGCCTTCGGCTCAAAGATATCGGTGTACCCAGAGGATGTGGTGGTTTCATACGCTGCGATACGTTTCAACAGGCCTGTTAAGTGGGTTGAGACACGGCGTGAGAACATTGTGACCACAACACATGGCAGGGGCCAGGTTCAGTATGTTGAGGCAGCTGTGCGTGCGGACGGCAGAATCCTGGGTCTTCGAGTCAAAATCATATCTGATAGTGGTGCCTACAACACACCAGGCGCCCTAGATAACCCCACACTCACAGCGCAGATGTTCACGGGTGTATATGACATCAAGGCCGCGAGGGTGGAGGTGTACTCTGTTCTCACAAATAAGGTACCCCAAGACGCCTATAGGGGTGCGGGTAGACCCGAGGCGGCCTACCTTATAGAGAGAACCATGAATGTTATAGCTAGAAAGCTGGGTATGGACCCAATCGACATCAGGAGGATCAACTATATACCTAGGGAGGCCTTCCCCTACACCACGCCTGGAGGACTCACCTATGACCTAGCTGACTATGAAGCCAACCTTGAGAGGGCGTTAGAGTTCTCCGCGTATACTAGGCTTAGGAGGGAGCAGGGGGAGGCGAGGCGCCAGGGGAGGCTCATGGGAATCGGGGTGGCGACTTGGACCGAGATATGCGGATTCGGCCCGGGGCTACCCCAGACGGCCGCCGTCACTGTTACACCCGCCGGGGAGGTCATGGTGAGTATCGGCGGCCACCCACACGGTCAAGGCCATCATACACCTATAGCCCAGATAGTGGCGGATGAGCTTGGCGTAGATATAGGCAGAGTGAGTGTGCGCCACGGGGACACAGCCCTCCTACCTTGGAGCTCGCTCACAGCTGGGAGCCGCTCGGCTGCGCTCACAGGCTCCGCGGCACTCCTCTCAGCGAGGAAAATAAAGCGCAAAATGGCCCTCATAGCCTCCAAGCTCCTAGACTCTGATTCATCTGAACTCGTGTTCAGCGACGGATTCGTGTACTCAAAATCCAACCCATCAAGGAAAGTCAGGTTCGAAGAGGTAGCTGACGCCGCGTATAAGCCCTGGAAACTCCCCGAGGGCCTAGAGCCAACACTCTACGAATACACAGCGTACACACCACCAGACTATGTTTTCCCCTATGGGACACACATAGCTGTGGTCGAAGTTGACAGGGATACAGGCGAGGTTGAAGTGCTCAAATACTTCGCTGTGGACGACATAGGTAGGGTTATCAACCCAATGCTCGTCGAGGGCCAGGTTCATGGGGGAATCATGCAGGGTGCTGGTCAAGCGCTCATAGAGGAGGTGGCCTACGACGGGGGCGGCCAGCCCTTAACCCAGAGCTTCGCGGAGTACCTTATACCATCTACACAGACACTCCCGAACATTGAGTGGACGAGAACTGAGACACCCACACCCAGAAACCCGCTCGGCGTAAAGGGTGTTGGTGAAGCCGGCACCATCGCGGCCACACCCACAATCGTGAACGCAGTCGAAGACGCTCTCTCAGAGTACAACGTAGTGGTGGACCGGATGCCGCTGAGAGCCGACTACATACTAAGCTTGATAAATAATAGCGGAAAACGCCAGAATTGAAAGCGCAGAAGCGTTTGTAGGGAGATAGTGGTTGATATAGATATAGACTGATTACCGCATTCATGTAACCCACTACAGCCGAACCCTATGCCACGTGGCACCTTATTTACACAAGTGTGTGGTTTATTCAAAAAGCAGTGGGAACACGAATACTCTAAATATTTTTACATCTTTATCCGCATGGGTAAGCAAAATTCTACTTAAACTATACAAACAGTTGGCTTAATAGCCTTTGAATATTTAGTCAAACCTCCAATCGATTTTCCCTAGAGACCATATAACACAGCTCATGAAATGGTCAGCAGTTGGTTTTACTCTTTTTAGGAGATTGTTGTTTTTGAGGTATTCCTAGTAACGTTGTTCAACGCGTTTTTTATCTCCTGGAGGTGATCATTTAAGAGTATGATTAGCCAGCGAGTATAGTTTTGTGGCTTGCTTTTAACATCTGCTAACAAGTCGTCTAGGCTGACCCACTTATAGTCTGATACCTCCGCTGGGTTGGGTTTCACAGCGCCATTATACTCTCCGAAGAACACGTGGTCGTACTCCCACTCGGTGAGACCGTTGCCGACTGCTGTTCTATATATAAACTCGAAACCCTCTCTTAACGGTGTATGGGTTGGGTTTCACAGCGCCATTATACTCTCCGAAGAACACGTGGTCGTACTCCCACTCGGTGAGACCGTTGCCGACTGCTGTTCTATATATAAACTCGAAACCCTCTCTTAACGGTGTATCGAAACCCATTTCCTCCTTGAGCCGCCTCCGCGCAGCCACCTCAGGCTCCTCGTCGGGAGCCGGGTGAGTGCAGCAAGTGTTACTCCAAAGACCAGCAGAATGGTACTTACCATCAGCCCTCCTCTGCAAAAGCGTCTCACCCTTAGCGTTGAATATAAACACGGAGACCGCCCGATGGAGCTTCCCCCCATCACTGTGAGCCCTGAGCTTCTCGGCTTTACCTATAACTCTATCGTGTTCATCGACCAGCACCACTAGGGTACCACTATCGGTGTCCATAGACAATTCAACAATATAGGCTAGTAGTATTAAAGCTTGGCTAAACTATGCAAACCATGATGCAAGCCTCCTTCTTCACTTTCAGCTGAGAGCTGTAGTTTTTGTTTATCTTGATGGGGTTTGGTGGGGGGCGGAAGACCTCCCCCGCGAGGGCGTATAAAGCCCCACCCAAAGAGTGACGACTAAAGGAACTACCGTCCGAGGGCGGGGTAGCTGACTCTAACCTTTAACCCCTATTTCTTCATGCAATCACGAACCAAAATGCTTTTTTGCCTATTCACCAGTCTAGGTGTATGTTCCGTCTTCTGAGGTCGGTCAGGAGGCACCCTCTATCACCCTTCTCAAAGAGGGGTCTACAGGCGTTGGCGCTCTTCTTCGGCTCAATTGTTACCGCTACCTTTATCATGCATTTACTTGAAGGGTGGTCGCTTGTGGATTCGTTCTACTATATCACCATGCTCACAACTGGTGAAGGACCTTCTAATTCACCAGCCACTCTTGCAGGTAAACTTTTTGCCTCATTTTACTCCATCTATTCCGTTGCCATGCTGCTTACCACCGCAACATTGATGTTCGAACCCATGATGGGCTACACCTTTAGGAGGGGCGTCGAATTCTTTGAAAAAGAGAAGATGAGGCTAGGCACCCATCAACACCCCTCCACACCTCAAGGCCAGCAACGTCCAAGTGAGAATTAGAGCCCTGAACATCATACTGCAACTCTAGGATGGTTACCACCAACGAGGATATATACTCGGAGGTGAGAGTTGAAGGTGTATATGGTAGTCTCACTCTAAACCAGATACGACCCAACGGCACGCTCAGTGGGGGCCTGTTCACTGTGTGATTCTGTTTAGCGTGCGTTCTTCCATGTGCCGCCTATCACCCACACTGGTTCGTCTGGGTTGAAGTATTCTTGACCCTCAACCCTGAGCTCTTCTAATAGTTTTTCGTTGACATCCACTCCTAGGCCGGGTTTCTTGCTCACCTGGTAGTGTCCCCCAACCACGGGTGTGGAGTTATACACTAGGTCACGCTTCCACTGCGGGAAGAAATCGTAGAACGATTCCTGAATTAGGAAGTTGGGTATCGAAGCATCCAGTTGTATCGTCACGGCATTCTGTATTGGTCCGAACGCGTTGTGGTATGCCATCTCGACTCCGTACGCCTCAGCGAGCACAGCCATCTTCTTCGCCTCGGTTGGGCCACCCACGTTTGCAACGTCGGCTTGGAAGAAGTCGACGAGCCCCCTCTGTGCGAGTGTTACAAAGTGTTGTTTTGTTAATACCCTCTCACCCAATGCAATCCTAAGCCTAGTGGCCTGCCTATACTTCGCCAAGCCCTCCACGTTCTCGGGGTGGACTGGCTCCTCGGCGAACAGTGGGTCGAACTCTTCGAGCGCCCTAGCCACCGCTATGGCCGAGTTGGGGTTGAAGCGCCCGTGGTGCTCTATGAGTAGGTCGACGCCTCCGCCAGCCGCATCCCTCACAGCCTTAACCCTCTCCACAGCAAGCCTTATACCCTCACGGTCTATCCAGTCAAAGTACGCCCCGAAGGGGTCGAACTTTAGAGCCGAGTACCCCTTGGAAACAACCTCCTTAGTCCTAGTGTACCACTCCTC
>Ga0074075_11100_pt1 | contig 9832 bp, 11 predicted proteins | sample YNPg_E_FD_63712 | JGI IMG/M metagenome (GOLD analysis project Ga0074075, IMG submission 63712) | Hot spring microbial communities from Beowulf Spring, Yellowstone National Park, Wyoming, USA - YNP_Beowulf Spring_E v2 (version 2) | ecosystem: Environmental > Aquatic > Thermal springs > Hot (42-90C) ... | reverse complement strand
GAACTCTGATTTCCTGCTGTATCTGTCCGTTTTGTTCTTGTAGTTGTCTTATTTCTTGTTGCATTATTTTTATGTCTTCGCTGTTCCTATTTACCGCCTCCCACAATCTATTGTTCTTCTCATGCAGCTGCTTTATTTCTTGTTGCATTATTTTTATGTCTTCGCTGTTTTTGTTTACTGCTTCCCATAGTTTTTTGTTGTCTTCGTGTAGGAGTTTTATGTCTTCCTGCATCGCCCTAATGTCTTCGCTGTTCCTATTCACCGCCTCCTGCAAGCGCCTCACGGCCTCGACAAGCGCGTTGAGCTTCTCCCTTGTCTCCACTATGAACTTATACTCCACGCTCTCCATGATATATGGAAGCAGGATATCAGCCAGCTCCTTAGCGAGCTCAGGGTTCTCCTTAAGCGGCCTAATCGATTCCATCATGATACAATATTCATCAATGCTTAAAAACACTACTCAGAATAGCTTGATGGGAAGTGTTAAAAGGGGGTGTGCCACGACTAAGGGTGTTGTGGATGGTTCAAACTTTTCCGCGGACGTGTAATGGTGTAATGTTTGGGTGAATCAAGGGAATTCCACGACCTGTCCTAACCTGCTTTACTCAGTTAGCTTTTTGTCCTGTTAATTTTAAGTCACTTACCCCGAAGTGTGTTTACCCCCGACGTGTGCTCAGAGTTCGAAAAGATTATATCTTTAAGTGGTTTTCTTGTGGTATGTCTTCCGAGCTTGAAGATATTTATTCGGCTATTGACCAGAATATTGAGGAGCATGTTGGAAGGATTTTGAGACTGATTTCGCAGCCAAGTATAGCGGCCCAGAACATTGGTATGAGGGAGTGTGCGGAGCTTGTCAGGCAACTCTTCTTGGAGGCTGGTTGCAGGAGGGCTGAGGTGTATGATACACCCGGCCAACCCGTGGTTTACGGTGAGCTTGAATGCGGTGCGCCCGTAACGCTTGGTGTTTATATGATGTACGACGTCAAGCAGGTGGAGGGTCAGAAGTGGACCCTCGTAGAGGACCCATTTAAGCCACGCGTAGTTGAGATGCCCCCATTCAAACGCGTGATAGTTGGCCGCGGCGCAGTGAACTCTAAGGGGCCAATGCAGGCCTTCCTCAACGCTGTAAGGGAGGCCATGCGTGTAACCGGTGGGAGGCTCCCTGTGAACCTCAGATTCATAGCGGAGGGTGAGGAGGAGATAAGTAGCCCCAACCTGTATGGATTCGTGTCATCACACAAAGAGTTGTTCGAGGGCTGCAGCGCAGTTATCATGCCCTTCGCCGCCCAGGACACCCGAGGTGAGGTCTCACTACACCTCGGCTGCAAGGGGGTGTTCGAATTCGAATTGGAGTGCAGTGGGGAGTCGTGGGGTAGGGGTCCCACGCGTAGCGAGATACACAGTAGCTACGCACCCATCGTTGAAAGCCCGGTGTGGAGGCTGATACGTGCACTGGGCACAATGAAGGCCGACCCCCAGGACCCCGAACGTGTGACCGTTGAGGGATTCTACGAGAGCGTGGCTGCCCCCACCGAGGAGGAGCTAGGCATGATGCGCACACTCGCATCAAGACTCGACTTCGAAGCCATAAAGCAGAGTCTGGGAGTCAAGGTTTTCTGGCGCAACCTCGAGGGAGGCGTCGACACACTCGTAAAGCTCCTGTACGAGCCAACCCTAAACATCCAGGGCATCCACGGGGGCTACACAGGCCCAGGTTTCATGACCATCCTCCCCAACAGGGTGAGCGTTAAACTCGAGGTGAGGCTGGTCCCAAACATGGAGGCAGGCGAGGTCCTCGCAAAGATAAGACGACACCTAGACACCCACGGATACCAAGATATACGAGTCACCGCCACAGACGACGACTTCGGGCGAAAAGTGGGTGAAAAATGGGCTAAAGTGGACCCTAAGGCACCCATCGTATCCGCGGCCATAGAGGCATACAGGGAACTCGGCTACGACCCACAGGTATGGCCACGCCTCGCAGGCACAGCACCAATACACGTGTTCACCAACCCACCCCTACGCCTACCACTCGTAATATTCGGCTTAGGCCACGGTGGAAGAGCTCACGCACCCGACGAGTACTACGTACTCGACGACACGGGTAAAGTGAAGGGTCTAGCGGCGGCTGAAAAATCATTCGTCAAACTACTCTACAAGGCAGCTGAAAAATACGGAAAACAACCACAAAAACAAGCCTGACACCACCCACATAGGGGTGGTCTCCCCCTCCAAGAATACACCTAGGAGAAAAGCGTGTATGATGATTCAATGCTCAAATCTGAAAAGCAGTAACTTAAACTGCCCCAAGTCGTTCACCTGAAAAGTAATAGGCCTGTTCAAAGAGCAGCCCACCTTCCATTAAGCAAAGCTTACTTAATGATTCCGGTTTCCTGGAAGCGCTGCCCTTCCATCTTTATCTATAACAAAAGATTTTTGAATTATGACTTAATATGAATTAGAGTTCAGGCTTCCGAGTTTAGATGTGCTTTTAAGTTTACTACTTGGCGAGTCCACGAAGCAGCAAGACCTACTAATAAGTGTTACCTATGAGGGTAGGTGTTGGGGTAAACCAAGTTTATACGCCCAAGCGCTTAACTATATACGTATGGGTGAACACATCCAGAAGTTCGACTTTATGAACCTCACCCTGAGGGGGTACATCGTCCTCTTGGTCGCTGAAAAAAAGGGTTGCGTGTGCACGCAGGATGTTAGGCGGCTCTACGCACTCAGTAAGAGGTCGAAGAGAGCCGTCAAGTTTCTCAGAAACATGGTGAAGAATGGCCTACTCTACAAGAAAGAGGAGGACGTGTACACGCTCACACCCAAAGCCGAGGCAGCCTTAGAGCTCGTGCAGGCAAAGATCAAATCGATAAAGAAGCAGACACCAATAGTTGACAGGAGGGTTAAGGCTGAGAAGGTTAACGTGCAGATAGAGCACTAACCTGTCCTTTATACTGTTTAATATATTATTCCAACTAGAACCCATACTGTTATTTATGGAAAAACTAAGCTAAATCTTTTAATTGGTATTACAGTAGTTTAGGGCGTATTTATCATACCATTCCCTAAGCTCAATCTCAGATATCACGAAATAGTTCTCCTCCATAATCCTAAACTCTTGAGGCGGTGCTCTACCTTGTAACAAGTTCACTATTGTACCCGGAACCTTTTGATTAATCATGTAAGAAGTGAAGAAAGCCCTCATGTCATAAAGGCGAAACTCTTTACCCAAAACCTTCCTCATAGCCTCCTTAATCTCAACCCTAAGGCTATCTTCTCTGAAGGGGAATAACTTAGTCTTCCACTCTTCTATATTTATCCCTTGTGTAGGGTTTGCCTCTACCAATTTCCTTAAAGAACTTTCATATTTCCTAATGAACTCCTCACGGTATGGTAAATAAACCTCTTTTATCCATTTAGCAGTGCTCTCGTGTAAGAAGGAAATATAAGCTCTCTTAGTCTCGCTCTCCTTCATAACACGAATTATCCTATGCTCTAGATCTACTTGTTCCAGTTTTAGGCTTAATACTTCACCCACTCTTAATCCAGTCTCAGCTAAGAGAAGGAAGAAGGCTTTAGCACCTATATCCTTTATATTATTAAAAATTTGCTTAACAGTGGTTATCTCGGGGATAAAAGGCTTATGCTTAGGCTTACTTTTAGGAGTTTTGAACGATTCGTAAAGCTCTCTTGCTATTCTCGGGCTCTTAGGTTTCACTACTTCTTTAATGAAAAGTTTAAGAGCTTTTGCAGTATGTTCAGCCCTACCCTTACTCTCCTCTGATAGGTCTAAAATGTACTCCTTCAGCTTTGTAGGAGTTAATTCATAATCCAGGTCAGCTAAAGCTCTCCTCAAATAGTTCACTCTCTCCTCTGCAGTCTTCCTACTCTTCTCATTCCTAACCATCTTTTCAAATAGTTCAATATCGTCTTTAGTAACCAGGTAGGAGTTTGAGGGTTCTTTTATATAATCTCCTAACTCTTGCCATAGTAAGGATAGAAAGAAGTTCCTAAATCCCTCATCCTTCTTAGCCTTAATAATCACGCTGATAGCGGTAGTAGGGTCTACATCAGTACTCCTCAAACCGTAAACTACGTCACTTAACTCATCTACAGTTAAAAGCTCTGAAGCCTTCTCAACAATCTCTTGTGGAATCCTTTGAATCTTCCCGTTTAGATAACGATTTAATGTTGACCTATCTACACCTATAAAACGTGAGACATAACTTAAGCCATGCTTTTCAACAGACTTTTTCAATATGTTAAGCTTTTTCTGGTCATCCAACTTTTCCACATTAATTTTTGACATAAAATCTCCCCACTATTTACTGACTTTTACACTGTTGCAAATTTAACCTTTACTGTTGCATTCACGTATCATTCTATCAAAAGNGTAGAGCGTAAAATATGGGCCCGCTGGGATTTGAACCCAGGACCTAGCCGCGTCAGGGCTTATATAATTGCATTTAGTCAATTAATGCAATACTTTTATGTTGCATCTAAGTATATTTAAGCGTAAAAATTTCGTGTATAGATTCTTCAAATAAATATTAGGTGAAAACGTTACTTCTTGCGTCTTATTATCCCATACATTATACCTTTAATTACAATTCCTTAATCCGCTTTTGCTTAACCTTCATAATCAACTCTTTAACTCTCTCTTTTAATAATGAGGAATTCTTTCTATCTTTATTCCTTCCAAGTACGTAACCAGTTATATCAATTCCATCAAAATCATAGCGTAAAGCCTCTTCAAGTTCATGTCTTGTTGAAACACCCAAATACCACTTCCTTCCTTTTACTGCTCTAAGAAAATCGTTAAGTGTGTAAGACCTATAGCGGGAATCTGAGGCATAACCATAATAGACCTTAAAGCCCAAACTCTTCAACTCTTCAACTATTACCATGTCGTTTTCTAAGGAGTGAATGGGAACTACAAACTCAATCGATTTTAAAGGCGATAAATTCACACGGGCTTTATGCGGTAAAACGTAATCGGGATATACTGCTATCCTAACTTCATTCCTCTTAACTTGTAGTTTCCTCAAATAACCTATATAAGCCAACTTACTCGTTAAAAGGTCTCCCTTAGCGTCATAAAAAAGAGGGTAAGGATAAAGGGGGTTACAGACATACTCACTCATATACTTCCACACGAAATACGACAAAGGACTTTTACCAATCCCTATTATCATGTTTCCTCACGTCAAATCGAGAATTAGGTTATCCGTCACGTAATCTGGTATATCAAGTTGATTAAATACTCCTACAAAATGCCAATAGGGGATTTTAACTTCCTTCTTCTTTGGAAGTAAGGAAGGAGAATAAGAATTAAAGCGTTTCCCAAAAAGCCAATAGCCGTAAATCTTAGCCTGGTCTTTCTCCTCAACATTTCCTCCTTGGGCTATTGCGTAAGCCATCTTTGTGACGTATTTTAACACGTATTGCTTTGGGGAAAGACTTTCCATAACATGCCCCAGAACTATACTCTATCACTGAATCCTTTGGCGGTTTATTTTTCCACTTCCCGTTCTTTATCCTATGAATCTCATTTATAGGTCCTTGTATCCTTTCCTTTCTCTTATACTCCAGGTATGCCTGGAGTAGATTCACTTGTAGCGCTGAGCCAAACCTAACTAGAATCTTCTGTAACCACATGTCAAGTAACGCCGTAAATACATATTTAGTAATAAGCGTCTTTTTCGCGTTTGATAAGGGAATATTGTACTTCCGGGAATAGTAAGAGAGAGCGTCTTCCTTCTTCCTTCCGTACTTCCTATTCCAATCTATCAAGTAGGGAATCCCAAATATGAGTATGTGAAGGTGAAGGGTATAGTCAGTGTGATACTCATAAGCCGTGAAGACCTTAATGTCTTCTTTTTTCCACATCTTCCTTATCCATGCTATCATGTTTGCCTTAAGCTGAGTTAGTATAGAGTCTTGTAAGGGAATAAAGCCGATAATTTTCCCATTTTGCTTTATTGGATATACTAAGGGGAATATGTGAGGTATTGTAAGCGTAATCATGATCGCGTTCTTGTACTTCTTAAATGCGTTATCTAACGCCGTACTACTCTTAATTAAGTTCATAAACGCCTTCTTTTTATCGTTAAACCTAGTCCTAACGTTCATGATCATAAACTCCTCATCATCGTTCATGAAAGCCATCACACTACGATCCCACTCCTTTACGTTCTCATTATATAGAAAAGCGATATCTGAATGCTCTCTAGTGCCAGGGCGAATGGAGACTTTATGCTGAGCGGTAAGTAGTCCTTTCTGTCTGAAAGCGTTAGCCAGGGTAATTACTCTTAGCCCTTTTTTCCGTAGTTCTTGTAATTTTTGTTTGTGATTTGCGGAATTTCCTAAAGTTTTGGAATTGTGATTATTTAAACTCAAGTCAAAGCTAACGTTAAGCCGAAAATTTTTTGTTTGAGGTAAAAGATATTGAATAGGCAATTTTTTCAATTTAAATGAGACTGGATAAGTAGGCAAACGCTCTACTATCCCATTCTCTATTAAGAGTTTAAGACGCCTTTCAAGGACTCTACGGGCTGAACGCTTTGATATGTTTCTCTCCTTTGCATACTCATCAGCCATAATAACAAGTGAGACTGAATTCTCCTTCTTCAACCTATTAATAATCCAAAAATCAACAAAAGAAGGAGAAAAATATGTCTCCTTTTTCTTCTTAGAAGGCATATCTTAAGCCCTTAAGGTCTCTGTAGGAGAACATCAACCTTTTGGTATAGCTTCTTCTCCCAATAGTAGTCTAAGTCACTAGGTAGTGTGATAATAAAGTAGTTGTTATGCCTTGAAGGAGTCTTAATTCCTATTGGGAATTCCTTCCCATCTATTATTATCGTTACTAACCATTTCCTATCTTTAACGTAAGACTCAAAGTCTTTAGGAATGTAAATGAAGTACTGTGAATACTCGTATTGCCTTCCCTTATTGCTAACATGCTTAGTAAGTTTCTGTAACTTTACGCCCGGAATAAGGAGTTGAGGAATCTCAAACATAAGCCATAACCTCACGTTTCAATAATCTCCTCAGTCTGTCAGCATTCCTTACCTTGCATGAATGCTTAGGAGTGAGAAGTAACGCATTATCTCCCTTGAATATAATCATTAAGAGTTCCTTCCCTCTCTGCGTGATCGTTATCCCATATTCCTCAATCTCTAAGGTTAGGTTTGCCTCATACTCTACGTAGTATAAGTGAAGTTCTGGTATTGTGTCAGCCTTTACGTGATCTATCACGTATTCCGCAATCTCCTTAGGTATGGGAATATCGTTAAGGTAGGCATTATCGCCGTCTATCGTTATGTGAATACCATTTATGGTTAGGCTCTCGAAGTCCCCGTTTGTAACTACTGCTTTAACTTGCGTCTTTACCTTCATTAACGCTCACCTTGTGAGGGCAAACCTTAGCGTATACGCAATACTTACACTCCCAATCGTGTCTTGGTATTCGCCTTGTGTAAATGTAGTCTTGAACAAATTCTATCAGCTTATCATCCGACATACCGTAATCTACGTGAAATTCCGTAACCCTATCCGGTGTTATGTAGAGTAAAATGCCGTATTGGGCTTTCAGCATGGTTATGTAAATCATAAGTTGGAGTACGTGTTCTTCCTTTGGTATGCCCACGTCAGTCTTTGAGGTCTTTATTTCAATAATTACGTTATCCTTTTTCGCGTCAATCCTTCCTACCAGTTTGTAAACCTCGCCATCAATCGTTAATTCCTTTGTAACCGGAACTTCTACCTCAGCGTTTAACTCTTCTATCAGTATCCTCTCTACGCTTTCATGAATTAATGAACCTTGTAGTGTTGAAGGATTGTAAGCCTCAGCTAACGTTAGTTCCTTAAACTGTTCCCTCAGTCTAGGTTCTGCTTTCACTCCTTGTTGCTAGCCTTCTGCAGAGCTGTTATTACTTTCTTAAGCCCCTCCTCTACGTTCTTTAAGGAATTTAATGCTTCTTGTAAGGCTGTATAGGCAGAAACAAGCTCGGGTGGTGCTAAAGTCTCAAAATATTTTCTTAATTGCTCCCTAATCTTTATACAAGCATTATCTAAGTCTTCATCTGTCACTTTCTTATTAAGCTCAACTAGAAGGAATCCCTCGCTCTTAGCTGTTTCCCTAGCTTGATCGTTTAGGGATGAGACTACCAGAACTTTCAAATGCGGAAGCTTCTTTAGGCTGTTAACTCTGCCTACTTCCTGTTCAACTGTTGGTCTATCTACATGGTCTATCCAAGTTCTTGCAAGAAGCGTAGATCTCAAGACCTCTTTTAAAGGCCTTTACGTCTATCTCCACGTCTTGTCCTGCCCTATTTTTTCATATACGTTAGTCCTAACGTCGAAGCCTAGAAGCTTAAAAGCATAAGCAGTAGCCGCCTCTAAGGGATCTCTAACGCCCGTAAAGGTATTCCTAATGTCTTCTGAGGAGCAAACAACTGGAAGTAGGGGCTGTGGGACTGAAGGAATAGTCTCATTGACTCCAGTGGAACTATATCTATAATAACTTACGTCTTGGAGCGGGGTCTCATTGTTTTCTTTTAGTGGTGGAGTTGTAGTATCGGTTTTGTTTAGGAATTCCTGTAGTAAGTTTACGAAGTCATCAGTAAACATGGGAGCAGGAAAAGCATACATAAAGTCTTGCTTTCCATTAATATTGCACGTGAATATGATAGATACACCTCTTATTGTATATCTCCAACTGTCAGGCTTTGGTACTCCTGGCTCTAGATCTTTATCTAAAACAAATATAGTTCCAACATGAGTTGTAAATTTCACAGCATTAAAAGCGTCCTGCTTCATTTTAACAAAGGTTAAGAGCTGACTTAACGCTTGCTTAATGTTCATTATTTCGCTCGTAGAACTAGCACTTAATTTTTATAGATCATGGATCTAATAAACTCTATGTAAGCCTTTTTCAACTTCTCGTAGTTATCTCGTTCATAATTCCTTAAGTAATTCCTTAAGAATTTATTTATAGTATCCTCAGTAGTTCTAACAAATTGTTCACACGTTTGCCTTATAATCTGCTCTGGGGCACTATTAAAGAAGTAATCGATCTTTTGAGGATTTTTACCACTGAGGTAAGTAATTTCATCACTAGTTAGAAGTGGTACAAACATACTATCTTTTATGGCTTGCCAGAAACGTATTCTACTATCTGCATAACAATAATAATAAATATCCTTATATTTACAAAAAGTACTAAAGATCATGTGCTGCATAATAGTTATATATTCCACATAGTTAACGTAATCTATAAGATAATCATATTTCTCCTGACTCATAAGTAACAAATGTTTTGGCAAGTTTTAAATTTTTCCCTATATTAAATCCATTATATTGAAATTTTGCTGCACTGCAGGAGCTTACTACACTCCAATCGATATTTAAGTATTGTATAACTTACTGTTTAACACCGGTACTTTCATTAAGTTTTTGCCTCATTATTTCCTATTTATACTGTCAAAATGAATAAGAACTTTATGAGACTATTAATATACACTATTTCTAAAAGCTACTAAGCCATAACTCATTTTAGTTTATGCGTCTCATGATGGCTTTTCTTTTCTTAAATAATTTTAGTTGGCAAATATAAATAGACACTCTTAGTTTCTATTAGATTTACTATCCATTTTAGGTTTACAGGGTAAAATTTTTTTCTTTGACTTTAGAGTAAGTTTGAGACACATTGAAGGGATATGATGAAATAATAAATAGACTAAATCAGATAGCAGGTCATTGGTATCTGTCTTCAAGGGAAGGTCCCACAGGAATTGGAAAGACTTTGGAGGATTTGTTAGGT
>Ga0074075_14359_pt1 | contig 9846 bp, 8 predicted proteins | sample YNPg_E_FD_63712 | JGI IMG/M metagenome (GOLD analysis project Ga0074075, IMG submission 63712) | Hot spring microbial communities from Beowulf Spring, Yellowstone National Park, Wyoming, USA - YNP_Beowulf Spring_E v2 (version 2) | ecosystem: Environmental > Aquatic > Thermal springs > Hot (42-90C) ... | reverse complement strand
GTATTGTTAGGGAGGAGCTCGACTACTTCCGCCGGGAGTTCGACGCCCGGATGGATGGCTTGGAGGCCAAGGTGGACGCCACCAACCAGAGGATAGACTCAGCGGAGAAGAGTGTGAATCAAAGGATTGATGCCACGAATCAGCGGATTGACAGCTTGGAGAGGAGTGTGAATCAGCGCCTCGACGACCTGAGGCAGCAGGTGGTCTTCCTCCAGCAGCTCGTGATGCAGGCACTGGACATCAGGCCTAAGCCGCAGGCCGCCTCACCCGCCAGGCCCGAGTCCGAGTCCCTTAACAACGCGGGTCCGGGTCGCCCTCGACTCGCCTGGAGGGAGGGCTGACCGCTGAATAGAAAAGAGGGTTGGTTGGTTCAGGCTACCCAGAATACTAGGCCGCTGCTTGATAGGAAGCCCACTGTGTGCCTTGGGGCGTATGGTGCGGTTATCCACTGCCCCGCCTCCAGTAGTACGCCGCTGCCGGGTACGTATTCTCCGTTCGTTGTGAAGGGTAGGCCGCTGCTTGTCCACCCGCATCCGTTCGCTGCTGCGCATTGTCCCTGGCTGGGGGGTGTGCTCCAGCTCTGCCAGTTGGCCCACTGCTGTGGGCTCATGGGTTGCCACCCCTGCTGGAGGAGCCACTGCGCCGCTGTGTCCCCGGTTTCGGGGTTGCTGAGTGGCACGTAGTATACGCCGAGCGCTGGGTTGGGGTTGGCGTATATTATGCCCACTATGTATGTTTCCCCGTTTGTGAGGGTGAGGGTGGCGTTGGTGTAGGTGTACCCCACGCTCACGGGTGGTCCCTTCGCATAGTATGGGGCGGTGTTTGTCTGGGGTGTGCTCGCCCAGTAGTACCCAGTCTCGGGCTGGTACACCGTGTTGTAGGTCGTCTCGCTGTTCAGGTTTGCGTAGTGTTCTCCGCGGTAACCGGTTTCGGGTTGGAAACTCGTAGAGTAGTATTCGTATGGGTAGCGGTGGTAAACCGTGCCGTACACGAAGTATGTATGTGTGTTGGGTGTACCCCAGTACCTCGTGTAGGTGTGGGAAGCCCATGATGTTTGGAGTGTGAGTACCGGTATTGGTGTATATGTAGTACTCGACAAATAGACTGTTCCCAAGATCCCCCAGGCGCACATTAGGCCGAATAACACGAAGTATGATGGGCAGGTGTAGGTCTCGTATTGTGGTGCGTAGATTGGTACGCTTGTGTAGCTGACTGTTTCATATGCGTAGTACACTGTGGCGGTGTCGGTCACGAATCCGGTGTTTTGATATGAGTAAAACTGTGTACTCGATATATACGGCGACCATACAGTGTAGTAGCGTGTGGTGGCTTGGGTTTGGTACGCCTGTGCGCTGTTTGTCTGGGGGGTTGAGTATAGGTATGGGTTGTTCACTGTTTGGGGCTGGGAGGTGGTTGTTGGGGCGTACCCGGTCTCCTGCTCTGTTGTGGGGTAGTATGTGCCAGTGTTCTGGTCCCACCCCGTGGTCTCGTAGTAAGTGTATGTTGTGTTGGTGTAGTTGGGCTGGTATTCTCCGTTCATTATGATTGTCTGGTTGAGGTAGGCTGTACCCGCGACCTGTGTTGGCTGTGTTTGAGGCGTCTTGTAGGTGTATGTCTGGGGTACACCTACGGTGTAGCTGTATGGTGTGCTGATTGGCACGTTGTTGTAGTATGTGTAGCTGTACGCCTGTTCGTATGTGTTATATGTGGTGTAGCTGTAGGTGTAGGGCTGGGACTCGTAGTACGTGTAGGGTAATGAAGCGGTCGCCGTGGACCACAGCTCGTAAACGCCGCTCACGGTGTATGTGTATGGAACGCTGTAGCTTGTCTGGTATGATTCCTGCACCCATGTATACTCGGGCATGAATTGATATTCGAGTGTGCTGCCTACGAGTAGGGTGACACTCTGGCCGGGTTCTAGGTTACAGTGCGCGCCGCATATCAATACGAAGACCTGTCGCCATGTGGGGTATGTAATCGCGCTTGGAAAATAGTCGTACTCGGTTTCGAGGGAGGTGCTGGGGGTTGAGTATCTCGCCGCGGACTGCCCCTGCGTGTAGGTTGTGTAGCTCTCCTGTATTGGGTTGGCGCTGGTCACGGTCCTAAACCCGATGTTCGTCTTGGTCTGGGGTACCTGGTAGCTGTACGCCTCGTAGTAGCTTGTGTACGTGGTGTAGTAGTAGTTTTGGGGTTGGCTTGTGGGGTACCAGTATGTGTATGGTTGGAGGTAGTTGTCGTATGTGGTGTACTCCCAGTCCTTGGTTGTGGTGGTATAATATGTGTATGTGCCCCCATCTGCTTCGGTTCCGGGCTGGTTGGGCCACCACCCCGCTGCGGGGTTGGCTCCATTCGCCACTATCATGTATTGTAGCTGTGTGTTGTACTCGTCCTGTAGTGCCTGTGTTTCGAGCTGGCGTTGGGCGTAGTTCTGGGCGGCCATTATTGTGGCTCCGACTGTGAGTATGGCTATCACAGCTACTGCGGCCGCGAGCATCCCGAGTGCTTCGCTTGGCATAGGGGTCACTCACCCGTGTTTGACCCATTCGTTTAAAAGGCTGGGTGGGGCTGGGGTGGTGATGCAGGAGGCTCCCGTCTTCAGGCGGGGGTAGCTCACGGCTGGTAGCCTGTCTGTATGTTGATTTGCAGCGTGGTGTTTGTGGGTGTAGGTGTTGGGGCTAGGTATATTGCTATGAAGTATACTCCGGGTGTAAGCGTTGTGTTCACGTAGTCCGCCGCGGTCTGGTTGTACACTGTGTATACTGTTAGGGGGCTTATTCGGGGTGTGCCTGGCTGTGTCACACTGATTTTTAGGTTTACCGCGGCGGACGCCGTGTACTTTATGCTGAGTGTTCCCTTTGTGTTTTGGGGCACGAAGAAGGCGTACAGCCATATATAGTATGGTGGCTGGAGTGTGGTGGTTGCCGTGTATTTGTTCTGGGCTGCGCAGGCCTGTTGCCCCGTGTTCTGGGTGTATGTGAGTGTGGTGTTTTGGTGTATGAGTGTGCTCTCCCCGCTGCCAGCTTCGGTGTTGTTTACCTCGACGATGTAGGCTCCCGGGCTGAGTGTTCCCCTGTACACATACTTCTCGGTGGGTTTGGGGGTGAGTGCTAGGGCTATGCTTCTCGGCTCTGGGAGCATGGATGCGAGTGGGCCAGTCACGTTGTACACCCCCACCTCCACCGTGGCGTTGGCCACTACGCTGAGCGTGAGTTGCCCCCGTGCACCGTATGGTACCTCCAGGACTTGGAGGGTGCTCCCCGTGGTGGCGTTCATCGTGTATGTCTGCGTGTACTCGGATTCGCTGAGGCATGATGTGTTCTGGGCGGCTTCCACCGTCGCCGTGCTCGTGGTGGTCGTCGGTGGTAGCGTTGTACTCGTAGTGGGTGGTGTGGTGGTTGTTGTGGTTGCCGCCGTCTTCCCGTGGCGGTATTCAGTCGCCGCTACGGCTGTGGCGGCCGCTATGGCTATGATTATGAGTATGGCTGCTGCTGTGCGGTTCCTCAAGAGGTTTCATCTCCGGGTTTTCCGCTGGGTGGATGCGCGCGGGGCATAGCCTCAACCTCCCCTCTCTCTTCAGTTTTCATGGTAGGTTGCCGTCACTTCTACCTGCACTGTGGCCGCCGCTGTGCTCAGCGCTTGGAGCTGTATGACGTATATTCCGGGTTCGAGGTCGGTGAACGTGATGTTGCCGTGTGTGTTTGTGTATGGGTATGGGGTGAGTATGTTGGGGTACACGGTGCCGTTTAGGTTGAGTAGCTGGGTTAAGGAGACGCCGAGGGATGTGTTCGACGTGTAGTCTATGGTTACACTGCCCACGGTGTTGTTGGGTATGAAGAATGGGTAGCTCCAGAACTGCGTGGATGTGCTTGTCGGGCTTATCCAGAGTGTTGCCTCCGCCGTGGTGTGGGATGTGTGCCCGCATGTGGCTGTCTGGCTGGTCGGCTTATATGTGAGCTTGAACTCCGAGGTTACCCGTGAAGTGTAGTAGTTGAGGGGGAGGTCCGATACCTGGAACTCATAGATGCCGGGGCCAAGTGTGCCCGTTGTGTTTACCGGTGCAGGGCTGCTCACGGTGTTGTTGCCCCATGCGGTGTAGGCTATGAGGCCGTCCACGATGGATGCGGCCACCGCGCCGCCGGTGTTATTCGTCTCTACGCTGTAGTAATAGGTGGCCGTTGTGTTGTAGGGTACGGCGAATGCGAGTAGCCAGTTACTTGTCGGGGCCTCCGATGGGGGTGTGAGTGTGTATGTGGCGTTATAGGCTTCAACACCGCTTGTACACCCGGCGTCCACGTAGCGGCTCGCGGACTCCACGGCTACAGGGGAGGGGGGCGGCACACCAGCGGTGCCCGTCTGGGGGCCTGTGGCCGCTGGGGTGGCGGTGACGACCAGGGGGGGCGCCGTGGTGCTCTGGATGCGCAGGTAGCCGCCTATGGCTCCGGCGACCACTGCTGAGTATGATTGTGGCTAGATGTGTTTTCCTGTTCACGGGGTGACGCCTCTACTTGTAACCGGTGTTCTCATCCTTCCTTTCATGTTTTGTTGGCGCTCTCCACGCAACGTTTACTGCCCTCTGTATGATGCGTATAGGGATGCGTGTATTTGGGCCGAGTTGGGGTAGTCGTTGTCCTGTATTTGGAGGAGGTAGATGCCGGGTGATAGGCCTGTAAGCGTGTATGTGCCGCTCATCTGTACCTGCGGCTGTATTATGAGTGTGCTTGGGGTGGTGCCGTTCGTGTATATTGGGAACACCATTACGAAGAGGGTGGCGTTGGAGGTGTAGTTAACCTGGAAGTTACCCGTGGTGTTGGGTGCCACGAAGAAGATGTAGGACCATGTGGGTTGGGCCTGCTGGTTGGCTTGGCTTGGGAAGCTGAGTAGTGTGCTGGTCTGCGCGTGGAATGTCCCCATACACGTCGCCGCTGGCTCTGTGGCTGTGATTGTGATTTTGAATCTCTGGGTGACATTCATGTTCTGGTTCGTGTTGTCGCCTATGAATAGCTCGTATACTCCTGGGCCGAGTGTTCCCGTCTTCGTGATTGGGAGTGAGCCGAAGAATATGGTTTCTCCGCCGCTGTTGTAGAGTGTGCCCGTTACATTCGCGAAAGTTGCGCCGGCATAGCTTACATTGGATTTAATGTTGATGTAGTATGTGGCCGTCGTCCCGAATGGGACGTATATCATCGTGTTCATGTTTGTCCTGTTGATGTTGACGCTGGGGGGTTCGAGTACTGCTGATTCATTATAGCTTTCCGTATAGCTCCCCACACACTCCTTTGCCGCCGTGGTGGGTGTCGACGTAGTTGTCGTGGTCGCGGATGTGGTAGTTGTCGTCGCCGTCGCCATCGCCGTTGTGGTAGTCATCGTCGCCGTTGTCGTCGTAGTAGTAGGGGTGGTGGCCGTGGTTGTGGGTGTCGTCATACTCGATGTCTGTGTGGGTATAGGTGTGGGCTTCACGGCCGCGGTGTGTTGTAGGTATATGTATGCTCCCATCGCTCCCACGAGCACCGCGAGCACGACTATGACCGCCAGGTATGCGTTCTCCTTCAGGGCCAAGGCCTTACACCTCTGCTCGCAATCATACCGGTCAGCTCCTTACATATTATCCTAATATAATAAAAAATGACGTGGTTGGTTCGCGTTCCCCGCTGGCTCACTCTTTGGCGCGGTTCTGCGCCTGCTGTGTGCCTATGCTTATCTCCTCCCATGTGAGTTGGAGGAGCGCTGCGTTGAGTTTGGCCGCGAGCTTCGCGGTCTCGTCGAGCTGAGCCTCATGTTCACCTTGGAGCCGTCTTTGCCGGTCATGCTGATGTATACTCCTCCCTCCTCGGNGTACCCCCTCTCGTTTACACCTGTGGGTGCGAGGTCCACTTTGAGGCTGGAGGTGAGCTGCCTGTTGCTGTCGAAGTGGGCTATATCCACTATTCTAACCATTCCTTTTTACACCTCACCCAACCTGTAACGGTTGTGTTTAAGTGTGCCTGTCCGTCTGGCTGTTTGGCTGTGTGGCTGTGTGGCTGGGTCCTCGTGCCCGGCCTGGTCCGCCTCGTGTTCCGGGGGGCACCCGGAGAGGAGTATCCGTCTGAGGCGGTCAGCCTTCTCCTGTTCGCTTGGCCCCCATGTTTTGGGGTGGCCGAGTAGTATTGTGAGTGCGCGCTCCGCTTCGGCTGGGGGTATACCCCTCCCGCCTCCGCCTCCGCCTCCGCCTCCGCTTGGCTGGGTGGGTGTTAGGTGTTGGCCGTATGTGCGTACTAGTTGTTTTAGTTTTGCGTGTGCGTGTGGCTGGTCTCCTAGTATCTGGGCTATTCTCTGCGTGCTTCCTCCTCCGCTGGCGAATCTCTGCGCTGTGCGCCTCGCCTACGTGGTTAACCACGTGGGTAAACTCGCCTTCTACAGGGAGGTGGGGGACGCTCTCCTCGCCGACCGCCAACTCCTGGAGGAGGTGATGGCTGAGCTCACAGGGAAGGCTCGGGGTGCTGCCTGAGAGCGAGGTAGCCCACCTACGCGGGGCGGCCTCGTGGATACACTGAGGCGGTGCAGAGGCAGTGGAGTGCCGTCAGCAGCACGTCATAGTGGTTGAACACTCATCCGGCAAACTAGCCCTCGGCACCCACCCGCTATGGCTGGATTGATTCGCCTCCGTCGTGGAGGGTGTCTGGGGATGAAGAGGATGAGAGTGGACGGCTTCCGCTTCCTGTAGCGGTCGAGGACACCCCAGGCGTACCCCGCGTGGGGGCACTCGGAAGAGAAGCACAGGGCGCAACGCATCTCCCCCCTTTCCTTTCGAAGTAGATGCGGGCGGTGCGCCCACCCTTCAAATCATAGATGCAGACCCAGTTCTCCCCAAGGCGAGCAGGGTGAATCTAACCATCATATCGGTTAACCAGTGCACCTTAGACTTTTTTATTTACCGGCGCCGGAGCTCTACTACCCGTTTTTCGGCGGGGTTGAACACCCTGCCCGTCTGGTCGACTACGAGTAGCAGCCCCTCCTTTGATGCACACCGCCATAGCGTAGAAGTACTCCGTCATCAGCGTGTACACGAGTCTCGCCCAGAACATCCTGAGCGACTCCTCGCTTGGGTTCTCCAGGTTAATATCGCTTGAGGCGGCGACAGCCCAGAACTCGTAGTATTCCGCAACAGTGTTCCCGGGGTAGTGGAACACGAATCCGAGGATGCTGAACGCACCCTCCTCCTTTATTACATACCTCTTCGAGGCGTCCCCCTTCTTCCTAATGGCTACCCCGCTCCACAGCTTGTTCCTCTCCCCCCTCATCCCGTAGGGGTCGTTATTGGGGTAATCCGGGTCGAGTTCAAAGTTGGGGATGAGCCTCCACACATCCCTGTTCTGGAATAGGGGGGAATCGCGGAGGTACTCGCCTATGAGGCCCGGTATCGGCTTTCTCTCATACGCTTCGAAAACCTCATCCTCATCCGTGAATGAGAGGTATATTTCCTCCATACATACATCATGATATAAGAAGATTTAAAGACGGTGGCTCCTTTTACATTTTCACGGGGTTCAATTAACATGTTGCGCTGGGCTATGAACTGGCTGGGGCGCCCGCTCGAGGGCAGGGTTTCCCTTAGGGGTGCGAGGGTGGTGGGGTTGCACTCATCCCCCTACACTGATATTCGTTTTTGTGGAGCTCCAGCACCCCCAGTCAGAGGGGACGTTCCTGGCGAAGCTCCTCTCCTATGAGGCAGCGAGGCTTCAGAAGGGTGACACGCTCAACATATACAACGCTGTCGTCATGCTTCACGAGGGCGGAGTCGGGCTCGACGCCACACACAACGGGTCAGCGGTCGAAGCCAGGCGCCGCGTGGCGGTGACCCCGAAGGAGCGCCTGTGGCCCCCGAGGGGTGCGAAGGTGGGGGAGCTGGGGGAGGTGGAGGTCACCATCCCGCTCTCCGACAAGGTTAAGATAAGGGCGGCGAACCTCGACGGGGGGAAGAGGGTAGCGCTCGCCTACAGCTATGAGGGTTCACCCAACTACTTCAGGAACATCGTTTCCATATTCACGGGTGTGGAGGGCGACGTGCACGCCAGTTTCACATCCACCCTCTCCCAATACATGCCGGACTCCTACCTCGAAGAGGTTCAGGCGAGCAGTCCCCCATACGAGGTAGTCGTCGCGAGCTACGGGAACCCGGAGAGGCTGAGGGATATGGTGAAGGCCAACGTGTGGGGTGCCCTCTCAGACCTCTACGACCAGGAGTTTAGGTTCATCGGCGACCCGAGGCGCGCCGCACTCGCACTCCAGTGGGACCTCAAAGACCTCGCCAGCAACCCCTATAGGGCGGGCGGTGCAACCCGTGAAATAGTGGAGCTGTTACCGGCCATCCACACCGACGCTATACTCAGATCCCCCTCGCCAAGCTTCTCATCATACTTCATAGGCCTCCTCCAGGCATACACATATATTGAAGACTACGCCAAGGCGGCCGCAGCCGCAGCAACCCTCATAAACCCAGTGGTCGACGAGCAGTGGCTCACCAACTTCAACTTCAAGACACAGAAGGAAGCCGACCAGAAACCCGTTGAGCAGCTCCTGAAGGAAGGTGAACCGCTCATCGGGGAACCGGGTCCCCTGGACAACGCAATCATGCAATACCCCCATGACGACCGGGACTACTGGAGCAGTCTCCCCGTCCGCTTCAAGGCGTACGCCTGGCAAGTAAAGGGCTACATCCACACCCTCACCTCTGTGGGCGTCTTCACGGAGGACGACCTGAACGCATTGGAGAAGGAGTATAAGGCGAAGTTTGACCGCTATATGGAGGAAACCGTGATCCAGGACGCCGACAACGTCGGGGGGAGTGGGTCAACCCACTCCTCGAACCCGTCTACGCCGTCATGGATGAGAAGCTGCTCCAAGCCGTCAGGGGCTACGAGAGCGGTAGAGAGCTGTAGGACCCTGCACAGCGCAGCCGCCACCCCCCGACTGCCCCGGAGCCGCGCCTCCACCCCTCCTCCTCACTGGCGCCGNGCCCCCCCTCCAGAGCCCTTCTAACGGTTTTCTGAGGGCGTCTCCCTCCCGTGCCACGCGTGGCTGCGCCTCAATCTTTAAATACTCTTCATCATATTTTCTCATGAAATGATGGAAACCGAGAAGGAGCTCGAGGGAAAACCCTGGAAGAAATACCTCGTTTATGAACAGCATACATCGAAGAGGAAAGGCGTCTACATCTCTGAACACACATACTACGCACATGACGAGAAGCACCTCAAACAGGTTATACACGACCACTACACCAGCCCCGAACAGATCCTGTGGGGCTGGGTGAAGACGAACATCTTCGGGCACTACGTTAATAATTCACTGTATGAGGGGGAGACGGTTGACGTGAAGGGCTGGAGGGAGATCAGACCCGACGAGCCCGCCCGCCACAGGCTTAGGAAGCGCCGCTACATAGCCTGCCTCAAACACTTCGGCTTCGGGGGGCACCGCTACAACTTCTTCCACCAAGCCACCTTCTTCTACTCTGAGATGGCCTACGTCCTGAAGGCGGCGGGGATAGACCTGGACTACGAGATCAGCGATGGGTTTGATGAGTCAGAAGTATATGCATACGGCCTCCTCGAGGAGGTGTTCCTCTATGCGGAGGACTTCGAAGGCCTCGTCACGGATTACCAGCTCACAGAGCAGGAGAAGGCTATACTCGACAAGCTGGCGGAGGCCATGCCACGTAGAGACGACGGCACCATCTGGTTTCCGCTCAGCTGCACCAAATATATTCGGGCGCTGACGGAGGGGGAAAGACACCTGAGGAGGTCAGGGATTGCCTAAACAAGCGTGTCCGCTCCTGGTATCGCTTGCTTCCACCGGAGAAAGTAGCAAACT
>Ga0074075_13968_pt1 | contig 9885 bp, 11 predicted proteins | sample YNPg_E_FD_63712 | JGI IMG/M metagenome (GOLD analysis project Ga0074075, IMG submission 63712) | Hot spring microbial communities from Beowulf Spring, Yellowstone National Park, Wyoming, USA - YNP_Beowulf Spring_E v2 (version 2) | ecosystem: Environmental > Aquatic > Thermal springs > Hot (42-90C) ... | reverse complement strand
CTGAACTAATGTTGAGCGTGTTTTCACCGCATCGTTCGCCGCCAGAGCAATCATGTCCTACTTGGAGGGTAAAGCCTCACCCATCCTAGTCTTCCTACTAACAGCTTTGGGTCTACCGGCAGCCGCCCTCTCAACCACTCTCTTCCAAGTGGTTATAAGCTTCGTATTGCTCGGCTTAGCTCACGGATTAGCCTACCCATTGAGTGTCGGGTACGTGGCCGAGTCGGTTGGCCGGGAAAACCTCGCATGGGCCAACACGGTTCTGAGCGGTGTCTCCGCAGGCGTGCTTTTCTTGACACTGCCAATATTGGGCTACTTAGCTCAGAGCAGCGGGCTTCCAGCGGTTTTCCTAGCACCGGAGCCACTAGTCGTTGCGTTGGCTCTAGCATTCTGGTTTTTTAAAACCAGGGGAAAAGTGCTGGCCTCCTCACCGCTATGAAGGCGAGGCTTTCAGTTTTTGTGTCAAACCCCGCCTGCCTGGACAAAGTAAACTATGGCTCACATGTAAAAATGTGCCCTTTCAGATGTCGACTCCACTAAGACATGGTACTAGAGCGAGTTTGGGTTTTGGTTCCATGCAGATGGATTGTTGATTCCACTTTTAAGATATTGATTAAAACTCTTGTGGTCTGGTGGTGTGTACCACTAGTTCGCTTCGCTTCGAGAAGCGTATATATTGAATAGTTGTAGAAGGCTTGGTGTTTTTTCTCCGAAGCCGTGAATCTTTTCCAACAGATTTTTCGCCTCGTACTTTAATCCGGCTTGTAGGGCTAAGCTGTATATTGTCTCGGTCTTAACTGGTAGTAGGTTGAGCACCCTTAGTAGGAACTCATAGTACATGTGTTTTTCAAGCACGTTTGCATCGTCGACGGTCAGCTTTGTGAGCTTGAGCTTATGGTTGGTGAGCTGCAGGAGGGTGTTGAGTATCATTTCGGAGAGGTCCTTGAATACTTCAGCGTTAAGGTGTTTGCTTAAGGCGGGATCCCCGCTCACATCCACGAGGCCGGACAGATCCTTAAATCCCACTGCTACAAGGCTGGCTCTTTCGTTCTTTGTGTACACAACTCGGACCTCATCCGTATCTTCTGGATTTGTTAACACATAGAAGAGGCTCTTATGGGTGGCATCCGCCTCTTTGAGCATATACTTGTCTATTTTGACCATCTGAGGTGCGGTTGACTGTTTCATCCACGATTTGCCTATCCTTATTGGAAGCCTGATTTTCAGGCCTAGGCTTGCGGGTGTCAAAGGCCTGCTGAGTATTGAGCTAGCCTTGGAGTCGAGTATATACTCGTACTCTATCCCCCCGGCACACTTGTACTTCCCCTTCACCAAATAGGAGTCCTCTACCATACTGAGCAACACGTGCCCCTCGTTGATCTTCAATGGATTGTGCATGAGGAAACTCTCTATGCCTATGCGCGCCATCTCGGCTTCAGAATTGGTCATAGCCTCTATAAGCCTCTTCTCATCGTTGAACTTCTGCTTGAGTCTGCCTTCTTCTTGCTGAGCTGCCGCGGACACAAACCTCCCAACACTCTCGGCGAAACCCCTGCACTCAGGGTCAGCGCTACTCTCAATGTACTCGTCAATCAGGCCGACCACGTTGGTAATAAGTTCCCGCAAATCATCCAGCCTGCGTTTAAGCTCTTCCTCTAACTCATCCGACTTCTTCGAGTTCTCATTAACCTTCTCACCGTGAAGGACAGCATCAAACAGCTCGGACAAGCCGTCCAATACCTGTTTGAGCTCTAGAGAATCATAGCCCATAATACATCCAATATTTCATCAACACAGATATAACTATTACTAGTCCGATACAGTTTCCATGCTTGTATTCATAAATATAATATTTCAATCACCCTTAAGCGACTGGGGAAACAGTAATACCAGTTAGAGGGGCACCTACACCCCACTCGTCAAAACCGCTTTTGGCGACGACGATCACTATATTATTATGGTCTGAGCATTAATAGGCTGGCCATGAATGGTGAGATAGCGGTTGTTGGTGGCGCTGGGTACACTGGTAGGGAGATCGTGAGTCTTCTGCTTAAGGCTGGTCGTTCGGGGATACGGGTTTTAACCGGCCACCCAGATAGGCCTCACCCTTTTGGTGGTAGCGTGAAAATTTATGGGTTAGAGTTCGGTGATCCCTTCACGATACGCGAAGCTCTGCGGGGTGTTAGGGTACTATATAACACCTACTAGGTGCGCTTCAGGAGGGGTGATGTGAGCTTTGAAAGGGCTGTTTCAAACACGGCTAAGCTGTTTGAGGCGGCGCGGGAGGAGGGTGTTGAGAGGGTGGTGCACATCAGTATAACCAACCCTTCACTCGACTCGGCTTATGGCTACTTCAGGGGTAAGGCGGCCGTTGAAGAGGAGCTTAAAAGAAGTGGTCTAAGCTACGCGGTACTGAGGCCGACGATAATCTTCGGTAAAGGGGATATCCTCATAAACAATATGGCGTGGATACTTAGACGGTTTAGATTCTTCCCGGTCTTCGGCTCAGGCGAATACAAAGTGACCCCCGTATATGTTGGCGACGTCGCATCCGCGTGCATAAGTTACGCGCAAACAGCAGCCAACGTGGTACTCGACTGTGTGGGGCCCGAGACGTACACCTTTAAGGGACTTCTGGAAACCATAGCGAAGGCTCTGGGTATAAAGGCACTAATTTTCGGCGCCCCCAAATCCTTCAGTATGCTTCTTGGGAGAATCCTATCACTCTACTTAGGGGAGCCAGTGGTTACAGAAGAAGAGGTGGGCGCCCTAATGGATAACCTCCTTTTCTCGAACTCTGAGCCCCTCGGCTCTACGCGCTTCAGCGAATGGGTTGCTCAAAACTCTCAAGACTTGGGTAGGAGGTTCGCGTCTGAGATAGAAAGGCATTACTTGTAAGTATCGGTGTGCTGCACCCGCTTATTCAGAGCCCCTGCCTCGGCATACCCTAAGTCCCCAAATCGCATCATTGCTATATCCCTTTCGCGTCTGCCGACACGAGCGAATTCCCTGCCACACGCAGCGTGGGTACACGTAAACTCCTAGTTTACACCAAATTTTCCCGAAGCTCAAAACTTTCCTATTCCTAAGAATAGGGGTTAGCCGCGTGTGTCCGCGTTTAATTAAATGTGTCTAGCAATGAGTGGGAAACGCAGTCTATGGTAATTGTGCGTTTGGCTAATGATTCTTGGTTTCTAGAGTAGCGGAGTGTTATCTATGTGCACCCTATAAATAGGCAGCTGAATAGTTAAGGTGGATACTATGGGTGGGAGTGTCACCGACTTTATTCATGATAGCCGAGACCTGATGCATGTGAGGAGGTTTACCACGGTGAGGGGGTTTCAGGATGAGAGTGTTGCGAGCACTCATACTATACAACGCTGTACGCGATGGTTATATGTGACTTAGAGGCAGCTGATGGTAGGAGCGTTGATGTGTTAGAGGTTTTGCGACGGTGTCTATTACACGACTTGGATGAAGCGAGGGTGAGTGATATACCTAGACCAATTAAGCACGCCAACCCCGAAGTGCAGTCAACCATATCAAGGATAAGCGCCCAAGTGTATGAGGAGCTCGTTTCACCGCTACCTCCGAGTGTGCGTGGCGAATACGTGAGGCTCTGGAGCAAAAGTTCGAGCTATGAAGCAAAGGTTCAGAAAGCCGCGGATTTGCTCGAAGCCCTAGCGTGGGCAATAGAGGAGCAGACGATGGGTAACATGAGGGTTAAAGCGCTCAAAATCGCCGAGAACCTGCTCGCCGAGATCAGGGAGATCGGTGTTCCAAGCGCTACAAAAATAGCCGAGCAACTCGTTTCAGAAATACGCTGACCTGCACACCCTAGATAAAAGAACGGTAAACCTCGCCTTAAAATTACAGTAGACCCAAAATGTGTGGCGGATCGAAGCACTGCCTGTGGTGAATTTTGAGATCCACCCTTCGGAGGAGGTGAAGGAAGTCATGCCGTGGTATATACACCTCGAGTTTATGGGAATCTTTAAGCCGAATGGTTTTATGTTGGGGTAACGAAGCTCAATTGTAAATCTAAAGCTATATAATAGTCTTTATTTAACAAAATACTATTAAAGCTATTCATTCATGATTATTTATATAGCATTGAAGTTGCTCTAATAGTGTACGGGGGCACTAGGCTTGAATTTAATGTTAAAGTTGCTTCTTGTATCAATATTCACATTGGCATCACTATACGTATTCTACACGCTTTGGGAGCCAAGTTTTGGTGTTTTATTGGCTCTACTAATGACGTTTTCAATGAGCGTAGCATTTTTGCTCCCTATTTTAGCTAGTTTAAAGGCAGATTAGACCACCTTTTTATAAGTTCTCCAAGACCTTGCCTTTAAAGGTGGTAATAGATGTGTTTAAGCTTGGGTCTTGTATTAGAGGCACGAGTACACTTAGTGCGCTAAGTGTGGAATTTGCGCCTGTGGACATAGAGCTCTCCGTAAACCTCTCAGGGAGCTAGCACAGTGGAGGAGGCGGGAAGCCGTCCCATTCAAGAGAGGGTGCCTCATCACTAGAGTAGAATGAGGTGCGCCGAGCGCTGAACAGTGGTTCACCCTGCTCTGCTTTTAATAGTTGTAGTGATGAGAGCTACCACACCCTTAAGGGAGGGAGGGGGCTTCTTGCGTCATCGAGAGACACTCGCCCCCCTTCTCTCCAGCAGGGAATGGAGCAGAGGCATCCCCTCCTCCGCCACAAGGGTCTTCCCCGCCCCGCATCCCATAGTCAGAGTCCTAGGGACAGCCTCATACATGCAAAACAGCTATAAGAACCCCTCTATGGGGGACTTCCCTTCGACCCTTCAAACCTTGCAGTAAGTTAAAATTGAGGAGCCGTGGGTGGACTACCTACCCGCCGGCCACGGGTGGAAGTATTGCTACTATGTCACCATCGCGTAGCTTCTTATTAGGCTCGCCTACGTATTCGCCGGAGACCAAAACTTGGTAAATCTTCTTGAGCGTCTTACCATCGTGTTCAAATACCGCACCCCTAAGCTGAGGGTACCTGTTAGACAGTAGATTTAGCAGATCCGTGATCGTGGGGCTATCTTCGAGCTCGAATTCATCGCTCGACTTGCCTAAAATCTCTCTGAGGCGTGCAAAGTATTTTACTGTGACTTTCATCCGTAAAATTATTACCGGGCTCCTACTTTATAAAGCTTCCAAAATAGTCTTTGAGATAAAAAATCCGCGATCTTGACGAGGTCAGCCCCAGAGATGAATTTTCTACCGTTTATGGCTTGCGGCTCACCCGTCTATGTTTGGCTGGCCGTGGTGGCTAGCTGGGTGATGATTTGTTTGGCCGTCTTCGCGTCGATGCGAGTGTCAACCTCCCCGAGAATGGNGCCCGCGGCTGTGTAAGTGTAGACTCCGTCGGGTTTTCGAACCTCTACTGCGAGCCTACCTCTTCGCTCGGCGTCGCCCAGACGCACCCATCTCTCGTAGACCTCATCCACGTTTGGTTTGCTTTCTAAAACCATTAGAAGTTGACGTCTGCCGTTTCTGCTGCACACTTCAGTTGGCTCCCACACTCTTGGGGTGCTAAGTGGCTTGTTTGCTCTGTGGGGGCAGGAGGGGTTTTGGGCTATGTTTAGCCTGTCTAGTGCGTAGTTTTTCAGGTCCACGAAGAGGAGTGTGTTTAGGAGGGTGGGTGAGCCCAGAATGTATCTCACTGCTTCGGCTGACTGGATTGAGCCGACTACCTGAACGCACTGTGGCAGCACGCCAGCAACCGCGCAGGAGGGGTAGTCCTCATCGGAGAGCTCTGGGTAGAGGCATTCTAGGCAGACGTCTCCCCAGGGCTCGAATGTTGCCACGTTACCATAATACTCAATCGCGGAGCCAAATATGAGAGGCTTCTTGAGCTTGGCGCACACCCTGTTTATTGTATACTTGGCTTGGAAGCTATCGGTGCAGTCTATTACTAAATCCACGTCGCCCACTAGGTCTCGGGCGTTCTCCTCTGAAACGTATTCACAGCGTGGTTCAACCCTAACATCCCGGTTTATGTTGCTGATTCTATTAGCCGCAGCTTCAGCCTTCGCGTAGCCCACGTCCCGCTCAGAGTATATGAGTTGTCTGTGCAGGTCTGGGGTGGACACCACGTCGAAGTCAACAAGACGCATGTGGCCCACACCGCTTGCCGCCAAGCTCATGGCCACCTGTGAGCCGAGTCCTCCAAGCCCTATTATCGCAACACTACCATCCTTCAGCTTCTCTTGTCCCTCAACACCCACATCGTGGAGGACGATCTGCCTCGAGTAACGCCAGAAATAATCTGGACTAAACAACTCTACCCAAGAGTATCCGCGGCGCGCACACTAATAATTCCAGCGGACGGCTTAGCGGGTGTTACGCCTTAGAAGAACGCTTGCCACCACAACTATGGCGATGACCGCCACGGACACTATGATAGCGGTACTCCTCTGCGCGGTCCCCGGGGGAGCCTGCTCCACGATGACTGTGTTACCGTTGGCCACAGCGTAGCCTGGCAGTGTAATACTCGAGGATGGATCGTAGCTCAGGCTTACGGTATAGTTTTCGCCGTTAACCGATGCCTCCTCCCGATAGAGGAACGTAGAGCTCAGGGTTTTACTGAATGTTGTGGTGTTTGTGGATGGGTTGTACGACCTCGCCCACTGGCTCAGCGGTGTGTTGAGGGCTGAAAAGTTGATTGTGGAGGCGCTCCAAAGTGGTCCGCTTCCAAATGAATGCATCATGAAACCCACAAATCCCTCATCTTGACCGAATGGAGAAAGTATGGTTGAACCAACCGTGTTGATGTCGAACGTGCGACCACCAAAATCCACGTCCAAGTTACCCTTAACCTCGAAGTCCTTCCAACCAAAGTCGCCCACCACTCTAGCGTTGGTTTTGTTGAATATACCGGTGGCCCAAGCCTGAATTACCACGGTTTTCGTCACAACAAGGCTTGTTTTGTTAGCGTGTGCAGCCAACGTGAGGTAGACACTCATGTTGATTAGCGTGATGTTCTGGAATCCCCGTCTGAGCTGGTGTTGGAAGGCTTGGAAGGCATCGGATTCAGCTGGCACGTTTGGGGCGCTGAGCTGCACACTATAGTTAAACCCATTAAGCAAACCACTGATCTGGCTCGTGGAGGGGTATGTGAACACTAGGTTCGTGTTCGAGGTGGCCACTATCTCAGCGGTTTTAAGCGACCCCCCAACTATGACTCGTAGGGTTGACGCCCCTACTATGGGTGCAACCAAGCTTAAAATCATGGTTACAAGAATAATAGTTATCAAAGCATACTTGGGAATCATATATAACTACTCACGACTCTAACAAATTAACCTTGCCCTGAACGCGCTTTCAGTGTGGTGGCATAAATCTTGGAACTACGGTTTCCTAAATGTTATTACCCAGTAGCCCTGTTTTCCNCTAGTTTGAATTCAACGCCCTTCCTCTCTAGTAACTGTGGGATAGAGCTTCTGGCTGACTCCTCATTATCAGTGATGAGTTGTATCACTTCACCGCTAGAAGCCTGCATGAAGGCTCTCGCCGCCTCGAAGGATGGGATATGGGCACACCATTCCACGCGTATCGACAACCCTAACACCACCCGAGCTCTCTTGGCTCATAACCGCCACACCTCTACCCACTTCACGTGAATAAGGCATACTCCTCCTTGGTTGTTGCGGGTAGCTCTATTGTTAAGAAGCCGGCAACACCCCAGCTGAACATACCAATAAATCTCTCCTCTATCATCCGACTAAACATATCCCGAGGAGGTGTGAGCATACGAACACTGCCTCCAGCCTCTACACAATCCCCATGCATCTTGATTGGAGGTAAATCACGTATGAGTGTAAGCCAGTGTGCAGAGCGTTTTTTACCCCTCCAAGCCCCCTAGTGAAGGTGTAAAGCGGAACACTATTACCCTCTCCACGTGCGCCAGTTATGAGCATCAGAGTAGGGTAAGAGTTTCGGTTTTGGGCCACTAGGGGTATACGATGCGTGTTAGAATCCTTACCTTGAGCGCTCACATGTGAACCTCCATGGCTTAGATACGAGTTTCATTCATTTAAATACAACGCCACAGCATAGATTGAATTGAGAATATTACACCAAGAGAGTAAAACTATAGTACGGATTCCCAGTAATTAAGGCGAATGGCATAGTTGTAATACTGGTGTACGAAGGTCGCGGGTGGCCCGCGGATAAATTATCCAAACTGTATAAGTGCTTGATATTCAAATCCAAAATTAATTTTCTCACTTAATTACTTCATAGATAGTGGTATGATGGCCGAACTTAGTAACATTTTTATGGGTCAAACACTATTAATCAGAAAAACTGGTGTTCGATCAATGCATTCACGCTGTGGATTTAAAGAGGGTGATTGGTTTTGGCTAAGTATGTTTTGATTTCAGACCTAACACTGATGTATGACTATAGGGATTTCCCCCTACTGGATTTTCTTCCCTGCGCACCGAGCGGCTCTGTTCCAGGCGCAATCTACAACTTTCTTAAAGGCTCTGCCAGCCCTCCGTTGCCCAACGGTGAAGCGAAGTACGCTCCCTACTCCGTAAGGAAAATTGAAGCCGCGCTTCTCACACGCAACAAGCCCGAGGAGGTTGCCGTCCCACACCCCGACTATATTGAGCAGTTCATCAAAGATGATACAGAGGTTATCGGTGTCTCCACAATGGATCCACTTGGGATAGCCCCGCTCACCATGTCTTACGAAGTTCTTTTCGCCACACACTCCTCACCTTGGGTTAGGAGGGAGTGGGAGGCTCTCATACACCGGATCAATCTGGCGAGGAGGGGTAAAAAGGCTAAACTAATAGTTGGTGGGCCAGGGGTGTGGGAGTTCACGATTCTACCAGAAGAGCTCACAAAGGAGGGCATCGATTACGCCTTTCAGGGCGAGTCAGAGGACGTCATACCCTATCTATTCGAGCAGGTGGCTCAGGATAAGCTGGATCCGAACATGTTTTACCAGGGGTACGCTAGCTTCGATGATAATTTCAGAATGATCTTTAAGCCTGATGGACGCTTCATAACGCGTAGGCCCGGAGGTCGGAGATTTCCCTAGGCTCGAAGATATACCAAACATTGTTAGGCCCTCGATGAAGAGTATGGTTGAATCCATGCGTGGTTGCGGTGGGGTGTGACTTCTGCGAGGTCACCCTGAGACCTCTCAGGTATTACCCTGTTGAGAAAATAGAGAAGGAAGTAGAAGTCAACGTGAAGTATGGGGGGTTCACGAATGCCTGGATACACAGTGATGAGATATTCGCCTATAAGCATGGTCCACTATTCAAACCAAATGAGAGGCGCTCATCGAGCTCTTCTCTAGGATTATGGCCATACCCGGCGTCACCGAGTCCAACCCGACCCATGGAAGAATCTCGATACCCGCAGCCTACCCAGAACTCATCAGTAAACTCTCCGAGATAATGCGGGCCGGCCCATCGAACTGGATAGGCATACAGGTCGGTCTTGAAACTGGTAGTGACAGGCTGGCCAAAATACACATGCCGAATAAGACCCTGCCCCTCAGGATTGGTCCCGACGGCTCGTGGGCGGATATAGTCTGGGAGGGTGTGCACAACATGACGCTCTACTATTGGCGGCCAGCCTTCACGGTGCAGGTTGGGCAGTCGGATGAGACACCGGAAGACAACTGGGAGACGGTTGCCCTGATTAATAGGCTTAGCAACTCTGAGGCTGGTGGTAGACCCTTCGAGTTCACGGTTACACCCATGCTCAACGTGCCACTCGGCGTGATTAAGAGTCAGAGCTTCAACCCAGCCATGCTCGACGAATCACAGCTCGCGGTGTACTACGCGTCCTACAGGCACCTCGCCAAGATGGCTAAGCGTGACGCTGTGCGTGACAG
>Ga0074075_14793_pt1 | contig 9897 bp, 11 predicted proteins | sample YNPg_E_FD_63712 | JGI IMG/M metagenome (GOLD analysis project Ga0074075, IMG submission 63712) | Hot spring microbial communities from Beowulf Spring, Yellowstone National Park, Wyoming, USA - YNP_Beowulf Spring_E v2 (version 2) | ecosystem: Environmental > Aquatic > Thermal springs > Hot (42-90C) ... | reverse complement strand
TTTTTAAAAAAAGGTAAATTAAGCATCCTGTAATTTATTTATTAATTTACTGAATTATTAAAAAATTATGGAGCTGAAAAAAGATTGCATTGTTAGGGATATTATTTTCAATTTTGGAATCAATATTAGGTTATGTGATATTTGTTGTGAATGCAAATATACCATTAATTGTTACGCATTTAATAATTGCCATCGTAATTTTGATTTTAGCAGTATTAGCTTTTAGAAATTCAAAGATCAAATTAGAAAGAAATTTATCTACATTTAACTTGCTTTTAGTATTATTAGCGATAATATTAGGAAGTATAATTCATTATTATAATACGTTAGCTATACAACTTATACATTTCTTCATAGTTATTCTCCTAATTTCAAGCTTCTCTGTACTATATGGTACAAAAATGTCAACCAATTAATCTATATATCTTGCATGAATACTTATTACCGATCTGAATCCTTGTTTTGCATAAAAATCAGTTGCTATCTTATTTTGCGTAGGGAACTCTGCTGTAACTATCTCAGCACCTTTGTCCTTTAATTTTTCAATAGAATACTTTAGTAGATCTTTACCCAAACCTTTTCTTCTAAACTCTGGCATAATATAGAATTCAGAAATAAATCCTTCTTTTGTCGGTGAGTAAAATAATCTCTCCCTAACTTCAGCTTTTAAAATTCCAACAATTTTTTTATTATATTCAGCAACAACGATGAAACTATTATCGCTTTTAAGTGAATTTTTTATGTATAGTTTTGTTTGCTCAACAATATCTTCACGTACCTTGAGTAACGCATCAAATTCTTCATTCAATCTTTTAAGCCTAATAACAAGTTCTACAATACTTTCTATATCTTCTTCTTTTGCTTCTCTAAACTTGATCCCTTTTTCCATATCAAACACTATTATAATTTAATAGATTCCTTATAACTCCTTTTTCAATCAATGTATTTAAAGAAACTCTGCTTTCTTGTATTATTTTCTTTGCAATTTCATAATATTCATTCCAACTCATAATTTCCCTCGCCAATCCCTGTTCTACTGCCTTTGAAGCAACAGCTGCTGCAACTCTAGGATATACTTGCCATTCATCCATTGAAGGAATTATATAGTTTTCATTAATACCCTTTTCCTCAGCGTATTTAGCAAGTTCTTTTGAAGCAGCTATGATCATTTCATCGCTAATTTCTTTGATTTAGCATCCAATGCACCTCTAAAAACGGAAGGAAATATCAAACTATTATTAATTTGATTCGGAAAATCCGACCTTCCAGTAGCAACAATTTTTGCTCCCATTTCTTTAGCTTCCCATGGCCATATTTCAGGAATTGGATTTGCTAATAGAAATACTATTGAATCATTATTCATTACCTTAATGTATTCTTTTTTGAAAGCGTTCGGACCGGGTTTAGATGCAGCAACCAGCATGTCAGCATCCTCTAAAGCTTCTTTTAACCCTCCTTTAATTCTATATTTGTTGGTTTTAATTGAAAGCTCATATTTCCATGGATTGTTTAACATTAATTTATCCATATCTTCTCTTTCTGGATGCAATATCCCCTTGGAATCAATTAAAATCATTTTCCCTGCATCGAAACCTGCATTTATAAAAAGATTTGCAGTAGCAATATTTGAAGCTCCTGCACCATAGAAAACTATTTTTATATCTTTCAAGCTTTTACCCACAAGCTTAATCGCATTCAATGCACCAGCTAGAGTTGCACCTGCTGTACCTTGCTGATCATCATGCCAAACAGGAATGTTTAATTCTTTTCTAATTGTATCCAATAAATAAAAGCATTTTGGAGATTCTATATCTTCAAGATTTATCCCTCCAAAAGAAGGTTCAACAGCTTTAACAACATTTACAAATTGATCAACGGTATCAACTTTGATAGGCAAAGGTATAGCATCAACTCCTCCTAAATATTTGAATATTAAAGCTTTACCTTCCATAACGGGCATAGAGGCTTCAGGTCCTATGTTTCCAAGACCTAATACTCTCGTTCCATCTGTTACAATTGCAATAGTATTCCATCTTCCTGTCAAATCAAATGATTTTTCTTATTTTTTGCTATTTCCAAAGAAACTCCCGCAACTCCAGGGGTATACCAAATTGAAAAATCGTTTAAATTTCTTATTGGAACTTTAGGAATGATAGAAATTTTACCACGATAAATTTTAGAATAATAAATTGAAAGTTCATAAAGTTTTGTTGTCTCATCTTTATCTATGGTCATGTGATTATATATAATTCAATCAAGATAAACTTTACAATAGATTGAAAGCTTTACCCTTAAACATAAGAATGATATTTAACACTTTTAAATAAATTTTCTTTGAATGAAGAGCAATATAGCAAATATTTCTCTATATGAAAAACTATTTAGCTTATCTTATAAATACAAAGATGCAATAAGGTACGTGCTATATTGGCTAAAAAGAATTTGTTAAACCTAGTTCACAAATATTTCTACAATAAGTTAATTAGTTTTTCATAAAGAACGAATAATAGTCTAATATGAATGCAGTTTAAGAGCGCAAATTTTATACTGTAAACATAAAATATTTGTTTACGGTATTATTTATGAGGGTAATATAAGTCTACGAAAGTAATATCTGTGAGAGTTAATAAAGAGCTAAAAGAAGAGGCTGAGAGTTTAGATGTAAATTTAAGAGAAGTGATTGAAAAAGCTTTAAAAGAAAGAATAGAAATTGAAAAAAGAGGCTTGCTGAAGAACTTTTAAAAAATCTTAAAGAAGAATTACGTAATATTACTGAAGACGAGTGGGTCTATCAAATTAGAGAGATGCGAGAACATAGATAAATATGTACATAGTTGATGCATCAGCATTCTACTCTTTAATACAATCTCCCAATAAATATAGTGAATTGATCATTAACGGAGCAGTATTAGATTTAACATTATATGAACTTGGAAATGTTATTTGGAAGGAATATAAATTAAAACGCATAAAGGATAATTCCAAAGTTATAGACAATCTAACTAAATTATTATCCCTAATGAAAATAATCAGAGTTAATACTATCGATTTGCCTGAAATAGAAGATTTAGCTATAAAAATAGGTTTAACATTCTATGACGCGTCATATGTTTATTATGCGAAAAAACTAGGAACAAAAATTCTTACAAATGATGAAGAGATGTTAAACAAATCAAAAGAAACAGCTATTTCGATTAAAGAATTTTAATACTACAAAACTATCAGAATGACTACTTTCGACCTAGTAAGTATCAAACTATACTATCATTTATATCTTGGTTTTTTGAAAATATAAGTAAATATAAGGGTTAAATTTATTTAATTTGATAAAAGTAAATTTCATATGAATAAATATATTTTGATTCTTCTATTCCTTATTGCGATAATATTACTTCCTGTTGTTAATTCCCAACCAAGCAATCCAGTTTATTTAACATATAATGTAACTATTTTGAAAGAGACAAAGACTACATTCTATAATATTTCTTTTATACTTAATTACAATGAAACATTTTCTACAGTTGCGATAAATAGTACGACCTTTAACAATACCATAAACATTAAAGGAAATATTTCAATAGTTAACACATTGTTCAAATTAACCTTTTATAAGAATTTTAATCTTAGCTTAAATTACAAATCTAAATCTAGCTTAGTAAGCGATTTAACTTCGTTTAATATAACGAACTTCATCAACTTTACTTTCAGTCATTTTAATCTTCTAAAGCTAGGAAACCTTTCATATTATAATAACTTTACATACAGCCCAAATGGTACTGTAAATGTAAGTTTTCAAAACAATATGTATTCAATGAAATCTTACATTTTCAAAGGGAATCTTTCTTTTAAATTAAGAATTTATAGTTTCTTATACAATCTCAGCAAGCTAGAAAATGGAAAAATTTTAACCTTTAGTAATGGATTGCTTTATTTATTCATTTCAAATGCTAGTTCATATTTCGATACCAAGTTAGAAACTACAAATTTAAAGTTTAATTACTCAAAATATTACATGGGTGAAATAAAAATTCAATTGGTTTCAACTAATATATTTTTGCCAAAAACATCTTTGGATTATGCAACATATTTAATGATTTATTCATTAATTGCTGGTATCATTGTTGGTAGTATTATGGTTATGAGGAAGTTTTATCACTGGTAGCGTATTTAAGCATAAACTTTTTTTGTTCTAATTTGGATAATTGATATCAGTGTATTATATTATTATATCTTCTAAGGTATTTTCAATATTAAAGATTATTATGATGACATTAATTTTATTCTGTCTTTTCAAGGAATTGAGATAAGCCTTCTTTTTTTAATACTTTTTCAAAATTATCTCTAACAGGAAGATAAACCTTTTCAAAAAATTTTCTTTGATCAAGCAATATTTCCCTAGAAAATGACGAAACATATTCAACAGCTGCACGCCATGCTTCTTCAAAAGGATAAATGGCATTAATCTTGTCTTTAATTTCTTTGTCAAAGTCTTTAGGAAAGTTTGGTTTGTTTCCGATAATAAAGAACCCGGTCTTATCATCGATGTAAACTTCTTCTCCTGCTACATTTTTATTTTTTGTTCTAAAGTTTGTTCTGAAGCAACACCAGCTTTATGGCCTTTAGTTGAAGAATATGATTTTCCATAATGCTTAGCCCAAGCATAAAATATAGCTCTATTTATCCCAAAGGACTTGGCTTTATCCGAGTCATTATGAAGGACATAGTACCGAGCAGCTTGCAAAAGTCCCATAATTTGAAATCTTCCTATTTTTAAACTTTGAGGTTTCATTTCAGAATTTTTAGCAATTGTTACAACTTTAGTATCAAATTCTTTTATCGCTATCTTGCATAATGTTTCTATTTCGTTTTCTACATAATTTCTCCAAGAAATATTATGCTTAAAATTCTCAGGTCTTGCCCATTCTAAGCTAAAGTTATTTAAATCCTTTGTAGATAAGCAAATTGCCACATATTCAAGATTCCTATGTAGTGATAAAGGAGCTGTGAATAATCTTTTATCATCTATTAAGTTTTCAACTTTTAAATCGCCCTGTGACTTATTTACTAACTTTTCTAATTCAGTATTTGTTTTCTTTAGAATGTAATTAACAATTACTTTAGAAGCCAGTAGAGGGTCTATATTTTTAGGCAATGCATTTTCGTTTATTCTCACATGCATCCCTTCTCCACTCCATATAATGTATACAGACTCTTTTACACCTTCTTTTTCTAACGCATCAACTATAATTTTTGCAGCTTCGACAGCTAGTTCCCATTTATCAATCTTAGTATCAATATCAAAGAAGGGAGTATATCTACTAATTCTTAAATATTTAATATTTGAATAAACCGCTGCTGTTGCATATATTGTTCTGGCGTTGTAAATTTTAATATACTTTGAAACATCATCTATATTTTTAAAATAAAGAGGTTCTCCCTTTGCATCATGTCTAATAAAGCTTTTGCCTTGCAAAGCTATCCATCTATCTTTACAATAATCAAACAATTCTTTTTAACTATATCTAAATCATAATGCACAATTATTTAATGAATTCCTTTATCTATTTTATCTGTATAGAAAATTTAACAATGTAATAGCATTAATTAGGGACTTAAATAAATACTTTACTTAATACTTATTTCATATAAATTCGAGAGAACTTAATAATATTTTCAAAAAATAATAAATAATTCGATTGACGTAGAAGAATGGAAGAAGAAAATCTCAGAAAGTCTTAAACAAGTTTATGATCCAGAAATACCTCTAGATATTGTTAATTTAGGATTGGTTTATGAATTAAAGGTTTCTAATGAAGGCGATGTTTTCATTAAAATAGGAGCCACTAGTCCCTATTGTCCTGTTACAGACTTTATTGCATATTCTGTTACAGAAGCTATTAAAAATGCGATTCTAGCAAGAAAAGTTGATGTAGAGATAGATTTAAAAACTCAATGGACTCCATTGAAAATGACTAATGAAGGTAGAAAGAAATTCATAGAAATAAATGGATACGACATTGTTGAACTTTGGTTGCAAAGATTTGGTAATAAAGTTGAGTAATTTATAATTAAATTTTAGTCTTATGTAAAATTTGGCTTTTTTAATATACTTCATTGTTTCAAAATAAAAATGTTCAATTTAGAAACCTCTTATTATATTAATTAATTAAATTATCTAATATTTTGTCTATAGTTTAAGTTTATTTTAAAATTAAAAAATTATATTTTTTAATTTTGTAATTCTCTCATTGGAATATTAATAATCTAAGTGTTCCTTTACAATAGATTGAAAGCCTAGTCCTTTAGGGCAGGGATCAAATTAAATACTTAAAAGAAAAATTTTCTTTGAATAAAGAGCAATAAAGCAATTTGAGCAATTATTGCAATGATGATAATTCGATTAAATTTATTTCATTGTTTCAACATAAAAAGGTATCTTTATAGAAATCTTTTATTATATTGTATGGTTTCTCTGAGCTTTTCAATTGCATATAAAATGAGATATGTAGCTACAAATCAATGATAGGAATCGTCGCCTTTTTGATGCGGTGATATATCATTCGCTCTTTAAGTGTAGATGGGATCTGTGTTAGAAATAATATTTTTCTAAAAATGACATACATTCTTTGGTTTAAGAAATTGAATAATCTTCAGTTGAAGTCTAGACTTTATATCATTCAATTAATTATCAATAAGATTATGTTTAAAACCAAAATTTTTAAAAATTAAAAGATTATAATTTTAATTCCGTTAATTCTCTCATTGACATTGTAATAAGCCAAATGTTTCTTTTCTTAGCTACTTCAACTGCTTCAGGTAAAAATCTTATTGCATATGCTACTTTTATAATCTTCCTATTTTTATATTCAGGATTTCTTTCTAGGAATTTTTCAAATTTTCTATCAATTTTAATTATTCTTGTTTGACTTATCTTTGTTTTTGCTTCGCCTAATATACAAAGATTATCTTTTTCAGCAAAAATATTTATTTCTTTATTGAAGCGCTTAAAGATAATTTGATCTACGATTATTCCTTTCTGCTTTAGCATATAAGCAATAATTTCTCTAGCTTCTTCTTCAATCTCTAAAGAAATCTTTTCTACATAACTTTCAACATTTCTCAATCTTCTATCAATTATAATCGTTTGTTTTTCCAATCTTGATATACGCGCATTCATTATATTGAAACCTTCTTGAATATTCCTTCTTAAGTTAAGAAGTTCTTCTTCAATTTTAACGAACTTCTCATCATGCATAGCTAGCCTTTCTTCCACCTTTAATAGTCTATCTTGAACTCTTATTAATATTTCATCATGTTGGGCAATTCTTTCTTCAACTTTTAACAACCTTTCTTCAACACTAGCTAGCCTTTCTTCAACTTTTGTTACTCTATCCAAAATTTCTTTATATCCAATTAAACCTGCTACTGCATACCTAAATTATTGGTCTTTATTTAATAGTTCAAGGAAACGTTCTTTAAGCTCGTCTATTTGCATCTACATTCTATATTACTAAAAGGATATTTAAAAACAGATTTATAAAGAGTTTTTGGATACATCAATATAGATTAAGACAGTATTTTAAGTATGACTCTGTATTTTATGAATTTCTAAAGCTATTATAAACATACTCAATTTAAACTGTAGCTAAATAACGTAATTTATTTTTTATTACTTATATTTCTAAAGCCATATTCTCTTTATCCCAACAAAATCATAATCTTTATCTTCACTAACAATAGCATCAAGTTTATGCATCTTAATAATTGCGGCATGTATTGCATCTGAAGGTTTTAATTTATAATTAATTAGATAAAGTTTAAATAAAGAATATATTTTTGAATCGATTTCAAGAATTTCTACAAAAGGTATTACTACATTATCTAAGAATTCGAATGTTTCGGTGTATTCTATATTATATTTTTTCTTAGAAACATAAAGAACTTCATCTATTATAAGCATATCTGTATAAAGTTCGTTTATTTCAATTAATCTCTTCCAAAATGATTCTACTAAATTCGTTTTATCTTCATCCAGAGGAACATTTAAATATATTAACAAACTGGCATCAACCAATACTTTCATCGAATTCATCTTCAAGGTCTACTTGAGCAAGGTCGCCTAATTTTGCTTGTTTAGCTTTAATTTTCTTTCGCCTTTCTCTTAACCAAGATAATGATTCGTTTATACTAGGAGCCCTCTTTATTACTAAATTTTCATCATTAGCTTCTATTATTACATAGTCGTTTTCCTTTATCCCATATTTCTTTCGAAGAATTTTTGGTATTAAAATTTGTCCTTTAGGTCCCACTTTAATTCTTAGTTTTACCATAAGTAATACTTTATATAACTTAATTTTAAACTTTACATATATAAGGTTAATATCGCTTATTTTAATTACAACAGATTGAAAGCTTTGCTATTTATGGTGAAGATAAAATTTAAATATTTAAAAAATTTTTAGAATGAAGAAAAATCAAGCAATCATAGAAAATACTGCCATGAAAATGCTTCCTCTTAAATTAGTTTAGTTTTGTAGTATATAGCGTATCAGCGTCCTGAATACTCATCAAATGGGAAAGAATCTCTGAAAATCTTGACCCCCTCTCAAATGAGATATGTAATTCCAAATAGATTAGAGGAACTTTTGCTATTTATAGCTGGCGAAGAAGTTATATTTTAAAATTATTAATGCTAAAGGATTAGATAATATTAGCATTGAAACCATACAAAATGACAAACTCATCTTCTTTATTTTTAGGTCAATAAATAAATTTGTTTAAACTTTAAAGTGAAACATGAACGAAAAGATTGTTAAAATTATTGATGTAAGAGAACTATAACCTTTTGAGAGGTACAAACTAATAAAAATTTATATCAAATCTTTTTCAACGTTCCATATCTTGGTATGTTAGCAATAGAAGAGTTTATGGACTAAAAGAGCTGACTAGAAACTTTTCTCTTTAAACCTATTTACAAACTGTATGAGATCTTATTATGGAATCAGTTTCGTAATGGTCCATTACCAGATCACGTGGGTATTATACCAGATGGGAATAGAAGATGGGCTAGTAAATAATAATCTTTCTCTTAACGATGCTTATTTCTATGGTTATAAAAAATTGAAAGAGGTCTTAATATGGTTATTGGAACTTGGTGTAAAAAATATAACAGTTTTTGCACTCTCTACGGAAAATTGTGAAAAGAGAAAACAGAGTGAACTATCAATAGTAACAACATATATTAAAAGAGGTCTACAAGAATTATTAGAAGATCCCATCGTAGACAGATATGAGGTTAAAGTAAGTGCAATTGGAAAACTAGATAAATTACCCAAAGATCTTACTGATTATCTTAATAAAGTAATAGAGAAAACCTCTAACTACGATAAGAGAAAACTTACGTTAGCTATTTGTTATGGGGGGAGACAAGAAATACTAGATGCGGTCGTAGGATTCTAGATGATTATAGAAATGGAAAAATTAGTAAAAACGAGATAAATGAGGAAACATTCAGAAAATACTTTTATGATAGTGAGTTGCATGATATTGACTTGGTAATCAGAACTTCGGGTGAAGTGAGAATTAGTAACTTTTTACTTTGGCATGTAGCATACTCTGAATTGTTCTTCTGTGAAGCTTACTGGCCAGAATTCAGAAAAATAGACCTATGGAGAGCAATAAGGTCATTTCAAAAAAGAAAACGTAACTTTGGAGCCTAAGTTTTTTAATCCTTTATTACACACTTTTAAAGTGGCGTAAGTTATGGGATTTTTACCAAGGCCCAGATAATAGGAAAATTTACTGGTGGTTTAAAAGGAAAACACAGAGATAAGAGAAAATATGAAATTGGAAATCCATCTACGCTTACAACACTGTCTGCAGAAGATATAAGGATAA
>Ga0074075_11776_pt1 | contig 9944 bp, 8 predicted proteins | sample YNPg_E_FD_63712 | JGI IMG/M metagenome (GOLD analysis project Ga0074075, IMG submission 63712) | Hot spring microbial communities from Beowulf Spring, Yellowstone National Park, Wyoming, USA - YNP_Beowulf Spring_E v2 (version 2) | ecosystem: Environmental > Aquatic > Thermal springs > Hot (42-90C) ... | reverse complement strand
TCTTCGGGAAACGTGCTAACCCTTCAAAAAAGCGTTGCCTAGCCTCATAGTAGCGGTCAGCAATTTGTTGTACCACTTGTGAATAAAGTTGTCGATATCTCTCATCTTGTTTCCTCAAGTCTAAGGCTAGTTGTCTTAACTCCGTTTGGGTTAGACCTTTTTCCATCTTGGTAGAAATACATGTCTGCCCACCGTAGGGTATTATATATCTCACACGCCAACTTCAACTGGGCTTTTAACGCCCTCAACGTTCGTTCGTCTATGTATGCTCTAAAACGGAAGCCTACGGTAGGCATTAATGAAATGTTTGAAAAAGATGTATTTAAATATGATTTCAAAGGGGGCTATCCATCCCCGCTGGCGAGGTTTTCGCCCCCTTAACCCCCAATTTTATAAAAGTCCCTCTTAAGATCGCGAGTTTACGTGTGGGGGTCAGATGAACTCAACGTGAGAGCGTCAGGAACGTAAATATTTGTGCGAATAGATTAACATGACAATAAATATTATCTTTTCTAGAACGAAAAAACCTGAGTAATAACTAAAAACTTGATCATTGTGTCGACAGTGTCCTCACTTGTTAGGATAGGTTACTCCCCTTTCAGAACTATGGGACTGACATGAATTAACGCGGATTGTGGCGAGTTAACATGTCTTGACAGATAGGCCAGTGTATCGATAGTGTAGACATCAAGCTATAGATCAAAAGGTCGGGCCCGTTCTCCCTGAAGGTGTAGCATTATTCATCCCTTGTGAAATTCTGGTTGGCTAAAAGAAAAGTTCGTAGTTTGGTGCCCGACATCATGGACGACATCAAGAATATATTTAGTCTATTTATTTAAATTGTATTTTTACATTCTTGATACACTCTCGCGTCTCAGCTGGGGAAGAGGGATGTCTCACCGACCCTCGCTCAGACGCCTTGGTGGCACTTGCATGGTCGACAACTGTCGTCCACGTATAGTCCAAAAACTGATATTCAAGTGTGAGGGGCCATCCATCTTCACGGGATCTTCCCCAAATCCCCATTAAGATAAAAATCCCGCTGCACATCTACTTTTATGAATAGAGTAGGTGTATTCCTTGGAAAATATGTTATACCCGAGGAAAGGGAGTACTATCAGGTGAGGAACCCTGCTGATACTTCGGAGGTGGTAGGCGAGTTTCCTCTGATGATGAGGGAGGACGTCAAGAGGGCTATGGAGGAGGCGGAGAAAGGTTTCCAATCCTGGTCCAACATGCTCCCAGTGCAGAGAGCTAACGTCCTTTATAGGGCGGCTAATTTGATTGAGTCCAGGGCGAGTCAAATGGCGGAGCTCCTAACTAGGGAGGAGGGGAAGACCTTGCAGGATAGCATGTTTGAAGTCACTAGGACGGTCAACCTTCTCAGATTTTACGCCGGCCTAATAACCAGTAAGACCGGGAAGGTCATACCTTCTCAGGACCCCAGGACTACACTACTCACCTTCAGGGAACCATTGGGAGTAGTGGGAGTGATAACGCCTTGGAATTTCCCGCTTTCACTACCCGCCTGGAAGATAGTTCCTGCCTTGGCCACAGGGAACAGTGTGGTGTGGAAGCCAGCCTCCATTACCCCCGCAGTAGGAACGGAGTTCGTTAAAGCGCTCTATGACGCTGGATTGCCCGAGGGGGTGTTGAACACCGTCCTAGGTCCTGGAAGCACAGTTGGTGACGAGATGACCAGTTCCAAATTCGACGCACTTACCTTCACCGGTTCCCTTGAAGTAGGCAGGGAGGTGGCCAGGAAGATGGGCGGGAAGTTCGTGAGACTACAGCTGGAGTTAGGAGGTAAGAACGCCACTATCCTTTCAAGGAAGGGTAAATTATCTCTGGCTATAGAGCACGTGGTTAGGGCAGCGTTCGGTCTAACGGGGCAAGCGTGCACCGCAACCTCCAGATTCCTGGTTCCGAGGGAGCTACACGACGAAGTCGTAACGAAGCTGGTGGAAAGAACTAAGAGGCTAACGGTCGGGAACGGACTTACAAAGGGCGTGGACGTGGGTCCCTTGGCCAGTAGGGAACAGTATGAAAAGGTCCTCTCCTACATTAAGGTGGGGAAAGAGGAGGGAGCCAAATTGGTCTTGGGTGGGGAGCCGATTAAGGAACATGAGAGAGGCTACTTCGTACAGCCTACCATCTTCGATCAAGTGACCCCAGAAATGAGGATAGCCAGGGAGGAGATCTTCGGCCCTGTGTTATCCGTGATGACCTATGAGGGGATGGATCAGGCAATTGAGATTGTCAACGGCACTGAGTATGGACTGGTGGCGGAGATAGTAACGGACGACATTACGGAGGCAGTTGAGTTCTCCCGCAACGCTAAGGTTGGTGTGGTGAAGGTGAATAAGCCCACCACAGGTCTTGAGCCTTGGGTACCGTACGGTGGAGTTAAGGGTTCAGGTAATGACGTATACAAAGAAATGGGAGAGGAGGCCCTGGACTTCTTCACGAGGTATAAGGCAGTATACGTGGGTTATTGAACAGGTGAGGGTATCAACTTTTTACGAGCATCCGTAAAAGGATCCGTGAAGCTATTTAGAGTCAAGAAAGGCGTAGAGTTGGCTTCCATGTTAATTTACGGGAGTCAAATTTACAGGGTCGACGATACCTTAAAGGTGTTGCTAAAAGGTGTAAGGGAAAGGGAGGCCGTCTCGCTAAACCTAGACAACTTGGTTTCCAAGGGAGAGGATCAGGGGTGGAGGATAACCCTCCCGCTGGATCCACCTGAGGTGTGGGGAGCGGGAATATCCTATGAATCAGCCAGGGGAAGATATTCGGAGGACGTTAAGGATAAGGGAAGAACGATATACGATATGGTGTATGATGCCGAGAGACCTGAAATATTCTTCAAGGCCACAGCCAGCAGATGCGTGGGACACTTGGAGCCCATAAGAGTGAGGTCCGACTCCTCATGGACGCTCCCGGAGGCGGAACTTGGAGTGGTACTCTCCTCCTCCGGTAAGGTATTGGCCTACACCATAGTGGACGATGTATCCGCCAGAGATATAGAGGCTGAAAATCCATTGTATCTCCCTCAATCCAAGATATATTTGGGCTGCTGTGCCATAGGTCCATTGCTAGTAACTCCAGATGAGATAGATCCTTATTCCCTAAAAATAAAGCTGAGAATATTGAGGGGAGGAAGGGAAATTTACGCGGGGGAAACAAGTACCTCTAGGATGAGGAGGAGGATAGAGGAGCAGGTGAGGTACCTCACAAGGGACAATCCAATTCCTGATGGTACAGTGCTCACAACGGGAACCGGAATAGTCCCTGGAAAGGAAGTGGCTCTCACCCACGGAGATGTGGTGGAAATAGAGGTGGAGGGAATTGGGACTCAGATCACACCTGTTGTGAAGGGTGGTCCGGTTTAGCGAGGAGCCACTTGGCGCAGGAATCTATGCCCTGTTAAGCTCCCTTAAGGCCTTGATGAGCCTCTTCTTCGCTTCCTGATCCCTCCAAGCCTTGGATAACGAATCTCTTAACAACGTCCCCACTTCCTCATCCTCGGTGAGAATTGAGGAAGCCCATCCCAACACTCCCTCATCCATGTAAAGCATCCTCACCGTCATTCCTCCGTCAATAACGAAGTTAACCCCGGATATCCAGGAGGCATCGTCGGACGTGAGAAAGGACACAAGCGAGGCCACGTCCTCAGGTCTCCCAACCCTCCCAGTGAGGTGTTGTTGATTGTCCAAAGGTGAGAGGGAGGGCTCCCTAGGAGGCACCTGCCACTCGGACGTATCTATCCAACCCGGTGAGATGGATATCACCCTAATCCCATACTTGGCTAAACTCACAGCCATGGAGTGAGTCAACGCTACTACACCACCCTTGGAGGCTGAATATGGTTCAGTGTCAGGCTCGGACTGAAAGGCCCTTGTGGAAGCAATGTTAACCACCACTCCACCCTTCAAATAAGGGAGGGCATACTTCGTGGTAAGCCAAGGGCCGGTTAAGTTAGTTTCTATGACTCTCCTCCATTCATCCAAGCTCTGTTCCTCCAAGGGTTTGCCATGGAATCCCACCCCGGCATTATTGACTAAAACGTCGAGTTTTCCATATCTCTTTCCCACCCACTCCATCAGGTTCTTCACGTCTTCCTCCGAAGATACGTCAGTTCTAATAAAAGTGACCATCACTCCAAGTTCTCTCAGGTTCCTCTCCCTCCACTTTCCCTTATCCTCATTGATGTCGGCAATAACCACTTCACATCCCTCAGAGCCCAACCTATGGGAGATGGCAGCCCCTATTCCTGCCGCTCCTCCTGTCACTAGGCAGACCTGATCCTTCCTAGCCATAGAATAAGTTGACTGTCCCTCATAAAAAGGGTTCCTAGAAAGAACTAAAAACTAATATATTCTTAGGACCTCGGCCACGGCTATACTTAGGGCACCTAAAATTAGATATCCTCCACCCCATGTGGAGCTAGAGGAACTGGAAGCGCTGTCGGCCTTAACCCAAGGTGGATAGTAATCAGCAAACGGATGTCCAGGGAAGCCCAGGAATCCTAGGCCCAGTTTCGCTGCAGCCTGCCACTCCTGGTATTCCTCATGTATTGAGGAGTTAAGTGTGCTTAGCCATGCGGATGCACCTGGAGCACCTGCCTCCTGGTATGCCAGCATGCCAGACGTTAATTGTCCGAACACGTCATCGAACAGTCCACCGTCGGAAAGCTGATAGACGAAGTCGTGAGTAGGAGTACTCAATAACGCCTGATAGTCTGCCCATTGGGCGGGAGTGTTGAAGTAGTCCGTGGTTACGTTGTTGTAGAAGGTGACCGCCTTCCACTTTGTCCATATTTGTTGTCCTTCCCAAGATGCCCAGTACTTAGCCAACGTTATTCCCGCCTGCTCCGAGGGTCCCACAGGAATTCCCACTGAGTCAATGACTATGGCATAGTAGTTCTGGGTTCCTGGGAACGGGGTCTCAACGATAGTGGTATTTGGCATGCTGAGGTACTGTGGAGTAGCCGGAACAACAGTCACGTTTAGGAAGTCGTACGCATAGTTGGTGAGCCAGTTTCCGTTGGCTTGGAAGGCTACCTTACCCTGCGCTAGGTTGGTGAGTCCCTGAGTCCAAGTTATGGATTGCCATCCTGGGTAGTCGGTGTTGGCAAACATTAGGAAGTATTGGTTAGTTTCATTTATTATGTGCATCACAGTGGAATTCATGGGTAGGACACCGTAGGTAATCTCGTTATACATTGTAGGTCCTGCTAGAGAAAGGAATATGTCTTCCCACACATTGAGCTGGTCCCAGCCCGAATCTGCACCAGGTATTTCCCAGGCGCTCACTCCGTGGGCTTGAAGTTGTTCAGTATCGTAAACAAGTGTGGAAAGGTTATATGGGAACGGCAGATTATACTTCTTCAATAGAGGCCAGTTCACGAACAGTAAAGATCCCCTGTGCACGTTCACTGGCATGGACAGAATCGTACCATTGAACGAGCCTGCCTCAAGCACTGCTGGCACTGCATGCTGAAATAGACCCATCTGTTCAGCAATGGGAGTGATGTTCACGAAGGACTTTATTCCCTGAGGTGCTGCCTCGACATAGGAGATCATTTCAGGACCCATATGAGTCTGGAAGGTGGCGGGAGGTTTTCCTGCCTCTATCAGCGCCAAAATGGCGAACTTGGCGTTCGTGCCTCCAGCACCGGGAACAAGGCTAGGAATTACCTTGTAATTGGGGTAGATGCTCTCAAACGCAGGGATTAGGTGATTTAATGCCACCTTGCCCGTGGTGGCCCACCAGGTGTAGAAAACCACCTGTCCTGAGCTATTTGTTATTGTTGTAGGGGGTGTCGTGGTGGTAGTTGTGGTTGAGGGCGGCCTGGTGGCCAAGTAACCGAATACCCCTCCCACTATTACCACTATTATTACAACAGCCACTATAATCCAAGTGGTGGTCCTAGATATGCCTCTTTTTCTCTTCACCATCTCACTTATTATTCGTGCTTTACCAGGCCTTATTTAAATATTATCCAAACTCTGTATGAAGTCACATTTAAAACTGACTAAGGAACAAGAATACTATGCATCAAGTTAATAGTATGAATCACAAAAGGCAAATATGAAAAGCAATTGATATAGCTCTAAGCAGTGAAATTTAGTTACTAAATATATGAAACTTTTATTAAAAAGTATGGTATACCCTCTTCATGACTGATTATAGCATCTGAAACAAAAATATGAACCTGATTTCCAAAGAAATGTGTGGACTCCACCATAATGGATTTCAACCTCAACCTCAAGGCCCTTCTTTGGAGGATGGAGAAACTTTATAAAGAGAAGGAGATCGTATCCAGGACTTTTGAAGGGAGGGAGAGATATACTTACGGCCAGCTGACCAGTGAGGTGAGGAAGTTGGCAAACATGTTGAGGGGAGAGGGAGAGGTGGTGGGTTCCATGGCCTGGAACACCAGGAGACACCTGGAGATGTACTTGGCGGTTCCCTTGCTGGGAAAGGTACTCCACACAATCAACGTCAGATTTCATCCCCGGGAAGTTGATTACGTTGTAGAAACTGCTGGAGATACAGTGCTCTTTTACGATCAGGACCTTGAGGGAACCATATCCTCCCTCTCCACTAAGGTGAGGAAAGTTGCGTTGGACGAAAGGTGGGACAACCAGGTGGATTCTTGGGACGAGCTCAACACCCTCCCCGAGGTTGAGGAGAGGAGGGGAGCCATACTCTGTTTCACCTCAGGTACGACAGGCAGGCCAAAGGGGGTCGTGTATAGTCATAGAAGCATATTCATCCACTCCCTGGCCCTATTGGCGGGAGATGTTATGGGGATCACATCAAAGGATGTAGTGATGCCTGCGGTACCCATGTTTCACATATCCGCCTGGGATGTTCCTTTCGCGTCACTCATGACTGGGGCTAAGTTGGTTCTCCCTGGGCCTAGACCTGGACCTAAGGAATTGGCAGACCTGATACAGGAGGAGAAGGTTACAATGGCGGTCGGTGCCCCAACGGTATGGATATCCTTCCTAGATTATGTGAAAAGGGAGAGGGTGGACCTCAGTTCTTTGAAGTTGATCGTGACTGGAGGAGCAGAGCCTCCGGTGAGCCTTTTGAAGGGATTTAGGGAGTTAGGCGTGAAAACCTATCATGCGTGGGGAATGACGGAGACCGAGGCTATCACCACAATTAATAGTTCCCAGGAGCCTGAGGAGTTCAGAAAGCAAGGTGCACCAATGCCTGGTGTGGAGTTCGACGTAATATCTCCGCCAGGATCTTCCCTCCCATGGGATGGGAGGACGTCGGGAGAACTGGTGGTCAGGGGAGCCTGGGTCACGGGAGGATACTTCAAGGACGAAGCGAAGAGTAAGGAGTCAACTATCCATAATCTGGAAGGGCTATGGTTCAGAACAGGAGACGTGGTTACAATTGATGCTAGGGGCAACGTTAAAGTTGTGGATAGATATAAGGACTCATAAAGAGTGGTGGTGAATGGATCTCCTCCGTTGACCTAGAGAACGCCATAATGGAGTACGAGCCTATACTTGAGGCCGTTGTGGTGGGAGTTCCAGACGAGAAGTGGGGAGAGAGGCCTGTAGCCCTTGTGGTGCCAAAGGCAGAGTTCAGGGGGAAGCTTAAGGAGGACGACGTCAAAAGACACCTTGAGTCGTTGAACAGGTTCCCCAAGTGGTGGATCCCCGATAGGGTAATCTTCGTGGACGCTATACCTAAGACCAGTACGGGAAAGATGGACAAGAAGGAGATCAGAGCTTCAATTAACAGATTACGAGAGTGAACTAACCTTCGCAGATTCACCCATGCAATCAGTTAAACCTAAGAAGTTATTATTTCTTTCAATTACTTTCACCCATGCTTACACAGACGGAGGTGCTAAGGGAGACCGTTAAGAAACACGGGGAGAGGGTCGCCCTAACTTACTTTGGTAGGGAAATCAGCTACAGCCAATTGGACGCGATCTCGAATGGAGTGGCGGCCCAGCTATCACCTTACGTTGAAAGGGGGGATAGAGTGGCGGTCATAGCCCAGAACATTCCCCAATTCGTGATATTGGAATACGCCGTGTGGAAGCTGGGAGGAGTGTTCGTCCCATTGAATCCCATGTTCACCCCCAGGGAGCTAAGTTACTACTTCAAGGACTCCGATGCCAAGGTGATCGTGTCCACCTGTGAGTCCCTGGGTAAGGCAAAGGAGGCCGCGGAGGGAAGAGCGTTGTTAGCCACATCTCCTCACTCCTTCGGCTCAAATCAATTGGAAAGGTGGAAGGTGGAGCCTTGCCAGGAGGAACTCTACCTTAAGGGTAGAAGCAAATTCTCAGCAGAATTCCTGGACCCTAACGATCCAGCAATGTTGGTCTACACCTCTGGAACCACGGGGGATCCAAAGGGTGCAGTGATTAGGCACAAGAACGTCTACGCCAGCTCTTGGATATACAGGGAGTGGTTCAACTTCACCCCAGAGGATAGGATACTTGGTGCGGCACCTTTGTTCCACGTGACAGGACTCATATTTCATGTGGCCACTGCGGTACTGTCAGGTGCCTCCCTGAGGCTTTTCTACAGGTTCGACCCTGAGGTCGCACTTTCCGTGGTGGAGAGGGAAAGAACCACAGCTACCATGGCCGCAGCTACCGCCTTCATTGCCATGGTTCCAAGGGTTAAGGGAAGGGACGTTAGCTCAATGAGGCTATGGTCCTCCGGGGGTATGCCCGTTCCGCTGTCCCTCGAAAGGGAGTGGAAGGAGTTGACGGGCAGTTACATATATGTGGCCTGGGGGCTCACTGAGACCACTTCCCCCGCGACCCTCTGGCCCTATCCTTATGAGGGGGAAATACCCTACGACCCTAAGACCAGCGTTGTGAGTTCTGGGACACCGGTGTACTTCACCAGGGTGAAGCTTGTGGACGAGGAGGAGGTTGACGGTGAGAAGGTGGCAGAGATAGCCGTAAAGGGACCGCAGGTGGTGGATGAATATTGGAGGAAGCCCGAAGCCACCTCCAAGACCATTAAGGATGGATGGCTCCTCACTGGAGACGTGGCCAAGTTAATTAACGGTTGGGTCTACATAATCGATAGGAAGAAGGACCTCATAAACGCATCGGGATTCAAGGTGTATCCTAGGGAAGTTGAGGAGGTGCTATATCTCCATCCTGCCGTAGCAGAGGTGGCAGTGGTAGGTGTACCAGATCAATACAGGGGAGAGACTGTGAAGGCCTTCGTAAAGTTGAGAAGTGGACAAGGGGACGAAAGGATGAGGAGGGAGCTCGAGCAGTTCTGTAGGGAAAGGCTGGCCGCGTACAAGGTACCAAGGCAGATAGAGTTTGTGGACGAAGTTCCCAAGACCGCCAGCGGCAAGATCCTCAGGAGGGCGTTAAGGAGTTGAGCGTGGTCGGATTCTCAGGCTCAGTGCACAAGAAGTATGATGGTTCCGCCTTCGACCTGGCGGCTGAAGTCACGTTAAATGCCCTTGAGTCCGCTGGACTTCAACTTAGGGATGTGGACGGGCTTATCACCACATTCCTACCTGGAGTTTTCGATGGGACAGTGTACAGACACTTCTTCACCAATCAACTGAGGCAGGCGCTAAACGTGAGGGCCAGATACGTTGATGTACTTGACTTCGGAGGGGCCTCGGCCTTGGCCGCAATATACAGGGCCCACAAGGCGGTGAGGGCAGGGGAGGCGGAGACGGTCGTCTGCATAATTGGCGGAAAAGGTTCTTCTGTTAGAGCCAGGGGAGTGACGGTGGATTCCATGGACAGGGTGGAGAACGGTGTGCAGTTGAGTCCGTTCGATTGGTTGCTCAGGTCCAATCAGGACCTCAATCCAGTCACCGACTACGCTCTGGTCGCCGCCATGCATTCCAGGCTCTACGGCACAACGGATGAACAGAGAGCCTCCATAGCTGTCTCCCAGAGGTATAACGCCGGGGCCAATCAA
>Ga0074075_14588_pt1 | contig 9963 bp, 11 predicted proteins | sample YNPg_E_FD_63712 | JGI IMG/M metagenome (GOLD analysis project Ga0074075, IMG submission 63712) | Hot spring microbial communities from Beowulf Spring, Yellowstone National Park, Wyoming, USA - YNP_Beowulf Spring_E v2 (version 2) | ecosystem: Environmental > Aquatic > Thermal springs > Hot (42-90C) ... | reverse complement strand
GGTGGATACACGGAGAACCCAGAAGGAGATTGAGAGGTTTTCAAAGAAGGACGCGGATGCCTATGCCAGGTGGGTTGGATTCTGGGATAAGTTCTCCGAGCTTGTAGACCCACTTATGCTTTTTAGTTTAAATTCTATTAATATATATTTCTAGATCAATATATAATTAATGGGTAATTCAGATAAGTTAGAATTAAAACACATTTACAAAGAATTTATTGATATTATTAAAATTCAAAACAACGAAGAAAAAGAGACATTATTGTCTTTTTCTTCAAAAAACTGAATGATATTGAAATTCCTGAATATTTTAATTGGGAATTTGAAATATTCGAAGGTATTCATGCAAAAGAAAATGGAGCAAGAATTGCACTTTATTGGATTGATTTAAACAATTGGAATGAAAAGAAATATACATTCAGCGATTTAGTGAATGAAACAAACAAGCTCGTTAATTTTCTTAGAGGTAATGGTTTATCAAAAGGAGATAATTTTTATTTTATATTGCCTTTGTTACCCGAATTATTCATTGTTAATCTTGCTGTAATAAAGGCTGGCCTAATTGGTATACCTACTGCTACAACACTTACATTGAACGATTTAACTTACAGATTTAGTACTTATCCGCCTAATGGAATCATAACAGATGAACAAACATCAAATTTAATCGATGATGTATTGAATAAAACAAACATAAACCCAAAGATAAAGATAGTTGTAGGTGAGAAAAAAGGGTGGGAAAGCTATGATTCTATTAAAAAAGAATCACCATATGCTGAACCAGCAAAAATAAAAAAGATGATGCGATATTTGTTTTCTTCACAAGCGGAACAACAGGAATGCCAAAGAGAGTGGTTCATACGGCAATAAGTTATCCTATAGGGCATTTATCAACAGCTTCAATTATAAATGTTCAGCCGGGAGAAATACATAATAATCTTAGTGCCCCGGGATGGGCCAAATTTGCATGGAGCTCTTTCTTTGCACCTTTCAATGTTGGTGCAACAACTTCAGCTTTTTACTATACAGATAAATTAGATCCGAATAAATATTTACATGCAATAGAGGAGCTTAAAGTCTCTACATTCTGCGCTCCACCCACTGCATGGAGGGCATTTCTTAAGGGAAACATGAAAGAATTTAACTTTGATAATCTTCATGATGCAGTCTCAGCAGGAGAACCTCTCGGAATAGGTGTTTATAAAAAAGTTTTAGAGGAAACAAAATTAGAAGTAAGGGATTTTTATGGACAAACAGAAACGACAGCAATGATAGGGAATCCTCCTTGGTTTAAAGGTAAAATAAAGCCTGGTTCAATGGGAATACCTTTGCTCATGTATAACATGGTTTTATTAGATGATAATGGAGTTGAAATAAAGAAACCTGGTGAAATAGGCCATATAGCTGTTAAATTGGTCCCGTGGAGGGCTATTGGTTTATTCAAAGGTTATATGGAAAATGAAAGAAATAATGAAGTTTTTAAGGGTAATTATTACTTAACGGGAGATAAAGCTTACTTCGATGAGCAAGGATATTGGTGGTTTGTAGGAAGAGCTGATGATGTAATAAAAACAAGTGATTTCAGGGTAGGCCCAACTGAGGTGGAAAGTATTTTGATCCAGCATCCTACTATAGCTGAAATCGCAGCTGTTGCAAGTCCTCATCCAGAGAAATATCAAATCGTGAAAGTTTTTATAGTTTTAAAACCAGGATATAAACCTTCAAGTGAATTGGCATTAGATATTTTCAAATTTGCAAAGAGAACACTACCTTATTACAAAGTACCGAGGATAATTGAATTCGTAGATGACTTTCCTAAGACAATAAGCGGTAAAATATTACGAAGAGAGCTTAGAAAAATTGAAGAGGATAAAAAAGCGAAAGGAATTAAAGAAACCTATGAATACTATTATGAAGAATTTCCAGAACTTAAAAAAATTAACTAATATCTGCTTAAATTCTTACAAGCAAAAATGATCTAATATCACGTTACACTCGTTATTATTAATATAATTTATCTATAACCAAAAGAAATGTAGCGACTATTGCTTGGTACATTAAAGGTTATGATCTGACTTCCTCTCCGCCATAAATGGCGAGAGCCCCTCTCATCGATTCGGAGCTACATCTCTCATTTGGTAGCAAGTCGAGAGGCTCAGAAAACCCCATTTGTAAAAAGATTCTGAATCGATTCGTTATATACTGCGATAATGAATTATCTTTCTAATCAATTATAATTTAATTACTAAGTTAGTCAACTATTGTAATTTGCTATTTATTAAGAATGATCAGAGACTGGAATTAATAAGACATCTATGATAACTAAAAATTTAAAAATTAATCTTTTGTTAATAGGATTATGGATGAAAAAGTTGATTAGTTATATCTAATTTCATCTTAAACATACTTTTTTAAATTTATCAATTTTGTAATTACTTAATTAAATATGCATTTTTCCAACGTATTTATATTTTTAAAAGGATAACAAATTATGGAGGAAAAAGAAAGAGCTTATGTAGAAAAAGCAAAAGAGCTCCCTGCAGGCTATATGGCCTATTGTGTTTACTTTCCCAGTGGTTTTGACCAAGATTTTGAAAAAAATCTTATAAATACTTTAGCAAAATGGGGAGAAAACTACGGCTCAAATTTATTCGTAGCTACTTGGGATATAGGGGATCCTTCTTATATACAAATATCAAAGGATATCAACCTCGATAAATTACCATGTTTAGTTCTTACAGATGAGAATAAACCAAATGTTAATTCCTTTTTGATAAAAATCAGTGATATTAGGATCATAAACAATATAGATCTTCTCAAGCAAATTTTGCCTAATCTCTTACAGCTAATTTTTATTAAAGATAATAATGAAGCTATTAAGAAATATCTTAGAGAAAAGAATAAAGCAATGATCAACGAAATTGTTAAAAATGTTATGAAACATTTAAATATAAAATTCAAATTAAGCCTTTCATTAGGTCTTTTCTCAATTAATGTTGAGAGTAGTTGAATAATCACCAACTAAGATTAGAGGAGCCCAATTGTGAATTTCAGGGAATTTGTTCTTTGTATTTAATAATGCTAATCTTAAAGCTTCTGCTTTATTAAGACCAGCAAGCAGATTAGAGTAAAATTCTTTCATTGATAAATATGCTGCATAGTCATTCAATTTCCATAAACTCGCTACTACGCTTTTAGCCCCTGCATATAGGAATGAACTAAGTAAACCAAGAACATCTCCTCCTTCAGAATAACTTAGTTTTGCTGTTTCACAAGCGCTTAATGAGACGATTTCAGCACTCAATCTTGTTTTTAAAACATCTCTTGCGGTGATACTTTGACCATTGGGAAGAAGAATGTAAGATGCTAAACCATAATCATGGAGTGAATAAAAAGCATGACATGAAAAGGATATTATTCTGCTATCATTTAGCTTCGCTAACAATCCTTCTCTACTGTAGTTTTTAACTTCACCTTTTAACAATTCAGCTATTTCTTTAGCTTCCTGAACTGCAAATTTCAAATCATTGTTCGGTGAACCACCAATTATCAAAACATTCCCCTTTGACTTTCTCTGTTTACAATATGTAAAAGAAGTTAAATTAGGCATATAAGAAACCGTTTTACTTAGGATTAGCTCACTTCCATCCAAATAGAGAGCATGAAAAGGTATATAATAAAGATACAAATCAGGCGAAATACAAATATGCTTAGCTTTGCTAATTCTATCTTCAACAGGTTTTAGCAAAACATCGCTCGCTTCTTCAATTAGCTTATCATCTATTTTCAATTCTCTGAATTTGTTACAAAGAGCTTCTATATCTTTCTTTTTCTTTTCAATTATTGAAACAGAAATTTCGTTTTTATCGATTATAAAAATCAAAAGTTCCTGGTCTAGAATTAGATAATCTATTATAGTAGTGTCATGTTCTATAAGTTCAGTTATTTTAGCAATTTCAACTGGTTTGCCTAATCTTAAATTTATATATTCAGAGTAAGCAGGGTTCTTCTCTATCTGTAACCATAATCCTTCAAGCTTCTTGTATATATCTTTTGCTACAGGATTTCGAGAAATGTATGCTGCGTTGTATTCATCAATTAAATTATTTCTAAGATTAAAAATTTCATCATTAGATGGTTTAGGAAGCCTTGATAATGAAATCGCATCAATTAAAGACCTAGATTTGGACTCCTCAGCTTTCCTAATCGCTGAAACATTGTCAAATTTTGTTAATATGCTAGCCATAACTCTTTTAACTTTTGTATACACATTGCTGAACATAACTCTTTCTTCAAAAAAAAGTTCATGACGGATTTCATCAAGCAATTTTTCAGCTCGTATTAGCCAATGCAAGGCTTCGCTGAATTTACCCTGCTCCTTTTTTATAGCAGCTAATCCAACATAACAAAAAGCGAGAGTAAATTTAGAAATTTCTTTTTCATTTATCAAATTTATCATTATATATTCTGCTTCTTCATATTTCTTGGATTTTAAGAGCTTTTGGGCTATTTTGTTTTGCACTAATACTTTCATTTCTTTCATGCCAATAGAATCATATATCGAGATAGCCTGATTGAACATCTTAATAGAATCTTCAATATTTTCTTCTACGTCAGCCAGTTCTTGTAAAACATCTGCTTCACTGTCTTTATCCCAAATTTTTCATATATTGCTAAAGCCTTTCGAAGGTATTCTTTTGTATTAGACTTATCCAATAAAGCTAATATCCTAAGAACCTCTGCTTTTTCTAAATCTGAGCTTGTTTTTCTTGTATTTCATTCAATATAGATATAGCTTCATCAAAATCACCCATCTTCGTCAACATTTCAGCATATCTCATGAAAGCTTTATTTCTTATATTGCCTTCAGATCTTAAGGCAAGATTAAATGCTTTATAATATTCTTCTCTTGCTTTATCCATATCTTGAACGAAATAAAAATAAATATCACCTAAAGCAATACATAATTCAATTTGAGCTATAGCATCTTTAGTTTTCTCAATTTCTTCTTGTAAAATGTCAATGGATTTGAAAAACTCGCCTTTTCTAGCCCAAAGCATAGCCAAATCTATTTTGTCATAAAAAGCCTGAGCTTCATTTATTTTGGGCATTTTTAATATTTCGTTAAGAACTCGCAAAGCTTCTTCATTATTTCCAATACTGCTATAAATATAGTAAAGACTTTTCATGGCAAGCGCTCTGTACTTATTAATCAATCTTAATTGTTCCTTAGATGTTTCGATTGCATCATAATATCTTCCCAATCCCATAAGAGCTGTTATCTTCATAGAATATATTAAAAAGTTATCTAAAGAATCTTGAGGAACTTCGATTTCTTCGATTAAATGTAAAGCTTCTTGAAAATGACCTTGATCCAATAATTCTTGAATTTTTTGAAACTTTGAAGATTTCATTTTATGAATTGTAATGATTTTTTTATTATTTAAGGCAATTAAATAGAATAAACAAACCTTGTAATTGGCTAGTATGTTCATAAAGTAACTTTAGGATTAAGCTCAAGAATCTAAACTTACATGTTCATACAATATATAATTCTTAGTTATTTAGTTCTTTCGAGAACTTCTACCATTAACCCCCAGCCATAAATTGCGAAGGTTTCTCCCATCGATTCGAAGCAACATATCTCATATGTAAAGTAGCTGAGAGGACCAGAAAACCCCTACCATTCGATGAGTGTTCTGCATATTGATTCATTGAATACTGTATTGCATAGAGTGAGCAATCTTAATAGCAATGCTTGTTCTGATTGCTTTATTGCTCTTCATTCGAAGAAAATTTTCTTTTACATATTTGAGTTCCATCCCTGCCCTCAAGTGCGAGACTTCCACTTATTTGTAAAAAAGGTAATATTTAGCATTTAATCTTTTTCTATTCTTTATTCCATTAAATAAATAACCAAATATTGCAACTCAAAAATCGTTGATGCTTACCAGCATCACTATTATTTCATTTAATGAAAAGGGAAACCTGTCAACGATATGTTCTAATTTATCTTTAAAGGAAAGAAAAATCCAGCTTAGTAAGCTCCTTGGTACCTGTTAATAACCATATTTTCCTTTTCTCAGCTTCTTTTATAGCTTCAGGAAGCACCTGCATGGCGTATATAGCCTTTATTATTTTCTTTCTAAGATATTGGGGATATTTATTGCACAATGCTTCAATATCCCTATCTACTTCTTCAATTGTTTTCGGACTGGCCCTTGTTTTAACTTCTCCCACTATACAAATATCTTCATTCGTACCATATATACCGATTTTTATATCTGAGAGTACAAGATTTGATAAAACTAATGAAAATCCCTTTTATTTCAATCTAAATTTTAATACGTCTCTAGCCTCATCTTCTAGAGTTAAAGAGGCCCCTTCAACATATGCTTCTATGGCTTTAAGCCTTTTATCTACAACCTTAAATCCTTCTTGTAAATCCTTTCTAAGATTTTCTATTGCTTCCCAATGCTTCTTAAGTTCTTCTTGCATGTCTTTTCTCAGGTTATAAGTCTCCTCTCTTAGAGTTCTTATCTCATCTTCAATCTTTGATATCCGTTCAAGCAGTTCTTTATAACCTATTAAGCCTGCTACAGCTAATCTGAATTCTCTATCCGTATCGAGTATATCTAAGAATGCTTTTTTAAGCTCTTCTTTTTGCACATCAAACAAAATAATTATACAATATAAAAGTTTAAATGTTGTTCTAATTTCTTCACGTTTTAAATTCTGACATCCTCTAACTTTAAAAGACGAGAGCTTTCTTCATTGATTCAGAGTTATATTTCCCATTAAAGGGATATTGAAAGGTTCAAGTAAAGCTGTCTTTAGATAAAAGGTTATGTATATTCTGTAAAGTTTAATCCTTGCTCTAAAGTGCGAGACTTCCATTTACAAGTAAGCTTTTATTGTACTACATTCAAAGAAACTCATAAAAACCATTTAGATTTTATTCTTGCTCTAGAAGGCGCTATGCCCTCAGATTTTTGTAATATGATTTTATTGCAGATCAGGTAATGCAAATAAAGAGATAATAAATTATTACGCAAATCAAAATATATTGAGAGTTAGAAATTTTAATTTTAAGAATTTAAAGTTTTTATGAACAAGCATTTAGAGAATTTATTTAAGAAGGATCCTATAAAGTTCGCTTTCGAGATTTATGATTCACAATTTGATAAGGAAAACATTGAATTTATAACTGTTGATGAAGGCTATTTGATGTATTACAGGAAATTTGATCCTTCAACTATAATTCTTTATGCTGAAAAGGAAAATACTGCAAAAAAATTGCTTTCTTTAATAGCTGAAGACAGATTCATATTGTTTATAGAGCCAAAATGGAGCCAACTTCTAAATTTCAATAATATAAAAGTTTATCCAGAACTTTTAATGGTATGCAATTCTCCTAAAGTCTTTAATATAGGAAATGTAAGAAAATTAAGTATTGATGATAAGAATGATATTCTGAACCTTTATGGAGAAGATAGGGGGAAGGTATTGTTAAACATGTTAAGCGAAGGAAAAACAACCGCTTATGGATTATTTATAAGTCATTTAGTTTCTGCAGCATATACATGGATTGAAACTAATGACGTAGCAGTAATAGGAGGAGTACTAACTCAAGAAGGTTTTAGGAATAAGGGCTATGCAACCTCTGTTGTTTCAATACTTACACAAGATGTTATTAAAAGAGGAAAGGTAGCATCTTTATACGTAAGAGAGGATAATGCCCCTGCTATATATGTTTATAAAAAGATAGGATTTAAAGAGTATGAAAAGCGGTTATGGGTCTCTGTCAACACGGAATTAAAACCACTATAATTTATTTTACTGTTTTGATTTATATTAGAATGAATTTATTACTTAATAATGCTCAGTTTAATATTATTGCATACTCTTTTAAAGTTCTAATAAAAAATTAATTTTGGATATGATTTAAATATTTTTTACCTTTTATAGATTTAATCGAATCTTTAAAATTAAGAATAAAATGAAATTAGATTTATTAAAAGATTTTGTATTCGTATATTAAAATATACTTAAAAATAGATATAAGATTATTATAATTTAAACAATATAGAATGAAAGCTAAGAGACGTTTAATAAATGTTGCTCTAGGTAAAGCAAGGAAGATTTAGCTTTACTATTTCGAAGAAATGCATTTACTGAATTTGTTAAAAGTCTAGATTAAATACAAATTTCGATTATTGTTAGGTTAAGTAGAGTTAGAGAGATCCATACTTCTTTATTTCAACTAATGCTTCTTGCTATTTTTGCATAGGCTTTTGCAATTTCACATCATGTTAAAACAATTACTTCATCAGCTCTAGCTTATTAAATACTTTTGCAATTACAAGTGAATAAAGAGAATATTTTCATTCTTAGACTAAAAAGTTAGTTAATAAAAACAATGTTGATTAATTTCGCCTTCACCTGTTTCATCATTTTAGAAATTTTATCCTTATGATAAAAATTTTATTAAAAAATTCTATCATAAGAGTATAAATTTTATCACTTATATGAATATTTGGCATGAATGAGAAATTGATTGAAGAGTTTTTTGTGAAGTTGGGCAGAGTGGAAGGAATCAATAGAGAGATTATGATTCCTGCTATAAGAAACAAAGCAATTTGTATCGTTGGCCCTCGAAAAGCAGGGAAGACTTGGTTACTAAGAATGTTATCTACAGATGAACTTTATGTAGATTTTCAAGATATAGCCTTTCGAGGTATTAAGATTGAAGACATCTTTAAAATTTTAGAGATTTATTCTAGAATCTTCGGAAAAAGACCAACAAAAATCTTTATCGATGAAGTACGAGAAGTAGATGGATGGGAAACAATGGTACTTTCACTGCTTAACAGAGGCTATGAAGTTTATCTGAGTTGATCTTCTTCAAAAATATTGAGAAAAGAATTTGCTTCTTCTTTAAGAGGTAAGAATTTAACTTTCCTTTTGCTCCCTTTCAACTTTAGAGAATTTCTCAAAGCTAAAAATTTCAAAGAAGATTTGAGAACTTCCGAGGGCAGAGGAGTAGTACAAAAGCTACTCAAAGACTTCTTGCTTAATGGCGGTTATCCAGAAGTTGTATTAAATGAATAAAAGAGAGAACTTCTTTGGAAAAGTTATTTAGATGAAATTTTTTATAGAGATTTAGTTGAGAGACATAAAATAAAAAGTCTAGAATTAGTTAGATTTTTGCTTGAATTCGTTATCCAGAATTATTCAAGAGAATTTAGCGCCAATAGAATAAAGAATTTTTTAAAGAATAAAATATCTTTCACGGATAGGACTTTATATGAATATTTAATAAAGTTGGAAGATATGCTTAATTTATTCTTTGTGAATAGATTTTCACAAAAAATTTATGAGAGGATGAGCTGGCCTAAGAAGATCTATGTAGCAGATGTAGGAATTTCAAATATTTTATCGTTCTCTGTAGATCTAGGAAAAAGAATGGAAAACGTAGTTTTTCTTGAACTCCTAAGATATACAAACTTAGATCCTTTGCTAGAGATATATTATTATAGAGATTATCAGCAAAGAGAGGTGGATTTCGTTTTAAAGAGCAGCAAAGGTATCTGGAAACTCATTCAAGTTACTTATGCATCAGCAAAAGATGAGATAGATAAAAGGGAGATGACCTCATTGATCAAAGCTAGCAATTTATTGAAATGTAAAAATTTAACTGTTATAACTTGGAATTATGAAGAACAAATTAAGGTGGAGGATAAAATAATAAAATGTGTTCCTTTATGGAACATGTTGACCACGATTAATTTCCTTCAATCTCAAATATAAGTGAAAAATGTAATAAAAATATATAATATTTTCCAATAATTATTTGCTTTATTCTAATATGTTAATATCTTTTTTTAATAATTTCCACCTTAATCATTAAGATTGAATAGAACTTGCAAAGGATTTGTTAGTGCAATGAATTTTGACGAATAA
>Ga0074075_14081_pt1 | contig 10052 bp, 8 predicted proteins | sample YNPg_E_FD_63712 | JGI IMG/M metagenome (GOLD analysis project Ga0074075, IMG submission 63712) | Hot spring microbial communities from Beowulf Spring, Yellowstone National Park, Wyoming, USA - YNP_Beowulf Spring_E v2 (version 2) | ecosystem: Environmental > Aquatic > Thermal springs > Hot (42-90C) ... | reverse complement strand
AAATATACAACAAACAATCAAAATTAATTATTTTCTATTATATTTAATATTTTATCTAATATTTCTTCTGGTTTTTCTTCTCCGTCAATATAAATTATATTATCATTGGGGAATATTTCCTTTAATTTTAAGAAATTTTCCCTTACTTTTCTTAAAAATTCAATATTTTCATAACTTGTAATATTTTTACCCCTTAAATTTATTCTCTCTACCGCAATTTTTGGATCAACATCTAATATAAAAGTAATATCTGGTCTAATTATGTATTTTGATACACATTTTTAACCATTCAATATTTATACCTTCATATAAAATTTGATAAGAAAATAGAGGAATAAATGCTCCTATCAGAAATAACAATATAATCGCTATTTAAATATTTCTTTAAATCGATGTTTTTTATACTTCTATCAGCAGTAAATAGTAATGCTAATAAATATCCATAATCTAAATTTTTTCATGTTCTTTTAAAATTATTTCTTTTATTTTTTTGGATAAATCATTATCATATGGTTCCTTCGTTAATATTATCTTATTATACCTTTTAGATAATTCATTATATAGTAAATTTGCAATTGTTGTTTTTCCAGAACCATCAATCCCCTCAATTGCAATATATCTATATTTTTAATCATTTATTTTCTTTTAAAAAAATTTTTATAATCTAATTATATCACCATTCTTTGGTGCATATGAGTATATTCCAAATTTTCTGTATATTTTTGATGCTATTTCATATGGTTTTGTTATTTCACCATGTACTGTAATAACCTGTTTTGGTTTTGGTCTTAGATATTTAATAAAAGACATTGATTCAAAATTATCTGCATGACCAGAAAAAGCTTCATATTTATTTATCTTCATTTTTATATTTATTTTTCTATCATTCAATACAACTTCTCTTTGTCCATCTAATATTGTTCTACCCAAAGTACCCTGTGCTTGATATGAAACAAAAGCTAATAAATTCTTTTCATCTTCTGCAGCATAACTAAAATAATCTAATATAGGACCACCCTGCATCATACCAGATGTTGCAATTATTATTGAAGGTTCTTTTGATGTTATAATTTGTTCTCTTTCTTTTTTACTTGCTCTTATCACATTTTCTCTTTCAAATGGGTTTTTTCCAGATTCTATCTTTTCTCTAATTTCTTTACTTAAAAATTCCGGATATGCTGTATGAATCATTGATGTTTCCCAGACAATTCCCTCTAAATATATATTTACTTCTGGCAATATCTTATTTTCAATTGCATTTAGTAATGTTAATAAAACATCCTGCCCTCTTCCAATTGCTAATACTGGTATTAATACTTTTCCACCCCTTTCAATTGTTTCCTTTATATCATGAATAAATAATGCTTCAGTTTCTTCCCTTGATGGATGTTTATCATTAAATCCACCATACGTACTTTCAATTATTAATGTTTCCAATCTTTGATATATTGTGTTTGGTCTTTCTAATAGAGGTGTTTTATTAAATTTATAATCTCCAGTATATAATACATTATGTTTTCCTTCAATATTTATATGAACCATTGAAGATCCTATTATATGATTTGCATTGTGAAATGATATTTTTATATCACCAGTTATATCAGCTACTTCAGAATAATTTAATGTAATAGAATGTTTTAAAAATAATTTAATTTCTTTTGTTGTAAATATTGGACTTTTACTTTGTTTATTGCTTACTCTTAAATAATCTAACAAAACTAGAGCTGCAACATCTCTTGTTGGTTCTGTTAAATATACAGATCCCCTCCATCCAATTCTAAATAAATATGGGATAAATCCAACATGATCTAAATGGGCATGTGAAATAGTTACGGCATCTAGATTTTGTATATCGAATTCTGGGATATTTAATATTGGATATCTATCTTCTGAATAATTTCCTACACCTAGTCCGCAATCTAATAAAATATTGCTTTCTTTTGTTTGTAATAAAAATGAAGATCTTCCAACCTCCCTTCCAGCACCTAAAAAAACAATTCTATAATGATCTAATCTTTGTGGCTTTCTTTCTAATATTTTTTCCCCTAACTTTATTTAAAAATTCAGATTTATATAAAGAATTTTTATGTAAATATGATCTAATAACATTTATTATTTTTGAAGATTTTAATGGTGCCCTCTGTATTATAATATTACATAGTGTTTCTTCTCTCAATTTGTTAATTAAACTTAAATCAATTTTTTCTGGTTCATATGTCTCAATATATAATATAGATCTATGTTTTTCAAGATATATATCCTTTATTTTTATTCCATTTAATATTTCTTTTGCCTTTTCCTTAATGTATTCTTTTCCTTTCAATAATCTTGGATTTATCCTTATTTCAATCCTTTTTTTATACTTCTGTGCCAGATTTTTTCCTATTTCAATCCCTCTTATAAATAGATCTACGTTATTTACATATATCACTATCTTTGGTCCTTCAAATATTATCTTATTTATATCTTTAGATTGGAATTCCTTTAATAATTCTTCCTTAACATTCATCATAAATAATGTAAATACCTTTTATAATTAATTATAAAATTTAAAAATTATTTTTTCTGTAATTCTTCCTTTACTTCATAAAGTTCTTTCTTCAATCCTTCCTTTGTTAATGTCCATATTTCAATACCATATCCAGATCCCAAATCCCTTTTTATAGCAGCTAATATTGCTTTTTTTGCTAATTCTTTTGCTTCTTCTTCACTCATATTTTCTTTATATTCTGTTTCTAATACACCTAAAGCAAATAACATTCCAGAACCTGTAGATGTAAAGTTATCGAATTTTTCTAATCCTCCAGCCTCATCTATTGAATATATATTGTAATCATCATTGTCTTTTCCAACAATTATAACTTCTGAAAAGAATGGGAACCATTTATAATAGTTCATTAATGTTGATAGAAAACTTGCAGCCTCTTCTGCAGTTGGTTCATTTTTTGATCTTAAATACTTTAATTTTAGATTTGATTGTAATATCTTTACTAAAGCTTGAATATCACCAACCAACCAGCAGCACCCATCAATATATTATCAGTAATTTGATGTACTTTTTGTGTTTTCTTATGATATACCATCATTCCCGCTGTTGTTTGTCTATCCGATGCAATTAATACTCCATTCTTAAATTTTATTGCAACAATTGTTGTTCCAGATGATTCTGTCATAGTTCTATTATAATGAAATATATTTATAAGCTATTTTTTTACATATTTTTTTATTACTTTCTCTTGGAATGAATTCAATACATGATCTACGTGTTGTTTAATTTCATCAAAACTACTAAATTCACCTTTCAATCCAGGACATACGAATTTTCCATTTTTAAATACATTAAATTTTACCCTATAATTTTCTGATATATCAAATACAACAGTAACAGCTGGAAAAGCTTCTGGATTGTATTGAGAATCTGGTATCTCATCTGCCAATCTTACTATATCTATATTATCATAATCGAATTTTCCATTTACAACAATATTCTGTACCTTTATTTTATAATCTTTTGGAAGTTCTATATCAATCTGTTTAAATAATTCTCTTAATTTTTCCGCAACATATTCTATATCTTCTAATCTTTTTATTCCAGATATATTTATTGTTCCGCTGTTAAATACTAATGCTTTAACATTTTCTTCTTTACTTCCACCATCTTTTAGTGGTATAATTAATCCAGGAAACGTTTCTGGATCGTATTGAGCATAAGGAATTAGATTTGCAATTTTATCTAATGGTAACTTTACATTAAAATATATTGTAACAACGGCGTTAGAAATATCCCATGTAACCATTTTAATAAATTTAATAAAAATTTATAAAATATTTAGCCTATAAAATATGCTCATTTCATATATTCTTTCTACATTATTTAGACCTTCATTTGAGTCCTTCATTATTATTACAGTATCTGTATCTTTTTCTAAGGTGTCTTTATATTTCTTTATTATATTTATTAGCTTTTCATCTCCATATATTTCTATATTTGCCTTCTGACCTTTCCTTAATTTGTTTTCTTTTCTTATATCTTGTAATCTCCTCCTTATTTCCCTATATAACCATTCCTCCTCCAATTCTGGATAATATTTTGTATCAAATCCTAATTTGAAGTCTCCGAAACCTATGTTTACATATATGAAATTTTCCGCAATATTTTCAAATACAACTTCTTTTACATTTAGGTAATCTTTTAGCAATTCTACAATATCTTTGTTATCCAAAAACTTTAATAATGTCCTACTATCGAATTTATATAAATATAATGTCTTCAAAGGTTTTCTTATGTTTAAGTTTAACATATTTCTAAGTTTTAATGCATTTTCCACAACCACATTAAATAATTTATATTCTTCTTCAACTTTTTCATCTATATATTCTTCTTCAACTTTTGGCAAGTCTTCTAATATTATTGATTCTTCATTTAAATTATATAAATTCTTTAATTTTTGATAAATATATTCTGATATAAATGGAATTATAATAGATCCAATATTTATTATATTATATAATGATTTATATATTACAAATAATACTTTATCTGGTTCTCTCTTTATTCTTTCTCTTGTAGCTTTTATATAGAATCTCGATAATTCTAATATCATATCTTGTAATATTCTTCCTGCCTTCCATATCAAATAGTTATCTAATGCATTATATATTTCTTTTTACTTTTTTCTATGAAATGTAACATATATCTATCTTCCCATCTCAAATTTTCTACATTTATTTTTGCAGGATTTATATTATAATATTTAGAATATTCTTCTAAATATGTTGAAATGTTTAATAATGTATTTAATACTTGATATTTAACTTTTATATCTTCCCATTTTAATTTTATATCTTCATATACCTCTACAATAGATCCTAAATAGAATCTCATTGCATCTGCTCCATATTTATTAATTATATCATATGGAGAAACAACATTTCCTAAAGATTTTGACATTTTCCTTCCATATACATCTAAAACATATCCACCAACATATACATTTTTATATGGTATATCATTATAATACAATTCACCTACCATTGCCAAAGAATAGAACCACCCCTTAATCTGATCATAATTTTCTGTTATGAAATCTACAGGATATGTATTTGTTGCTACTGTTGCTGAACCAGAATCTACCCATACATCCAATATATCTGGAATTCTTCTCATTTCTTCTCCACATTTTTCACATTTGAATGTAAATTTATCTACATATGGTCTATGTAAATTACAATTATATAGATATATTATCTCATAATCCCTTGATCCATATGTCCTTACATAATATAGATCATTTATTTGATTTAATATATCATATTTAAAATTATTTACAATTATTATAGATTTATCTTCATATTTATTAAATACGTCATATAGTTTATTTATATCATTTATTTCACCTTCATAATATATTTTATTTTCTTTAAAATATCTTGACAATAATTTTTCAGTATAATCTGTAAACTTTACTATTATTATTATTTCCTTAAATTTATATCCAGTCAATTTTTCCAATTCTTTAACATTTTTAACAAATTTTACATGTCTATTTTTATCAAACCACATTGGTATTGGAATTCCCCAATATCTTTGTCTAGATATTACCCAGTCTGGTGCAGATTTTACAGTATTTATAAATGCATTTTTTGCAGCTTCTGGTATAAAATTAACATTTTCAATATCTAATAATGCCTTTGGTTTTATTGAAGATACATTAATGAATATTTGTTCTGGAGATCTAACAATTACTCTATTTCTACATCTCCAGCATATTGGATAATCATGTTCATACCATTCAAAATATATCAAAGCTTCTTTCCTTAATACTTCTAATATAAATTTATAATCATCCTTCTTCGCAATCAATCCCTCAAAATATTTTATATCTAGAATATTTCCTATTTCATTTGTTGTATTAAATGGAAGGACATTATATTTTTTACCAACTTCATAATCTTCAAAACCACAACCTGGAGCTGAATGGACTAAACCAGTAACCTTCCTGTGTATTTACATATTCTTTTGATAGCCAAACTCTAAATACACCACTTCTTTCAGATTTAAGTTTTTCTATATAATCCTTTAATTCATCATAGAATAAAGGTTCATATTCTTTAAATTCTAAGTCTTTTCCATAAAATTCATCTATTATTTCATATTCAATATTTAATTTATTCATTAATTTTTCTAATATATCTTTTGCGACAATCCAATATTCATAATCATTTTCTCTCTTAATATTCATTTTTATAATTTTATGATTATTATAATCTAATTCTAATTCTTCAACATAAATTTTTGGAACCTTTATTTTTACATATTTTATTTCAGGATTTACCATAATACCTAAATTATATAATAATGTCCATGGGGTTGTTGTCCAAACTATATAATATGTATTTCCCATATCTTTTGATTTAAGTTTTACATAAATTGCATTTGATATTTCTTTTTTATACAGAGGATCTTCATATCCCAAATCTATTTCTTGTTTTGATAATGATGTTTGACAATGAGGACACCACCAAACAGGTTTCTTTTCTTTATATATTAATTTATTTTCATAACCCTTTGCCAAAGCTTCCCATACCCTTTCAATAAATTCATTTTTAATTGGTAAATATGGGTTATCTATATCTTGCCAATGTGCCATATCTTCATAGAATTTTGTAAATTCATTCATTGATCCATATGCAAAATTAAAGCATTCTTTAATAAATTTATCAACACCAATTTCTCTATTTCTCTTTTATCTCTAATCTTCATATTTTCCTCAACCTTTACTTCAATTGGTAATCCATGCATATCAAAACCAGCCTGATTCCATACATTAAATCCTTTCTTTTGATAATATCTTAATACAATATCTTTAATCGTTCTATTATAAGCATGTCCCATATGTGGAGAACCGGTTGTATATGGTGGACCCTCCAAAAATATATATCTTTTATTTTTCTCATTCTTTAAAATCCATTTTTCATATATATAATTTTCCTTCCAGAATTTCTTTATCTCTTCTTCTATATTTCTATTCCAATTCGTGTTCATAGATCCGATATTCTACCATAACTTTATATATTTAAAATAAAGTATATAAGATATTTTCTTACAATAATGATTATGATAAAAATAAATAGAATGGATATGATAATATTTGGGATAATAATTTTGTTAGTAATTTTAGCTTATATATTAACTCATTCAAAAACTATATCAATAATACCATTTATAATGGGAATATTTTATTTACTTGAAAGTAATGAATCTAAATAAATAAAAATATTTTATTAAAATTATTTTGAATGGAAAATTGAAAAAGAAAAAACTGAAGAAAATAAAGAAAAGGAAGAATGGAAATTTAATCTTAGTTTAGAGAAATCAATAATAATAGGGCTTGTAATATTGGCAATATCAATAATTTTGGGAGCTTATATTGTAGCTAATTCAATATCGAATATAAAAGTATATGGATCATCTAGTAGTTCTTCAAATGAATTGCAAACATACTTACAAACACTACCACAGGTACCATTGCCAAATATTACAAATATAGATCCAGTATATGGAAATCCAGATAATACAAATGTTGTTGTATATGAATTTTCAGATTATGCGTGTCCATATTGTGATCTATTTTATTTACAAACATTTCCACAAATTCAGCAAAATTATATAGATAATGGAAAAATAGCATGGGTATATATAAATTTCCCATTATATCAAATACATCCATATGCAAATATAACATCACAATATTTAACATGTGTATATACATTATATGGATTTAATACATGGGAAGAATTTGCAAATTGGGGTTGGTATAATCAACAGCAAAATATATCATGGGATACTTTCTCAAGTCAGCAAGATGTATATAACGTATTTAATGAAGAGGCTCAGGCTTTGGGATTAAATGTTAATGAAATAGATTCATGTGTAAATAGTTCAGAATATTACTCTCAAATATATAATGAAGAAAATTATGATGCAAGTGAATATGGAATTGGCGGAACTCCATCATTTATAATAGCTGTAAAGACATCATCAATTACATTCCAGACAGTTCAACAGGTTAACAATGTATTAAATCAATTAAAGCAATATGGATTAAGTCCTTCAGTATATACAACACCAGATAATAGTTATATAATGTTTGAATTTGCAGGGGCTTTACCATATAGTTTCTTTAATAATATATTACAACCTTTAGTATCTAGCTGAATTATATATAAGTTTTTTATAAATATAATCTTAAATGGCAAGAGAAAAACCACATATTAATTTGGTAGTAGTAGGGCATGTAGATAATGGAAAATCAACATTAGTAGGAAGGCTAATGGTATCTTTGAATTTAATAGATCAGAAAGTATTAGAAGAATTAAAGAATGTAGCAAAGGAATTTGGAAAGGAAACAGACTATTTAGCATTCTTATTAGATAAATCAATAGAGGAAAGAAAGAGAGGATTAACAATTGATGTAGCTGCAATTAAAATACCCGTAAAGAAATATGTATTAACAATATTAGATGCTCCAGGTCATAGAGACTTTATAAAGAATATGATTAGCGGTACTGCACAATCTGATGCCGCAATATTAGTAGTTTCTGCAGCACCTGGTGAAGCAGAAACAGCATTAGGTCTGGAAGGACAGGGAAGAGAGCATTTATTATTATTAAGAACATTAGGAATTCCACAAATTATTATTGCAGTATCAAAGATGGATGCTGTAAATTATGATCAAAAGAGATATGAGCAGGTAAAGAATATGGTATTAACATTGGCAAAACAAATTGGTTATACTGAAAAACAAATAAAATCAATTGTTCCAATTGCCGCATTCTTATCAGATGAAAATGTAACACAAAAATCACAAAAAATGCCATGGTACAATGGTCCAACAATATATGAAGCATTTGATATCTTAGATGAACCTCCAAGATTGGTGGATAAACCATTAAGAATGCCAATTGGTGATGTATATAATATTAAAGGTGTAGGACTTGTACCAACTGGAAAGGTAGAATCTGGAAGATTAAAACCAGGTGATAAAGTAATATTCTTACCATCAAAGAAACCAAATGGTGTTGTAGGTGAAGTAAAATCTATAGAAATGCATCATGAAAAATTGGATGAAGCATTACCAGGAGATAATATTGGATTTAATGTTAAAGGACCAGAAAGCGGTGATATATTAAGGGGTGATGTATGTGGAAAATTGGGAGAACCATTACCAAAATTAGCGGAAGAATTTACTGCAAGAATTTATGTACTATATCATCCATCCGCAATTGCTGTAGGATATACACCAGTAATACATATACATACTGCAGCAGTAGCATGTAAAATTGCAGAAATACAATCAAAAATAGATCCAAGAACTGGGCAAGAAGTTGAAAAGAATCCACAATTCTTAAAGGTTGGAGATGCAGCAATTGTAAAGTTTGTGCCAACAAAACCATTAATAGTAGAGAAATTTGAAGATTTCCCAAATACATCTTTGGGAAGATTTGCAATTAGAGATATGAATAAAACAATTGGAATTGGACAGGTATTAAGTGTAAAAGAAAAGCAAGTACAACTAAAGTAATTTTTTAATTTTATTTTAATTTAAATACTTCTAAAATTTTATAGGCTCGAAGGGATTCGAACTCCGAACCTTTTGAGAGTCAGCCCTTTCTAGCAAGAAGTCAAGGATCACGGCAGGATTAATTGCCACTGCATTTATTAGAATCCTAATTCTAACAAAAAATCGTTTTTCTTCCTTCAAACCTTATTATAATTATGATGTTCTTTTCACGCAACAAAACGATATCGAAATTTATGAGACTATTAATATACACTATTTCTAAAAGCTACTAAGTTATAATTTATTTTAGATTGTGCAATCTATCTTTAACTTATATATTATTCTTACTAAACCAATACCTAATGTGAACAATATTACATTATCGCTTATAGCAGAACCTAAGGCTATGTCATAATGACCACTAATAGATTCAACGATAACTAAAATAGTCTCAGGCAGTGCAGTTAGTAAACCCATTACTATTCCATC
>Ga0074075_10963_pt1 | contig 10053 bp, 9 predicted proteins | sample YNPg_E_FD_63712 | JGI IMG/M metagenome (GOLD analysis project Ga0074075, IMG submission 63712) | Hot spring microbial communities from Beowulf Spring, Yellowstone National Park, Wyoming, USA - YNP_Beowulf Spring_E v2 (version 2) | ecosystem: Environmental > Aquatic > Thermal springs > Hot (42-90C) ... | reverse complement strand
AGCAACTCCGTCCGTGTTGACCACTTCCCGTCTAGTTCACGGAAGTACACGTCTGCCCAACGCAGGGTGTTGTGAACTTGAGGCTAACTCCAACCGGGCCTCTAACGCCCTAAACGTTTGTTGATCTATGTGTGCCCCGAAACGGAACCCTACGGTGGGCTTCAACATAGTTCCTCGTTAGCCCTTATTGGGGGGACTATCCATCCCCACGGTGGGTCTTCCGCCCCTTAACCCCCGTTAAAAGAATAAATGAAAACGTTTCTGTCGACGATGAAACGGGTCTCAACCTCGGTAGAGGTGAGCCCCCCACGTTGTTAGGCCTTGGGGTTGGGCATCTGGTCCAGGATCTCCCTGACCAACCTCACGAACTCCTGTTTCCTGTCCCTGAACACCTCGGTGTATGTCTGTGCCCACCTGATGGTAGGATCGCCCCTACTGAACCTGTCGTACTGTTCATACCTCATCCCTACCTCCGAGCCCACGACATCCCACAGGAGGTTAAACAACTTCACTCTCTCTAGGGCGTCCAACCCCTTCATGGCCATGTACCTCTCTATGTAGACTCTCTCCTCAGGATTGGTGAAGTCCTTGGCTCCTGCAGGTATGGGTATGGAGGCTCCTCCGGTAATCGAACGTAGTATCTCGTTGGCTCTAGGAACAGCCCTCATGTTAAAGTGACTCCCAGAGATGGACAGGTAAGGGTCTGGCCTAACTATGTTGGGCAATTCCTGTGCTCTCTCCACGCTGGCGTGGAGCACAGCCTCGTTTAATGCCACGTATATGAGGATCTCCCCTATCTTCTCCTGGACGTTGATAAAGGATGAGGTTCCAGCTGCCTCAGCCACTGCCATGGCCAATCCAGCCAGAAACTTCAGCCTAGAGTAGTGCTGAATTACGAAGTGCCAATTGAACCAGCCTCTCAGAGATACCGTGTGCCACATGAGGTCCTCTATTAGTTCCGGTTTCTTGTAAAATATTATCCTGTCCCAAGGAACCAGAACGTTATCCAGGACCAGGACCGCGTCAGCTTCCTCAAACCTTGAGGAAATGGGGTACTCGAACTCTCCTCCCTCCCTGGGCTGAAATCCTCTCCTAGCCAGGAACCTCACGCCTTTGGTATTGGTGGGAATTGAGAAGTAAATGGCGTACCTAGGGTCGGTATCTCTCCTCACGTTGGGGAGATACCATAACATCTCCGAGTATGGTGCGGCAGTACTTATCAATGCGGAGCCCCTCACCACAACACCCTCGGGTCTCTCCTCCACTACGCCTATCTGAATGTACGGGTCATCCCATTGGGAGGGCGGTTTCGATCTATCGTACATGGGGGCTACTATCGCGTGAGTGTAAAAGAGGTCGTTCTTCACAGCCTCTCTATATATCTCAACGGAGTTCTCCATGAACTTGGAGCCGAAGTGTTTACCGAAGTAATCCTCGGCGTGAGCGAAGAACACCATGGTCCACATGTTCATGTAATCTGGGCTCCTACCGAAGAAACCCCTGTAGAACTCGTAGATCTTGAGTAGCCCGTCCCTCATCACTGCCAGATCCTCCTTGGTTCTCGGCCTCATGAACGATATACTGCTTTCCTCACCCACGTCCCTATTGTAGACCCTCAGGGCCTTGTGATCCTCCCTCCAGTGGAGATCGTAATACTCGGCGACTGTCTTAACCGGAATACGGAAGGCGTGATGAGATGTAACGTCATTCACTATCTCACCTTCGTAATACGTCACTGGCTGTCTCTCCCTTATGCTCTTGAGGTAGTCCTTCCCGGTCCTTATCATTCTACCACCCCTTAATCTCTCCAGTGATTATATCCTCCACCGGCATCCATTCGTTCAACCAAGATTGGGGTATAGGCCTGGCCCAGAAGTCGCTCCTATACTTAAACTGCTCGTAAGTCCATGTGACAGGTCTCCACTTGTCTGGGTCCAATACCTCGTAATCCTGAGTGAAGAACTCAAGCCTGTTTCCGTCGAAGTCCCTCAGGTAAACGTAATATCCCTCCGTGGCACCGTGCCTCCCTGGACCCCTCTCCAGGTTATCCCACATTCCTGTTGAGGCCAGTATGTCGGCCGTCCTTATCACGTCCCTCAAGTCGTGGACGTAATAGGTCTCATGATGGAAGCCAGGAACCCTGTTATTGCTCCTGGCCATGGCAATCTCATGTGAGTTCCCCCTCCTCGTCATCCATACGACGCCTCTGGCTCCTTCCTCATCTAGGAAGTACTCGGTCTCATAGAATCCGAAGGTCTCCTTGAAGAAATTCGTCTCACGCTCCAGATCCTTGACCATAACATTGACGTGGGCAACCTTCACTGGCGAGACGCCCCTGTGAAGGTGGAACTTCAGCCTTATGTCTCCCACATACTCCATGTCCCTGTAAAGGAGGATTGGAAGACCTCCTGGCGACTCCAGGAGAATAGCCGACTCCACGCCCTTCTCCTTGAAGCTCTTGTATCTAAGCCCGAGCTCAGCCACCTTCTTCTCAACGCTGTTCATGTCCTCCATCACCCTGAAACCTATGTACGACAATCCTGGAGAGGTTGCCCTCTTGAGGATCAAGCTGTGATGTTGGCCCTCCTCAATTCCTCTCAGAAACAAGGCGTCTCCGTCCCTCTCTGTCTCCACGAAGCCCAGGAGGTTGACGTAGAGCTCTCTAGCCTTCTCAAGATCCGTCACTCTCACGCATACGTGGGATAGCCTGTGTACTTGGATGTTTTTCATGAGGTAATTGTAAAATAAAGGAAATATAATAGTTTTTATTAAACAGGTTAGAGTGTGGGGACCATAATGGGATTCGTCGTTGGTTCCGTGACTGGCACGTCCCGATTCCTTATGGCGTCCCAGCGTGCAGGAACTTTGTGTGAACAACCTCTCCTAAATGGCTCAAGGCCCTCTCAGGTCAGGACGTCAGTCTCGTCCCTTAAATTCGCCCCCTTCTAGCCTGTGTAGAAAGCATATTAATTTAGAGTGTAGAGTTAAAACGAGTACATGTCGCTCACGGAGAAATTAATCGAGGAGATAAGTAGTAACCCAGCATTGGGAGAGAAGCTTAGGAGGCTACTGGAGAACGTAGTCCTGGAATCTTTAGTTAAAGAACAGCAGGAGCTGAACAGGAATTTCCAGGCAATACTTGAGAGCCAGGGAAAAATTTGGGAGGAGATAAGGGACCTGCGAAAGGAAACTACAGAATTACGTAAAGATCTTAAGGAGTTGAGGGAGGACTTCAACAGGGAGATAACGAGCCTGAGGGAGGAGATGCATACGGAGACCGCTCGCCTGTGGGAGGAGACCAAGAAGTTGAGGGAGGACTTCAACAGGGAGATAACGAGCCTGAGGGAGGAGATGCATACGGAGACCGCTCGCCTGTGGGAGGAGACCAAGAAGTTGAGGGAGGACTTCAACAAGATGTTAGTGGAGATTAGGGAGATGAAAGAGGAGGGCAAGAAAAGGGACGAGAAGATAGACTCATTGTTCAAAGCCATGCTCAACGGTTTCGCAGAAATGTCCAAGTTCGCTGGGATGTCTTTGGAGGAACTGTCCAGGAATTTCCTGCAGAATTATCTACAGGGTCTAGGTGTACTTCCTAAAAATGCCTCATTGCGAAGAAAGGTATTAGACTCTGAGGAAATAGATATTTTCAGCGAAAATCCCCTAATAGTGGGGGAGGTAACGGGTCACGCTGATTCGCTAACAGAGTTGGACAAGTTGATGAGAAAGGCGAAATTGGTTAGAGAGAGGTTCGGTGCAGAACCACGAAAGTATCTCATAGCACTGACCGTAGCCCGTGAGGTCTATCCTCAAATTAAGAGGAAGGCCAAGGAGATGGGAGTGGAACTCGTAATAGGGAGAGTGGTAAAGAGAAAGGAATGAGAATGCCGAGGCATGCCTAGCCCGTACCAGAGCTGGTCGAAATAGGGGAAATGTAAATATCTCTAATATGCGGAACTGACTTTCCTGTTTTACCTCCCTAAGATGCCCATAACTGCTGTATTAGATTTCGCCTTTCTTACAGGGCAATCAAGGGAAAATCCCATAACTGCTATAAATGGTCTACTCACCTTCCCAGAGGTGAGGAGCGTGAGCTGATTACTCCCTCAATACCTGCGAAAAAGGAATGAAACGATCCCAGTGCCCCCAAGAGGGCGTAACTCCTGAGGCCTCCCGGAACCCTTCTCCTTGGCGTGGTGGGGGTCACACACTTAAAACTACCTTCACGTGGTTTTCCAGTCATACTTAAAGATTCTACACCGAACGCCTATTAAAAAGTCAACATAACCGCCTGAAATCCCTCATGTAGTAGACCAGGGGTGTGGGGTCTCTCATCCTCTCTCCGAACTTTACCTCTCCTACAATTATGGCGTGATCCCCTATCTCCAACACTTCCCTCCTAGCCGCAACAACGTAGGCGTAAGCCTTACTCAGGAGCGGCATCCCTTCAACCTCCCTATACTCTACCAACTTGAAGCGTTCCTCCACTGGGGAAAAAGCAAAGGTTTTCAATGTCTCCTCGTCATCCGTTAGGTTCACGATGAATCCCTTGCTTTCCCTGAAGGGTATGTCGTTTCCCTTGGTAACGTCAGCAGCGAACATAACTAGGGGAGGATTGAGGGAGAGGGAGTTGAACGTATTCACCGTCATCCCGACACTCTTACCGTTCCAGGTGGTGGTAACTACTGCTACCCCTAGAGGGAAACTCCTCATCACCTCCCTGATGACGTCAGACAAGGGATTTCAACCCGTTCCTCGTTCAGATCATTAAATTTATGGAGAGATCTCATCTAGCCTCCTGTTCGCGGTCCTATGACCAAGGGCGACGGCTATGACGGTAGATATCACCTGAAAGAGAGCTATCAGCAGGAAGACCTCAACGGCCAACGACGTGCTTACCCCGCTGGACACTAGGGCGGTAATGAACGACGCTACGACCACCACGCCTATTCCCCCTCCTATGTGACCTATACCGTCCGTGAGCGCGAACCCGGTCGCCCTGGCCCTGGTGGGGAAACTCTCTGCGCTCCAGGCATAGGATACAGGTACCCAGAGGTTAAATCCGTAGAAGAGTATTATGGAGCCCAGGAAGGAAAGAGGAAGATCAGTCCTGGCTAAGGCTATTGTAAGCCCTCCAAGCACTGTAAAGAGCACCGATATTGCAGTCCATCTGTTCCTCTCCAATCTGTCCCCTACGGCCATTATGGTTAAGGCACACAGTATGAATCCTATGTCTCCGAACGAGGCTATAATACCTGCCTCAGGTGGTGGATAACCCAGTGACGATAGTATTGTGGTCAGGCCAGCTGCCAGGACGTAGACAGTCATGTAACCGAAGAACCACATGGCTATCAAGACTGCGAGCCTCCTCAGGTACTTCCCCTGTCCGAAGATGGTTCTCAGGGAATCCGCGTACGACTGTCTCTCAACGATGTAGGGCTGTATCACGCTAGGTAATGGGGGAAGCTGTCCCAACTTCCTGCTCGCTCTCTCCTCCATCCCCATCACTACCCTCTCAGCGTCTTCCAACCTCCCCTTGCTTATGAGCCACCTGGGAGACTCAGGTAGATTAAACCTGAGTATAAGTCCTATGAGGGCCAACAGGGCTCCAATACCGTACATGACCCTCCAACCGTTAGTTGCCAGGAACCCTGAGCCTCCAAGGGCCACTGGCAATCCCAGGGGAAACGGTGCTGGAGGAGTTGTTAGGAGGAGACCCAACCATAGGCCCAGACCGGCACCTATGGTTGAGAACAGGAAGACGAAACTGGTGTACTTGGCCCTCCCGTTGGAAGGGGCAACCTCCCCTATATACGTGTTCACTATGGCCAGGTCAGCACCTACGCCAATACCAGTTATGGTTCTAGCGATCACGAAGTTGAGGTAATCATTAACTAGAGCGTTATACAGACTACCTAGACCTGTGATGGCCATGGTTATCATGAGCATGTTTCTCCTTCCTATCTTGTCTGAAAGTGGCGAGAGTAGTATGGCTCCGATTATGTACCCTATTAGGTTGAGGAGCACTGCCGGTCCCAAGAGCGCGGCTATCCGTGGAGACGCTGGACTAGAGACGTGAAAGATTGTGAGAGATGTCTGAATAAAAGAGACATTGATATCGAAAATATCGAAAAAGGTGAAGAGAAATCCCATCCCCAATATACCTATGAAGAGGTAGGAGAGGGCCCAAATCGGGATCCTATCTAACCTAGCTAGAATCTCTCCCGCCTTAACGGATTTTTCCGCCATATCTAAACATTTAAAACAGTAATTAATCTATATTATATTAAACTAGTTTAATGGTGTTACATATTTCGTAAGGTGTTAAACATATTAGAGTATAAGCAGTACTATATAGTGATGTTAAAGGATGTTGAAGAAAGTGAACTTGACATTGGAACATGAGGGCTGTTGGACTGAATCCTCCAATGAGACGGTCAGGACAATTAACCTTGAGGTTTATCCGGACAAGGGTTATCTGAGAAGCTGGATCCTATCTTCAGAGCCCAACCTGGCTGAACGGATGGCCAGGGAACCAACAGTGAAGAGGGTCAATAAGGTCTATTCCTCAAGGGGTGAAGTCATAGTGGACTTCCTTAACGTATATGAGGGGTCTGTGGCTGGCCTGCTTTACAGCAGGGAGGTCTTGATCTTGGGGAATTACAACGTCGGGGGAAGGGAAGTCTGGTCGTTTGTGGCCGGTAAGAATGCCCTCTCAGAGCTGAGGAGGGAGATTTCATCCCTGGGAAGGGTTGTGGACATGAGAGTTGAGGATTACCTTCCCTCTTTCCCTAACCTAACCGAGATGGAGAGGAGGGTACTTAAGGTGGCAATATCACGCGGTTACATAGACTACCCTAGGGAGGTTAACGCTGAGGAACTGGCCAGGATGCTGAACCTGAGCAAGGTCACTTTCCTCTATCACTGGAGGAATGCTCAGAAGAAGATATTGAAGTATGTCTCAGATTACGTTTTGGATTGAGGGATAGCGTTTTATCCTAATCGGTATAACTTCTCCCGTGCTCGGAAAAATCGGCAGGAAGACGTTCGACGAGGTAATATTTCCGAATCTAGGAGAGAGATTACCTGAGGTCGTGGTTCCCCCGAGCCACGGAGTGGATACTGGAGCGATCGATCTGGGGGGAGGGAAGGTGATGGTGGTTAAGACAGATCCGGTCTTCATAGTCCCACAGTTCGGTTTTAGAAAGGCGGCATGGTTTGCGGTCCACATCCTTGCCTCAGACGTAATGACCTCAGGAATACCTCCCAGGTATGCACTACTTGACCTCAACTTACCTCCAGACATGTCTGACGAACAGTTCAAGGAGATGTGGATTGGTCTTCACGAGGCCATGAAGGAAATAGGAGTCATGGTAGTTGGAGGTCATACAGGCAGGTATGATGGAGTGAACTACCCCATGGTTGGAGGTTTCACTATGTTGGGAATAGGGGAGATGGAGAAGATGGGTCATCCAAGGAAGGTGAGGAATGGGGACTTGGTAATAGTCACCAAGGGGCCTGCCGTTGAGGCTACTGGACTTTTGGTGAACCTCTACCCATCCTTCTTCAAGGAGAGACTTCCTCCGCACCTGTTCAAAGAGGCGATGGACATGTACTGGAAGATGTCTTGTTGGAAGGACGGGCTCATAGCCAGCAAGGTAGGGGTACACATGATGCATGACGCCACGGAGGGTGGTCTATGGAACGCGCTGGTGGAATTGTCTGAGGTCACGGGAAAAAGGCTTACCATTAAGGGTGACAGGCTATTCATAAACCAAGCTGTCAGGGAAGTCACGAACCTAGTCGGTATCGATCCGTTCTCCTCCATAAGCGAGGGTACTATGGTAATCCTAACCGACAAGGTTCAGGTAAGGGACGAATTGGTATCGCAGGGAATAGAAGCTGAGATCGTAGGGAAGGTAGAGGAAGGGGATGGGGTATACGTCGACGGAAAGAGGATAGAGAGACCGCAGGAAGACCCCTTCTGGAGGGCGTTCTTTGATCTGGCCAAGAGGATTTGAATGCCGATTTATGCCACTTTAAAGAAACGCTTTTATCCTTGATACTCAAGAATCTAAGTTATGACTGAAAGGGAACCTCAGATAGTTCTGACCGCGGATAGGGGTTCCTTCACCGACTATGGGGGATCCAGCGTCTTAGGATACGTTGCCTGCATGCCCTCCAGGCTAGTACCGAGACTCTTCATGGATAAGTTCTTCACGCCTCCAGTTAAGGTTGATCCTGACGGAGGAGCGATCATTGCACCTTATGCCCTGAGGAAGCTAGAGGCGGCACTTGTCAACAAAGGTTTTCAGGTCTCGGTTATCCCTCCAGAGGTCCTTGAGGCTCATGTAAAGGACGAGACCAAGATACTGGGGATCACTGCACATGATCCCTACGGCCTAGACCCAGTATCATTTAAGTTGACCTTTTTGTTTGGGGGAGGAGAGACCTGGACTGCCAGGTTCTTTAGAGAACTGGGGGAGAAGGTCTCGACGATTAAGAGGAGGAGACCTAACCTTAAGGTGATAGTGGGAGGTCCAGGGGCGTGGGAGCTAGTGAGAGACAGACCAGTTTGGGTGGACCACATATTTTTGGGGGAGGGAGAGGTCACCTTTCCAGAGGTAGCAAGGCAGATAATTGAGGGAGGGGACTTGCCGACAGTGATAAGGGGAAGGGATCCCAAGGTTGAGGAGATACCTCCCATCATTAATCCTGCAAGGCTCGGGGAGGTACAGATAACGAGGGGTTGTCCTAGGGGGTGTCAGTTCTGCTCGATCACGCCTGAGACTTTCCGATCCATCCCCTTGGACGTGATAAAGAGTGAAGTTGAGGTGAACTTGAAGGTTGGAGGGATGAGGAGGGTGGAGTTCATAACGGATGACGTCCTCCTCTACGGTTCCAGGAAACTTAGAACCAACAAGGAAGCTGTAGTCAGACTTTTCAGCGAAGTCATGGCCATGGGTGTTGACGGTATATGGTGGCCCCACATATCTGCACCTGCAGTCAGGGAGAGTCCAGGTACCGTGAGGGCCATGGCAGAGATAGTGGGTTACAACTTCGACAGGGCTGTGGCTCCGGTTGTGGGACTTGAGACTGGTAGCGTGAAGATATTTGAGAAATATATGAGAGCCAAGGCGTTTCCTTGGTCACCTAGGGAGTGGGATGATGTGATAATCGACGCCACCGCGATCATGAACGACAACTACATCTACCCGTGTTATACCATGACCATAGGGTACCCTGAGGAGACCAACGAAGACGTAGAGGACTCCATAGAACTTGTGCAAAAGATAGTGGACCACGATTTCACCGCGTGGGTGTTCCCGCTCCCCGTAATCCCAATCTCTACCACTAGGATAAGGGAGAATCCCTTCCCGTACGCCGAGAGGCTCCCGTCTAGGTATTGGGATCTCCTCTACGTTAGCTGGCATCACAACATTAAGGTGACGAAAAAGTTGTCTCCCATCCTCACCAACGGAATACCCAACAGCATAGTGAGGAAGATAGTTAGGACCATGATAGAGAAGGTCTTCGACTCCATAGACCAGATATTCCTCGAGCTTAAGGAGAGTAAGGGCAAAAAGTCCTTGGATTTCTCCGCAGTTAGCCTCAATAACACCTTGGGAGTGCTCAAGTCGGTCTATTGGCTGACCAAGTTGAGTTTCAAGAACTCTTGAGGCCGTTGACAACAGTTTCCGACAAACCGTGAAGTTTATACATTTTGTCTGTGAGTTTAATTATAATGCTGAAACCTAAGGAAGTGTGCCAAGAATTGGGAATGTCCTACCGCACGTTGCAGAGCTACGTTAAGAAGGGTTACATAAAACCAGTGGTACAGAGCGGGAAGTGGAGGTTCAGGGAAGAGGATGTCGAGAGATTGATGGGTATTGTTAGAAAGAGGAAAGTGGCATTATACGCTAGGGTATCAAACGAGCGAAAGGACGACTTGGTAGACCAGGTTAAATACCTAGAGGAGAACGTTAAGGAATACGAAGGTGATAACTGACGTGGGATCTTCATTAAACATGAAGAGGAAAGGATTCGTCAAATTAT
>Ga0074075_13464_pt1 | contig 10092 bp, 8 predicted proteins | sample YNPg_E_FD_63712 | JGI IMG/M metagenome (GOLD analysis project Ga0074075, IMG submission 63712) | Hot spring microbial communities from Beowulf Spring, Yellowstone National Park, Wyoming, USA - YNP_Beowulf Spring_E v2 (version 2) | ecosystem: Environmental > Aquatic > Thermal springs > Hot (42-90C) ... | reverse complement strand
TAAGAATGAAATTATTAATGTAAATAAAGTTCCAATTAAAATATAATCCTAAAAACAAAGGTTGCCCAGATTGTTTTCATTGAAACAGAATCCTCAGAGGTACCATATGATAAAAGAAAGGGATCAAAAATACTTGAATGAAGAGGGTGCTACCGAATCTTTGATATCAAAAGACTTCAATAATAATTTTAAATATTTTTATAAGTTATGAAAAAATGGTAAAAAGGACTGGACCTACTAATATTTATCTAAGAAAGTTGATAAATTATTAAAAAGAGAGGGAAAGAAAAATAATAGTAAGTTTTGGTTATATTTAGCAGAACTTTTAAGTAGATCAACAAGAAAAAGAGTTGAAGTAAATTTATCTAAATTGAATAAATATACAAATGATGGGGATATTGTTATAGTTCCTGGAAAATTACTTGGTTATGGTATGGTAAGTAAAAAAATTACAGTTGCTGCATGGAGATATTCATTAAATGCAAAAGAAAAATTGGAAAAGTCCAATATTAAAATATTGACAATAGAGGATCTATTAAAGGCAAATCCAAAAGGTTCAAATATAAAAATAATAATATGATAGCGATAGGAAAAAATACATAGATGCAACAGATTCTGTTTTAGGAAGGTTTGCATCAAGAGTTGCTAAATATTTGTTAGAAGGATATGAAATATATATATTTAATGCTGAAAAAGTTGTTTTAGTTGGGAAATGGAATAATTTAGTTAAATATTGGAATCATAAAGTAAATGAAAGGGGGGATTGGATAAAGGGTCCATTTTATCCAAAGAGACCAGATAAAATATTGAGAAGCGTAATTTATGGAATGTTAACCAAAAAATAAGAGGGGTAAAGATGCTCTTAAAAAGGTAAAAGTTTTCTTAGGATTACCAGAAGAATTTAAAGATGACAAATTGGAAAAGATAGAAGAATCTCTAATTCAGAATAGATTAAAGGTAGGAACAGTAAGGGAATATCATCATTTAGGTGATATATCAAGGCAAATTGGTGGAAAATTTTAAAAAATATAGTATATAAATTTATATAACATGATAATAATAGTTACGGCAAAAAGAAAACAGCAATTGCTAGAGCATATATAAATGAAGGTAATGGTAAAGTTACAATAAATTCTATCCCATTACAAGTATATGAACCATTATTAGCAAGATTAAGAATAAGTGAACCATTAATATTGGCTGGAGATGATTATGTTTCAAAAGTAAATATAAATGTTAAAGTAAATGGTGGTGGTTATATGGGAAAAGCTGAAGCAGCTAGGATAGCTATTGCAAAAGGTCTGGTAAAATACTTTGATGATGATAAATTAAAATTATTATATTTACAATATGATCCATACATGTTAAAATCAGATCCAAGAAGAAAAGAACAAAGAAAATCTCCTACTTCAAAAGCAAGAAAGCACTATACAACAGCCTATAGATAAATTTATTCAACTTTTTCAACCTCTATTCTATTTTCATTTTCTCCCTCTGTTGTTTCTTTACTACCTTTTTCTTCTCTTTCCTTTTCCGATGTAGATCTTACGGAATATACAGCTTTTGATATTATCCAAATTTGTCCCATTGCTTTAATTAATTGATGTGGAGCGATTATTCCTCTAATTCCTCTTCTAGATAAATCTGAATCTAATACCTTTATTTTCCATCCATATATTTTATTATCACTTATTATTGCATCTTCAACTTCTCCCAAGAAATATCCATCTTCCGTATATACCTTCGATCTAGTAGTTTCAGATATCGTTCTAATATTCAATGCCATAAAATAAAATAGATATATTGAATAATTTAAATTTTTTCATAATTTAGGTTTAAAAGGTGAAATGATATTATGAAATTATGGCACCTGAAGATAATCAAAATAATCAAAAAGAATTAAAATTAAAGGTTGCGGAAGCTATTCAAAATGATTTATATAGAGGAATTGTCAGAATTGATGCTGAAGCTATGAAAGAACTTGGAATAAGGATTGGAGATATTGTTGAAATTGAAGGAAAGAAAAAAACAGTTGCAATTGCTCAATTATTACCTCCACAAGATTATGATCTTGGAATAATTAGGATGGATGGTATTATAAGAAAAAATGCAAATGCTACATTAGGAGGATATGTTACTGCAAGAAAAGCTAATGTAAGAGAGGCACAAAAAGTTGTATTAGCTCCAGCAGCGAAAGGGATTGTATATCAATTTAATACAAGTTTCATAAGTTATATAAGAAGATTATTAGATGGAAGACCAGTTGTAAAAGGAGACAATATTGTTATATTAACAGGATATAGAAGAAAATTTGATTTATTAGATGAAGAATTTGGATTTTCAATATTTTCAGATTTATTTCCAACTCTTGGATTTTCAAATGAACTTAGATTTAATGTTGTAAATGTAGCTCCAAAAGGTGCAGTAGTTATAACTGAAAATACAGAATTAGAAATATTACCACATGCTGTAGAAACGAAGGGAGAAATACCTGAAGTTACTTATGAAGATATTGGTGATATGGAAGAAGTTGTTCAAAAGGTAAGAGAACTTGTAGAATTGCCATTAAAATATCCAGAATTATTTGAAAAACTTGGTATAGAACCTCCAAAGGGTATATTATTATATGGTCCTCCAGGTACAGGTAAAACATTATTAGCAAAGGCAGTTGCAAATGAAAGTGGAGCATACTTTATTGCAATAAATGGTCCAGAGATTGTATCAAAATATGTTGGAGAATCTGAAAAAAGATTAAGAGATATATTTGAAGAGGCAAATAAAAATGCACCTTCAATAATATTTATAGATGAAATTGATGCAATAGTTCCTAAAAGGGATGAATCAATTGGAGAAGTTGAGAGAAGATTAGTAGGCTCAATTATTAACATTAATGGATGGATTAAAATCAAGGGGTAAAGTAATTGTAATTGCAGCAACAAATAGACCAGAAGCTGTAGATCCTGCATTAAGAAGACCTGGAAGATTTGATAGAGAAATAGAAGTTCCTGTACCAAATGAACAAGGCAGATATCAAATATTAAAAGTACATACTAGAAATGTTCCTCTAGGTAAAAAAGAAGGAGATAAATATGTATTATTATCTGAAGAAGAAAAAGATAAATTAATTAGAAAACTAGCTTCAATTACATATGGTTATGTAGGTGCAGATCTTGCTGCTTTAGTAAAAGAAGCTGCAATGAATGTTATTAGAAGGGTATTACCTGAAATAGAAAAATATGAAAATAATATACCACAGGAAATTTTAGATCAAATGGTTGTTACTGAGGAAGATTTTATGAATGCATTAAAGGTTGTACCACCATCTGCAATGAGAGAAGTATTAGTAGAAGTACCAAAAGTACATTGGGATGATATTGGAGGATTAGAGGAGGTAAAATTAGAATTGAAAGAAGCTGTTGAATGGCCAATAAAAACAAGAAAATATATGAAAAATTAGGAATAGAGCCTCCAAAGGGTATATTATTATATGGTCCTCCAGGTACAGGTAAAACATTATTAGCAAAGGCAGTTGCAACAGAAATAGGGGCAAACTTTATTGCAGTAAGAGGTCCAGAAATATTTAGTAAATGGTTTGGAGAAAGTGAAAAAATGATTAGAGAAATATTTAGGAAAGCAAAACAAGTGGCTCCTGCAGTAATATTCTTTGATGAAATTGATGCAATAGCACCAAGAAGAGGTTCTAGTATAGGTACAAATGTCTATGATAGTATTGTAAATCAATTGTTAGCAGAAATGGATGGTATAACTACAAGAGGTGATGTAATTGTAATTGCAGCAACAAACAGACCAGATATAATTGATCCAGCGTTATTAAGACCTGGAAGATTTGATAGAATAATATATATACCACCTCCAGATTATAAGGCAAGATTGGAAATATTAAAAATAAAGACAAAGAATATGCCATTAGCTCCAGATGTTAATTTGCAAGAAATTGCGAGAACTATGGAAGGATATAGTGGTGCTGATTTAGAATTACTTGTAAAAGAAGCTGCAATAAATAGGGTAAGATTATCATATGAATTAAAGAGAAAACAAGGATTAAGTGAGGAAGAATCATTAAAAGAATTAGGAAAAGAAGATATAAAAATTACAATGGATGACTTTAAATCAGCATTAGAAAAAGTAAAACCATCTATAACAAAAGAAATGGAAAATTATTATAAATTATTTGCAGAAACATTTAGAAAAGGAATGATAGGAAAGGATAATAGGTATTATGGATAATGTTTCAAGGTATATATCCCAAATAAATTTTTGGATTTGAAAAAATAAAAAATACAAGAAACATCTGTTGCGGTTATTGGTTTAGGTGGTTTGGGTTCTTGGTTATCAGAATTTTTAGTGAGAATTGGTGTAAAAAATTTGGCAATTGTAGATTTTGATATTGTAGAAGAAAAAAATCTAAATAGACAAAATTTTATAATTGATGATATTGGTAAATTAAAGATAGATTCTATTGAAAAGAGATTAAAAGAAATAGATAATAATGTAAATATAGAAAAATATAAAGAAATAAATAATAAAATATTTAATAGAGATATAATATTTGATTGTACAGATAATATTAAATCAAAATATTTAATAAATGAATTATCGGTATATTATAATAAGCCATATATATTTGCTTCAGTTGTTATGGATCAGGGATTTGTTGGTTTAATAAATCCAGAACAATTTTGTTTATATGATACGTATAAAGGTAGAGAAGACGTGTTAAACATGCGATATTACTGGTGTAGATTTTTCATCAGTAATATTATCAGTTTCTTTAATGCTAAAATTATTTATAAATTATGTATTTGGAAATAGGACGGAATATTATATCATTTCAATATAAAGGATAAATCCTATTTAGAAGAAATAAAAGTTAAGGGTAATAATTGTAAAATATGTAAAAGAAAAGAATTTGAATTAATATGGAATTATTTTGAAATAATAAATGAGATAAAAAATAAGAAAGAATTGAGAAATATATCCGATAAGGTAGTTGAAAATATATTAAAAAGAGAATTAAGAAAAAACAATATTTATATAAAAAGTTATCTTCAATAAAAAGTATAAAGCAATTGAAAAATGATGAAGAATTTTATTTATTATTTAAAGAAGTACGGAGAATTTTGCATGAATTATATGGTTTATATACTCCTAAAGAAGATAGAGAAATAGATAGAATATTATTTAATGATGAAATGACATTGGAGCAAAAAATAATAGAATTATTAATGTTAACAAGGTCTACTGCTGAAAGACTAAATTTCTATAAAGAAATATATAAAAATATATTTATTGAGAAACCATTAGAAATATTAGATTTAGCATCTGGACTAAATCCAATATCAATTTATTTCTCAAATCAAAAACCTAAAAAATATTATTATGTAGATATATCTGAAAAAATATTAGATATAAATTATCAAATATTGAAAGAATTAAATATTGAAAATGAAGGATGGTTAATTGATTTATTAGATCCAGATGATAGAATATTTAGACATTATCAATATATATTCTTTTGGAAGATATTTCCAATATTGGAAAAATATGATTTTTATGCACCAAGAAATTTACTATCTAAATTAGATTTTGATTATTTAATAATGTCTTTTCCTCAGAAAAGTCTTGGTTGAAAGAGAAATCTTGGTTTGGCATGGAGATATAAAATTAAAAGATTTGTAACATATAAATTAAAATATAAAATTATTAAAGAATTTGATATTCCTTATGAATATTTTATCATTATAAAGAAATAATATCTTTCAATTTTAATATATCTTGTTTATTATATTTCTTTAATTCATTACCTGAAAAAATCCATAGTTCAATATCAATATTATTAGAACTTTTATACCTTTCTGCTAAATGATATAATTCGTTCAGATCAATATAATTAATATTGTTTATATCTATTTCTCTTTTTATTCTTTTTTCACTTGAATTTAACCTTATTTTTTCCCTCTTTATTTATTGCAATTATATCTATAGCAGAATGAGATCCAGGGGTTCTCCAAGCATCATAACCTTCTTTTTCTAGCATCTTTTTTACTTTTTGTTCATAATAATATCCAATTTTATAATTACTTCCATTTCAATATAAGAATTTAAACAATTAAAAATATTGTTTTTAATATATTTTTATGGATATAAATAATTATTTTACAGAAATTAAGAAAAAACATTAGAATCTTATGAGATTGCAAAAAAGGCAAGATCTCTATCTCTAGATCCTGTGAATGATGTTGAAATACCAATTTCTGAAGATATGGCTGAGAGAGTAGTTAACTTATTATCAACAATTGAATCCCATTATAAAAGAAATAAATTTACCAGAAAAAATTAGAGAAATAGAAAAAATATATAAACCACTTTCATTTTCTACAATATTAAAAATATCTGAATATGTATCAGAACAAATATATAATAAAACTAAAGATAAAATTAGAGCTATAGAACTTGGATTAAGGGCTGGTTTTGCATATCATACTTTGGGTGTTGTAGCTGCTCCAACAGAAGGAATTGTAAAAGTAATGGCAAAGAAAAGAATGGATGGAAAAGAATATATTTCAGTATTCTATGCGGGACCTGTAAGATCTGCTGGTGGTACTCCTCAAGCATTTTCGGTTGTAATTGCTGATTTTTTAAGAAGAAAATTTGGATATGAAAAATATGATCCTACAGAAGATGAAATTCAAAGATATATAATTGAAATTTATGATTATAAGAGAGCAGCTCATTTACAGTATACTCCAAAGAATGAAGAAATAACTTTTACAGTTAAAAATTTACCAATTGAGATAAATGGAGAGCCTACAGAAAAAATAGAAGTTTCTGCATATAAAGATTTACCAAGGGTTGAAACAAATTATATAAGAGGAGGAGCAGTTCTTGTACTTGCCGAGGGTATATGTCAAAAGGCTAAAAAAATATGGAAAGAATTATCAAAGATTGCAAAAGATTTTAATTTAGAAGATTGGTCTTGGTTAGATGAATTAAAAAAATTGCAAGAAAAATTACATGGAGGATCTTCGGATTCTTCAGATATAATAAAACCGAATAAAAATATCTAGAACAATTGACTGCTGGTAGACCAATATTTTCTTTACCATCTGCAAAGGGTGGATTTAGATTAAGAATGGGAAAATCAAGGACAAATGGACATGAGGCGTCTTCTATACATCCTGTCGCTGCAATTTTAACGTACAATTTCCTAGCATGGGGAAATCAATTTGTTATAGAGAGACCTGGAAAAGCCTCTGCAGTTACATTTTCAGATACAATTGAACCTCCAGTAGTAAAATTAAAAGATGGTTCTGTAATAAAGGTAAAAGATGAAAAGAAGGCAAAGGAATTAATTGAGAAGAATTTGGTAGAAAAAATACTATTTTTAGGTGATATTTTATTTACATACGGCGATTTTTTAGATAACGGACATCCTTTAGTTCCATTAGGATATTGTGAAGAATGGTGGATATTGGAATTTGAAAAAAATGCAAAAGAAAAAGTAAATGGATTTGAGGTCGTTTTTGATATGTTTAAACCAAGAAAATTATTTGAAATAAAAAATTTAGAAAGATTATCAGATTATTTAGATATTGATAAAAATACTTTAGAAAATTATATTAGAGACCCACTAAAAATAAACCGGATTTTATCAATTCATTAAAGATATCTATCTTATTAAATGTTCCATTACATCCGGAATATACATATTTCTGGAAGGATATAAGTTCACAGGACTTTATATACTTATTAAATTATTTAAAAGAAAAGGCAAAAAGTTTCATATAAAGAAATTAAAATAAATGGTGAGAATTATAAAATTGCTGATAAAATAGAATTTGAATATGATAATAGAATAAAGAATATATTAGAAGAAATATTAATTGAGCATAAATTGGAAAATAATAACATTATAATCGAATATCCAAATTCAGCAGCATTATATATACAATTAGGATATTTTGAAAAAGTTCCGGAATCAAATAATGAAAAAATGGATATGAAATGGTAAACAAAGTATCAAAAGTTATTATTAGAGATAAGGTTGGTACATATATTGGAGTTAGGATGGGAAGACCTGAAAAAGCAAAGATTAGAGAATTAAAAGGTTCAATAATGGTCCTATTTCCTGTAGGAGAAGAAGGAGGAAGAATGAGAAATCTTTTAGAATCAATGAAATATCAGAAAATTGTTTCGGATTTAATAGCATATTATTGTCCAAATTGTAAATATATGTCCATATAAAAATGTATATTCTGTAATTCAGAAACAAAATTATTAAAGACAGAAGATGGAAAAGAGCATAAAAAATATGCAATACAGATCTCAAAATATATAGAAGCATCATTAAAAAACCTAGGATTAGATCCTTCTCAATTGCCAAAAATAGTAAAGGGACCTGAAGGTTTAAGTTCAAGAAATAAACAAGCAGAGAGATTGGAAAAGGGAATATTAAGGGCAAAATATGGTATATTTGTATTTAGGGATGGAACAGTAAGATTTGATGCTATAGAAGTACCAATTACATATTTTAAACCAAAAGATTTAGTATATACCCCAATAGAAAAATTGAAAGAATTGGGATATACTCATGATATTTATGGAAATCCACTAGAAAGTGAAGACCAAATATTAGAATTAAAACCCCAAGATATTATATTACCAACAATTGGTCCATCAAAGAAAGGTAGTAAATTAAAGAAAGATGGATTTTTAATTTCTTTAATAAATACTGCCAAATTTATTGATGAAGAATTGGAAAGATTGTATAAAATAGATAGATATTATAATGTAAAGAAACCAGAAGATCTGTTAGGTCATATATTAATTGTTTTAGCTCCCCATACATCTGCAGGTACTGTTGGAAGAATAATTGGATTCTCAAGAACCCAGGCATTACTTATGCATCCAATGATGCATGCTGCAATTAGGAGGAACTGTGATGGAGATGAAGGAACAGTATTATTATTATTAGATGCTCTATTAAACTTTTCTAGGGAATATTTACCAGATAAAAGGGGAGGAACTATGGATGCCCCATTAACAATTACAATAAAGGTTAAAGGAATGGAAATAGATGATGAGGTACAAAAGTTTGATACTGTTTGGAATTATCCACTAGAATTATATGAAGCATCATTACAATATAAACCCCCAGAATCTGTAAAAATACAAATATTCAAAGAAAGAATTGATACACCAACAGAATATATAAATTGGGGATTTATGCATGATATAAATTCTATTAGTGAAAATGGAAATAAGGTTTCTGCATATAAATCTTTGGGAGAAATGTTAGAAAAATTGAATTTTGAATTAAAATTGGCAAAATTATTAAGATCTGTAGATCCAAGTACTGTTGCAAGCTTGGTAATAAATTTACATTTTGTAAGAGATATTAAAGGTAATTTGAGAAAGTTTTCTGAACAGGAATTTAGATGTATAAAATGTAATAAGAGATTTAGAAGGCCTCCACTATCTGGAAAATGTGATAGATGTGGTGGAAGAATTGTAATGACAGTTCATTATGGTAGTGTTGTAAAATATTTAGAGCCAAGTTTATGGTTGGCTGAAAAATTGAAATTGGATGAATATACGAGTTCTAGTTTAAAAGCATTGAAAATGAAAATAGATCAAACATTTGGAAATCAATCTAAGGAAAAGCAAATTAAAGATTTCTTTAATTTATAAAATGTTTATATTATCTGGACTGGGACAAAATAAAGATGAAATACCGTATGGATTAATAGAAGAAATAAAAAGTGCAGATTTAATATTTCTAGAATATTATACAAATCTTATTGATGAAGAAACAAAAGAATTTTTATTAAATATAAGAAAAGATATAAATATTGTTGATAGAAATTTTGTAGAATTAGAATTAGAAAAGATAATATTAAATAATAGAGATAAGAAAATAATATTAATAACATCAGGAAATCCTCTATTTGCTACTACCCATATTTATTTTATTGAACTTTGTAAGAAGAATAATATAGAATTTAAGATAATAAATTCTCCATCAATATTTGATGAAATAGGAAAATTAGGCCTATTTTTATATAAGTTTGG
>Ga0074075_14181_pt1 | contig 10124 bp, 11 predicted proteins | sample YNPg_E_FD_63712 | JGI IMG/M metagenome (GOLD analysis project Ga0074075, IMG submission 63712) | Hot spring microbial communities from Beowulf Spring, Yellowstone National Park, Wyoming, USA - YNP_Beowulf Spring_E v2 (version 2) | ecosystem: Environmental > Aquatic > Thermal springs > Hot (42-90C)... | reverse complement strand
GTGTGGAAGAGGGGTTACGGAGGGTTTGCTCTCCACAGGCTTCAGTTCCCCCAGTCCCAAGGGTACGACCTCAGCTCTTACAGCCAGAGGTCTGTATATTTATCTCTTTTTTAGTATAAAAAGGTTTCTGTAAGGGGGTATTCATCCCCCACCTCACGGAGGGGGACTTCCGCCCCCTTAACCCCCAGAAAGTTCAAACCCCCGTAGAGTTAAATATCCCCTCTCCACCTTAACTCTTGGGCCCGTAGCTTAGCCAGGTAGAGCGACGGGCTTTTAACCACGGGAAAGAGACCCGTAGGTCCCGGGTTCGAATCCCGGCGGGCCCGCCACACTATTCAAACGATTTATTGTGCCAACACCCCAGTACTACTATTGAGCCAAGAGGAGCTGGACAGAAAGCTCATATTCGGCCTACTTAGGGACGGCAGGACGCCCCAGAGTGAGCTAGCCAAGGAGCTGGGTGTAACCCCTCCATCACTGACTCATAGAATAAGGAAGCTGAGGGAGAACGGAGTGTTGAGGGGGTTTAAGCTCTTCCTCAATCCAAATTTCTACTCCATGTACTTCGCCTTCGTAGCCCATCTGAATAGGAAGGAGTTCGATGCCCCTTGGATATTCGTGAAGTTCAAGTGTATGGAGGAGTTCACGGTATACGGTGTTGAGGGAGTTTCGCCTCAAGAGGTTGAGGATAGACTGAAATTCATGTCCAGGGAGCTCGGGGAACCAGTGATGAGGTACGTTCCAAACCAGGCTCCCAAGGAGCTGAGACCCCTGGAAATTAAGCTATTGAAGGCCTTAGCTGAGGATCCCAGGGCGACCCCTGGAGAGATAGCACGGAGGACCAATCTTAGGTTAAGGTATGTTGCCAGGAAGATAGAGGTAATGAAGAAGAGAGGAGAGCTAACTGTGGTACCGGAGGTAGACCTCTCGAAGCTTAACGCCATGATATTGGGTGTTTTCTCCAGCCGGCCGGAATTGGTTAGAAGACTAACTGAAGGGTGTAGATTATTCTCAGTGAGGACAGAGCAAGGCTCCGTTGAGATTTGTTTCGTGGGGGAATTGGGTATGGGGAACAGGTATGCGGAGATGGTGAGGAACACCGATCCGGCCTCACAGATTATGCTTGTGACGGACTTCAAGGTCAGGGGACCCTATCTGGACCATTTTAAGCCTAACTTAGGCGAAAGCTAAGGAGAGCTTTACCCCATACTTGTCAACCAGGGTCCAATGAAGTTTAACAACTCCGACTGGAAATTCATTGTGGTTTGGGCCCTGGTGATAGCCATAATGGTACCAGGGGTCCTCCACTACTCTCATTACCTTTCTTACTCCACTGAAGGTGGTGCCGGAGGACAGTCAGCCTTAGTTGAGAAGATCCTCGACAACGCCTCTCTGAACAGGGAGACTATCATAATTGTGGTCAACGAGAGTCCATACGCTGAGGGGTTGGCAAACAGAACCCTCTCCCTACAGGATCAGTTGACGAAATTACCTAACGTTTCCTCAATCAGCTCCCCCTTCTCCAACTACGTGCAGCTATTGACAAAATTCATTGGAAATGCAACTGAGGCCAGGTCATACGTTGTGGCCAACGGCCTAAAGGGTGCCCCGTCCTTCGTGACAGCTAGCTCCGTCAGTTCTGATAACTCATCCTTTCTGATAACACTGCAACTGAACTACACCGCTGGGACTACCCTAAGCGGCGGCACTTCGCCTTCAGAGGTCCTCACTCCTAAGGTAGAAAACCTGACTAACCAATACCTCGGACAAAGGGCATACGTCACTGGAAATGGACCCATACAGTACGAGACCCAGCTACTGACCCAGAAGAGTGCGTTCATTTTCCCATTCCTCTTCGTGGTGTTGGCCGTGGCAGTGGGAGTGACCTTAAGATCCTTCAGAGGTTCCCTTCTCACCCTCCTATTCGTCTCCCTAACCACGATAATAGGCTACTTCTCAGTCTTCGCAACGGGGGTCCTCATAGGACACGTTGATTACGTGGTCAACTACACCCTGACGGCGGTGCTGTTGGGAATAACAACTGACTACCTGGTCTTCATAGCGGTGAGGTATAGGGAGGAACTTAGGGGAGGAAGGGAGAGGGCCATTGAGGCCGCCTCGAAGAGGGCCTCCAGGGCCGTACTGATCTCTGGGCTGACGGTGGGCCTTAGTTTAGCAACATTCTCCCTAGTTCCAGGATTCTTGAGCTGGGGGATAGTGCTACTGATTGCAATTATCATTTCCACCTCAATGATGGTCACCCTCCTACCTTCCATGCTGAACAGGTTTGGAGGGAGGATATTTCCATCTCCCTCAAAGCAAGGGGATCCAAGGAAATCCCTATTCTACAGGGCAGCATCGGTGAGGAGAAAGGGGCTCGCGGTACTTGCCATTGTTTTGGTTGCGATACCGGCAGTTTACCTCTTCATTCACCTCCCCACTACGTACAACTTCAACGCGGGCTTACCCTCACAGCTTAGGAGCGTTCAGGGATTGGACTTACTTCAGAGCAAGTTCGGTCTCTACACGTCACCAATTTTCATCTTGACTAACCAATCCACGTCCCTGAAAGACGACGCAAGCACCATACTTCATACTAAGGGGGTGGAAAAGGCCTTCGGTCCTTATCTGCAGGGGGATCAGATCATCAACTCAACAATATATCCGAATACAAGGTCGGGCAGTACTTCTATTTCTTAGTCTACACCAACTATAGTGCGTATTCCCAGCAGGCTGCAAGCTTGGTGAAGGAACTGAGGTCTCACGGATTCCTAGTTGGTGGCCTCCCTGCCTCAGTGGTGGACTTGAGGGGGCAGAACTCCAGGGATTACACATTGCTTGAGTTGCTAATAGTCGTCGTGGTGGGCCTGGTGCTAGGAATATCTTTTAGGTCCTGGAAATATCCGCTGATCTCCCTCACTGGAGTTTTCATGAGTATAACATGGGCCACTGGGCTCCTATACATCATATCCAGGTTCCTTTTAGGGGAGCAGCTGATCTATCTAGTGCCGGTTGTGCTCTTCGTGATCCTGATGTCCCTGGGCAATGACTACACTGTTTTCATAATCTCAAGAATAGAGGAGGAGAGGGACGAAAAGGAGGGAGTTCCCCTGGCCATGGCCAAGACAGGTGGGACAGTGACGTCTCTGGGATTGATCCTCGCAGTATCCTTGGGGGTACTTGCACTAATTCCGGTGGGCTTCCTTCAGCAAATAGGGATAGGGTTCGTCCTCTCGCTCATTATAGACACCTTCGTCATAAGGACAATATACCTGCCCGCCGTGATACAACTAATGTCGAGAAGTAGGCAGAGGTCATGACTTCAGGGGGAACGGAAACTTCTCCATCCTATACGCACTATCCCAGAACATGTACTCATACATGGCTGCAGTTCTGAACCTCATTATCACTGATGACCTCTCCCTCCCACTTACCTCCAACTGGTTTATCACATCTATGGCCCTTTTCACTCCCATTTCGTACTCCTCTCCTCCATATGTATCTATCCATTTTTGATATAGGGTTTAGGGGACCCTTTCCTCTTCAATTGGTTCCCAACTTTCATATATATCCAGAAGCAGGGAAGGAGAGCTCCCACCACCTCAGGGAAAGGCCTGGAGTAGGCGGTCGCCAGGAGGAAGTTGGTGTACGCCAAGTTAACTGGGCTTATCTCCCCCGCCACGATACCCCAACTCCTCATGAACGCCTCATGCATTTCCCTCTCAACCGTTATTGACCTCTTCAAGCTCTCGGCGAAGAACTTACTGTGCTCCCTGTCCTCGGCCTTGGCTGAGGCCAGGGCTAGAGCTCGCCCAAATTCAACTAGATAGAGAGAGTCCTGAGCTATATAGAACCTGAACTTCTCCTCCTCCAGTTCCCCTGAGGACAGCCCTGTAATGAAGGGATGGGAGAGGACGGCCCTGTAAATGTCTTGGATGGAGTCCCAGAGTTGGTCCGATAACATGGGGAATCCTTTGATTTGAAAATAAGACCTTTACTTATATAGACCACGAAACTACAGTGCAGATATGGGTTACACACTGACCGAAAAGATACTTGGGAGGGCCGCTGGAAGGCCAGTCTCGCCAGGTGAAGTCACGGAGTTGAAGGTGGACCTGGTTGCGTTCCACGACCTCACAGGCTACCACGTCATAGAGGTAATGGAGAAGGCAGGAATGTCCAAGATATTCGATCAGGAGAGGCTGGTTGTCGCATTCGATCATCTCTCTCCTCCCCCCGATCCAAGGAGCGCGGAGATACAGGTTTCAATAAGGAAGTTCGTCAGGAAAATGGGAGTGAAGAACTTTCACGACAATAACGTGGGAATTCTTCATCAACTTATGGTGGAGAAGTACGCTGAGCCTGGACAGGTAATATTGGCCGCGGACAGCCACACCACCACCTCTGGGGCCTTGGGCGCCTTCGCACAGGGAATGGGGGCGAGCGACATTGCTGCGGCAGTGGTGACTGGAAGGACCTGGATGACCGTCCCAGAACCATTCAAGGTGTCCCTGAAGGGGGCTCCCGGGAAATGGATAGGAGGAAAGGACGTTGCCCTAAAGCTTTTGGGAGAATTCAAGGCCGATTACTTCAATGGGAAATCCATAGAGGTCCACGTGGAGGACCCGCATTCCTTCCCAGTTGACTACAGGGCGACTGTGTCAAACATGGGCATAGAGATGAACGCAGATGCTCTAATGTTTGTTCCTGACGCCGAGACGGTCAGATTCATCAAGGAAAACAGGGGTTATGAACCGAAGGTAATTACACCAGACAGGGACGCGTCTTATCAGGAGGCCTATGATCTGGAGCTCAACAAGCTGGAACCCTTGGTCGCGGTACCGCACAGTGTTGACAACGTGAAGGGAGCATCGGAGCTTGAGGACGTGGAAGTGGATCAAGTGTTCATAGGTTCATGCACCAATGGAAGGTTGAGCGACTTCGAAGTGGCAAGCAAGATCCTCAAGGGAAGAAAGTGAGGACGAGAACCATAGCCATACCCGCATCCTATGAGCAGTTCAAGAAGGCCATGGACTTGGGCTACATAAAGGACCTAGTGGACAGTGGATGTGTGGTAACCTATGGGACATGCGGACCATGCCTTGGTGGACACTTTGGTGTCGCAGGACCCGGGGAGACTGTCCTCTCCACCAGTTCAAGGAACTTTAAGGGGAGGATGGGAAGTCCAGACGCAAAGGTATACCTATCAGGTCCCGCGGTCGCTGCGGCAACTGCCCTAACTGGTAAAATAACTGATCCGAGGGGAGTACAGTGATAGTGGAGGGACCTGTCCTAAAGTATGGAGATAAGATAGATACCGACGTTATAATACCAGCCAAGTACCTTAAGTCCACGGATCCCGCTTTCTTAGCTCAGCACGCCATGGAACCCATTGATCCACAATTCTATCAGAGGGCGTCCAAGGGAGTAATACTGGTGGCGGGAAAGGTCTTCGGCATGGGTTCATCCAGAGAGCAGGCTGCAATAGCTCTCAAGGCAGCCGGAGTGAGGGCGGTTCTGGCAGAGTCCTTCGCAAGGATATTCTATAGGAACGCAGTGAACAACGGCCTACCGGTTATCACTGTTCCAGGTATTTCAAGGGAGGCCTCTGAGGGTCAAATAGCGAGGGTGATCGTGGAAAGTGGAGAGGTGAGAATAGGGGAAAGAACGTTGAAGGGAAAGGGAATAACCGGCATGGCCCTAAAGATATTGGAGTCAGGGGGAATAATGGAGTACCTAGCTAAGGTATCCTAGAGTTCTATGTTGGCGTGAACTAGCCTCAGATCCTCTTCCGTTTTCTTTAGCCTCACCATGAGTTCCGCAACTATGCCGTCAAGGAAGACCTGTGTAGCGTCCTCAAATAAGGTACCCAGAGGCGCCAAGGGTTCGTTAATTCCCAAAATCTGACGGGCGAAGTAGTCCTCATTTTTACTATACTTCGTCCTCCCAGGCACCTCCACTACTATGTCGGCCATTTTACCCAGAGGACTGTCGGCGTAACTTGTTATTGCTATTAACATGGACTTGGCCTCTCTGACCGCCTCCGCCGCCGTAACGATTAACTTCGTCCTTCCTGACCCAGATATGGCTATTGCTATGTCATCCTTACCGATCGCTGGAACAATGGTCTCCCCTAGAACGTAGGAGTTGTATCCCAAGTGGAGGAGCCTCATCGCGAAGGCTCTACCAACCAGTCCGCTCCTACCGGCCCCCATCACCAATACCTTACCTCCCCTCTTGTTCTTGTAGAAACTTTCCAAGGCGTCTACCATGTTCTCAGCCTGCTTTCCCTTAATGAGGGTGGCAGCCCTTAGGACGAACTCAGCAATGTCGTACATTGTCTTCACGCTAAGGGGTAACTCGGAGGAAAGCTCGGTGGAGGACGAGTCTTTCAAAGAGGAATTCACGTTCCCTACTTCAACCATATTGCTTTTAACTTTAGTGGCGACCCCTCGTCCTTACACAAGACATTCCGCTAGGTCTGTCTGTGTTCCTTAATCCAACTCCCAATTTCCCTTAACGTGGCTCCCTTGGACCTACGTTTATCCACAACCACGGCGCCCACCTTGGACCTGTCCCGTGGGTACCTCGCCTCCCTCAGGGGTTCTGGATTCAGACCTAGGGCCCGGGAGGCATTGATCAACTCGTCAAGGTTGACCTTAGGAAGGGCTATACCCTTGGGAACTCTCCTCCCTCTTCTCCTACTGTCTTGCTGAAAATATGAGAGCCATATAATTAACTTCGTTCCCTCAAAATCGTGGAGAGTCACTGCTTCACCAGGACGGCGTTTATTACCCCATCCTGCCCTGGACGAGAAGTCACAACTGCAGTACCCAGTTCGGTTCTAATGGTAGCACCCTTGACCAATATCCCCCTTCTTGCGTACTCCCTGTTAGCCGGCACCTGGACTACCTGCAGTATCTTCACCTTCTTTGCCGTCTTAGAGGAAGGGTCAGTGACCACCGCTGAATCAGCGTACCTGAGTCTAACCTTAGAGTTCCCCCCTCTCACCCTCTCCACTTCCCTTACCTCTGACTGGGAGAGCTTGGTCTCAGTGAAGGGACCTCCCTCCTCATACCTTCTCTTTCCTCTTCCTACTCCCTTCTTTCCTCCGGTTACTTTCCTTCTGTCGCTACCTTGAAAGAAACCCATGTCAATGCATCTTTTTCATAGGGAATATAAAGTTAGGGCTACAGGAGGTCCCCTATTGATTGGACAAGGGGAAGATTACTGAACACGCCCTGAGGGTGGCCCTTATAATTTCACGTATACCGCAATAATTGTGGAGAGGGCGGACAGTATCGTCATTGATGTACAAAATAATCTTCTATATGATGAGAATAGTTAATAAAGGATGAATAACACCACACTCTTAGGAAGAACGCCATAATCTTATGATTTATATGTTAATGACGACACTATGAGAGGGCAGACAGTGGGCTCAAGCGTCTCAGTTCATACCATAACATAAAGGAGATGACGGGGCAAAGGTATACCTGAACGCCTTGGGCTCCCTGCCTACTTCTTGACCGCAATTGTTTGGAAAATAAAAGGTAAAGAACTGTAAGGAACGGAAGTGTCCCCCAGACAAAGAGTGAACATATTTTGACTGAACGTGGAACTGCATGTCTTCACTTTAACTTTCTGGGGGGTTAAGGGGGCGGAAGTCCCCCTCCGTGAGGTGGGGGATGAATACCCCCTTACAGAAACCTTTTATACTAAAAAAGAGATAAATATACAGACCTCTGGCTGTAAGAGCTGAGGTCGTACCCTTGGGACTGGGGGAACTGAAGCCTGTGGAGAGCAAACCCTCCGTAACCCCTCTTCCTGGCATTACAGAACGGTTCAGTTCGATGGAACCTCCGCTGTGGGTGAAGGGGGATCGAGGTTGCTCTGAGAAGCAGGAAATCTCCATCGCGAGGTGGAGATGCCCCGTCCGTGAGGGCGGGGTAGTTCACGTATCTCTAACGACATATTCAACTGCATGCAGTCACTCGACAGGCAATATATACCAACGAGGTACCCTGATGCCTATGACCAGGGAGCTCCACTGGACTACTATAATGAGGCTGATGCTCAGAATTGCTTGGAATGTGCCAGAAAAATACTTTCATGGGTGAAAAACATTGGAAATTTGTGAACTATATGGGAACCTAAATCCCAAATTGGTGATCCTTTTCGGCTCTTACGCTAGGGGAGACTATACAGAGGAAAGCGACATAGATGTTTTGGTTGTCTCCGATGATCTCCCAACGGACCCTAGGGAGGCATTTCATTTAGCATTTAGGATTGAAAATCCTAAAATAGAACCCACCGCAATGAACACGGGAATCTTCATGAGGAAGTTAGAGGAGGGGAGTACTTTCATACTAGAGATAATAGAGGAAGGGAAAATATTGTGTAGAGATGAGAAATTCATAGAGGAAGTGAAGAGCAAGTACAGTGAGATAAGGAGGAGATTCAAGAGGGGAGGGAAAGTCTGGTCCTGGTGATCTTCCCTCAAATACGTAGGAGTTCATAACTCTGGATTTACTCGTAATCTAATCGGCAGAGTAATTAGACTACAAAGGTTAAGGAGTTGTAAGTTTCCCTCAATTGAGTAGCCCTCTTCTGACATATGATCATTTTCCCACCTGGTCACGGTCCTCGCTTGCCAATGTTGTTGAGCGGCGGACCGTGACTACAATGTTTATTCGAATATCTTGAAGGATCAAGGTGAGAACCACCCTTAGTGCCTGGGAGCTCCGCTCTCCACACGGCAAGGTGGGGTAACGAAGTAGGTAGCCCCGTGGTAATGGCGATGTGGCTCACTTACACTGTAACTATATATTATTGGAGGATTTAACCCCCTATTCCCCGTTAGCAGTCATGATTCACGCTACTGGATCGTAGGACCAAAATCTCATACAGGTAAGGATGGGTTAGTTTAAAGTTTAGCAAAATATAGCACTTTTATTAGTATCCATATTTTAATAGTAATTTTTAAGATTTTCAGTGAGGAGGAAAGCCTTTTATTTATTTCTATTCCTAATTTCTCCCATGGCGTGGAAATGTCCCGTCTGTGGAACTGAAAACCAGGACGAGGAGTTCTGCTCAGGTTGCGGAGTTAGAAGAGACACCGAGATGCAGACGGCACAACAGGCAGAAAGCCAACCTCAAGTAGAAAGCCAACCTCAGATGGAACGGGGTGAAGCACAGGCCGAACCTCAACAAGTTCAGCAACCTCTACAAGAGATCCAGCAGGAACCCCAGCAACCTCAACAAGTTCCTCAACAACCTCAGCCACAAACCCAGATGGTCCAGGGGAAGTACTACGTCCAATTCATCGCCACCCCGGTTTCATCCCTTAACAAAACCAAACTACCGTTAGACTTCGAGGTGTTTGAGAACATATCGGTGGGAAGAAGTCCAGAGAACGTGCTGGTCATACCGGACGTTGAGGTTTCCAGAAGGCACGCGATCCTTTACAGGGAGGGTGATTCCCTATACCTTGAGGATCAGAACAGTACGAATGGAACTTATCTCTACGATGGGAAGGTATTCCAGCAGGTCAAGGGTAAGGTTCAACTTCCTCCCAATGCCTTGGTGAAGCTTGGCAGCAGTACGATAGTGAAGATTGTGAGAGAATGAGTTGGTCCCAGGAGAGGATTGACACAATCTTGGAGCTGGTGGAAAAGGCTGAGGGGAAATTCATCTCTCAGGGACCGTTAATAAGGCTTGGGGAGGGGAGGAAGGTAGCCTTCGTTGGAGACACCCACGGTGCCTTCAAGGTGAGCCAATTCGCTCTTGACAACTTCTGGGATGACTGCGACAATATCGTCTTCTTGGGGGATTACGTGGACAGGGATCCCCATGGGCTGGAGAACCTGGAGGTCCTTCTATCCAGGTTCTTGGAGGGAGACAAGTTGGTTCTATTGAGGGGAAACCACGAGAGTCCAGCAACTAACGAATACTACGGTTTCAAGGAGGAGGTGGAGGAGAAGTTGGGAGACCACTACCCTAACTTCGTCTCCATGTTCTCGAACATGCCATATGCGGCTGTGGTTAACGGTTACCATGTGTTCATGGTGGAATTGCTAGGGGACTCAGTAAACTGGAACAAGTTGAGGGACTGAAGAGGCCGA
>Ga0074075_14406_pt1 | contig 10196 bp, 10 predicted proteins | sample YNPg_E_FD_63712 | JGI IMG/M metagenome (GOLD analysis project Ga0074075, IMG submission 63712) | Hot spring microbial communities from Beowulf Spring, Yellowstone National Park, Wyoming, USA - YNP_Beowulf Spring_E v2 (version 2) | ecosystem: Environmental > Aquatic > Thermal springs > Hot (42-90C)... | reverse complement strand
TGAAACGATTTAAGCCTTAATTTCCTCGACGCACTTCCTCACCTTCTCGTACTTATGACTCCCCATTCCTTGCAATTTCTCGCTGAACGAGACCAAGATCGAGATCAGATCCTCTATCAACTCTTGTTCCGGAGTTTTGTCCTCCCCGTTCAACACCACGAGCTCGAACAATGTTTTATCTCCGTCCCTGCCATGCAGCTTAAAGAGGAATATGTCAGTTCCCCATGCCCTATACACATTTTCCACCACGTTGCCCGTAAGCGACGTGCCCACCTCGCTTAACCAAGCGAGGAGGTCAAGGTAGCTCATAGAGGTCTTCATGTGCAACCGTTATTACCTCCACCTGTTCAGTCTTGACCGTGGATAGGGGAGACTGGGTAATTATACTTAGAGGGATTATGGGCGCCATTGTGGGAGCTGCCAGTTTTCTGAGCTACTCCTACCTTTCAATATATACATTCATCCTCCCCCTCGTGTTTTACGTAGCTTCTATAATTGTGGTCAGATCAATCTACCCTGACAGCGGTAAATGGCTCCTATTTGGGAAAGGCATATCGACATTCATAATAGCCTGGTTACTACTTTGGATAATATTGGTGCAGTGAATGGGAACAAAATTCATTGTTGATGCCATGCTGGGAAGCGTTGCCAGATGGTTGAGACTATTGGGTTATGATACGGTGTACGAAAGAGATATGGCGGATTGGAAGATCCTCAAGATATCCCAGGCAGAACACAGGGTGTTGGTGACAAGAGACAAGGGCCTATATCATAGGGCTAAGAAGAACGGTGCTGAATGTATATTCATTCAACCTGGTATGAACACCTTGGACACCTTAGCTCTGATCGTTAGAACTTACAGACTTGAAATAGATACGGAACTTAACGGAAGCAGATGCGTCAACTGTAATGGTACACTGAATTTGATAGGTAGTAACAAGTGGAAGTGTAGCAAGTGCGGTAAGGAATATTGGAAGGGCTCTCACTGGTATACCATGAGGACGACGCTTATAAGGCTAGAGAGGTTAGTTGAGCAAGATGGAGACTCTGGACCCTCAAGAACTGGACCTAGAGGCTGGAAGGGAGCTGGTGAGGGTAGCCAGGGAGTCCATAGAGATGAAGTTAAATGGAAGGAAGGGGGAGATAGAGATCAAGAATCCGCTCCTCCGCAGGAGAGGGATGGGATTCGTAACTCTGGAAACGTTTTACGGAGACACCACTGAACTGAGGGGTTGCATAGGATACCTCAGGCCCGTGGCCGAGATTTGGAAAGTCATAGCTCAGGCCGCAATTGGCGCAGCCCAGGGCGATCCCAGGTTTCCACCCCTTAAGAGAAACGAGTTGGATTACGTGATCATAGAGGTCACTGTGCTCTCCCAACCCTCGCAGATTCGCACAGAGGATCCCTGGGAGCTGCCTAAGTTAGTGAAAGTGGGACGGGATGGGGTTTTAGTGGAGAGGGATCCTTGGTATAGTGGGGTCCTTCTTCCTCAAGTGGGGACGGAGAACAAATGGGACTCTCAAACGTTACTGGCGGAGACATGCATGAAGGCTGGACTTTCTCCAGAATGTTGGCTAGATCGTAGAAATAGAATAAGTACATTTACAGCGGCAATATTCAGGGAAAGAAAACCGAAGGGTGAGGTCTTCAAGGTGGAACTTTCGCAGAGCGAAGGGGACTTGATGAGGAAAGTCTAAAATATTTAAGGTAAATTGAAATAAAGAAACCTTTAAAATGTGCCGACAAGGATCACTTCTACAGGTGCACAACTGTGGAAGAGTATGTAGAACTATTTAACGATGAAGTGAAGGAGGCCTTGAGGGACGCTCTCAAGGACATGAAGGGCGAGGTAGACGTTTATGTCTTCACGTCCCAGGGAGATGATTGCCAATACTGCGATCTAACCGTGAAACTCATGAACTTCATAGGGGAGGCCACTCCCAAGATCGATGGAAAGAGTCTGCTTCACGTCCACGTCTTCAATAAGGGAAAGGATGATGAGGTTTTCAAGAAATTCATGGTGGAGAGAACCCCCACCGTAGCCTTCCTGGACGGCCTGGTGAGATGGACGGGCGCCCCAGTTGGAGAGGAGCTCAGGGCGCTGGTTGAGACCATAGTGAGACTTTCAATGGGTGAGAGTGGCCTTAGCCCAGAGGTAGCTCAGGCAGTGAGAGAGAAAGTTAAGGGTAATGTAAAAATAGAAACCATTGTTACTCACGCATGCCCCTATTGCCCCTACGCGGCGCTCATGGGTCATATGGTGGCATTTGAGGCATACAAGGCGGGGAGGAAAAACGTGGTCTCTGACGCAATTGAGGCCTACGAGAATCAGGACGTGGCTGAGAAGTATCAGGTCATGTCGGTTCCCACAATGGCCATTAACGGTTCTGTGGAGTTCATAGGAGTACCCACTGAGGACAACCTCATAAACAGTATTCTCGATAAACAGAAGATTGCTTGAGATAGGAAGTTTCAAGGCCCCATTGTTTAAATTTGAGGGCTCAGATGTTTAGGTTGGACAGTCCTTGAAGTATCTTACTCTGAAGTTAACGGAAGAGGAGTACAAGGAGTTGGAGGAAAGAGCGAGAGCTGAGGGCTATACGTTAGTGGCGGACTACGTCAGAACAACTATCCTTGGAGGAAGGGGAGAGAAGAACGTAGATCTAAGCGAAGTCACAAATACCATAGCTCAAAGGTTGGAAAGGAAACTGCAGGACGTGCTGAACCCTTTCACAGGAAAGATAGATGACCTTGCCAAAAGAGTGTCAGCCTTGGAGGAGAAGGTCTCAGGGGCGGAAGAACAGAGGCCACAGAAACCTCAGTCCGAGCCTAAGCCACAACAACAGAAGCAGGAGGAGCAAAGGAGAACTGCTATTGATATACTTAAACAACAGGGCGTCATGTTTGAGAGTGAGTTGAGGTTAAGGAACCCGGACGCGTTCTTCAGCAAATTGGACAGGGAAGGAGCTAAGATAATTACAACAGATAACGAACGGATAGCGATAGATCAGGACTTCCTGAGATCCTTCAAGGAGAAGTTGGCCACCATAGATTCTGACGACATGGAACTGGCACAGAAGAAGTTAAGGCCGACGGAATATAAGCTCCTGGAGAAGCTGAAAAGTTACGCTGTCGCAATATTCGACTCAACTAAGAAAAGATGGACTCTACTTTTGGAGTGATACCATAATCCAGAGGCCCACCGTAACTTCTGGTACCTTCTCAGCTAGACTTTTTATGGTGAGAGAAATGAAAAGAGTTACTGTGAACCTGTAAGTGAAGAGCAAATATATCGTGGTGACAGGGGGCGTTCTGTCCAGCGTAGGGAAAGGCACAGTGTCAGCATCATTGGGTCTCCTTCTCAAGGAGATGGGATTGAGAATAACCCTTGTGAAAGTCGATCCCTATATAAACGTTGATGCAGGGACGATGAATCCCTACATGCATGGAGAGGTGTTCGTCACCGAGGATGGAGCTGAGACAGATCTGGACCTCGGACATTATGAAAGATTCGCAGACATCGATATGTCAAAATACAATAACATCACAGCTGGAAAGGTCTACTTTGAGGTCATAAGAAAGGAGAGAGAAGGAAAGTACCTTGGGCAGACCGTCCAAATCATACCTCACGTAACTGATGAGATAAAGTCCATGATACATAAGGCCTCCCAGATGAGGGACGCCCAAGTCACCATAGTGGAGATAGGTGGCACAGTTGGAGATATTGAGGGCCTCCCGTTCCTGGAGGCAGTGAGGCAGATGAAACTTGAGGACGAGGAGGGCGTCATATTCGTTCATGTGGCGTTGGTTGAATACCTCAAGGCTACGGGAGAACTTAAGACGAAACCGCTACAACACAGCGTACAGGAACTGAGGAGGATAGGTATACAGCCAGACATAATAATAGCAAGGGCCGAAGTTCCATTGGACGAGGAGAGCAGAAGGAAAATAGCACTTTTCACCAACGTGAAGCCAGAGTTCGTCTTTTCAAGTTACGACGTAGACACATCATATGAAGTACCCTCTATTCTCCAGAGGCAAGGACTGCATAGAAAGGTGATTTCAAAGTTGCAGCTCTCCCCCCTCAACGAAGAAAGGAATCCCCTGGAGAGCTTCGTGTCCAAGATGAGGTCATCCTCCAAGGAGGTGAAGATCGCCCTCGTGGGAAAATATGTGAAATTGAAGGACAGCTACATAAGTATAAGGGAGGCACTTTACCATGCTGGAGTGGCACTTGATGTAAGGCCAAAGATCAAGTGGATAGAGGCGGAGGAATTGGAGGGTGGAAAGGTAGATGTCCTAGAGGAAGCTGAGGGAATAATCGTTCTACCTGGCTTTGGTTCAAGGGGAGTTGAGGGGAAGATAGAGGCCGTAAGGTTCGCAAGAGAAAAGGACGTTCCCTTCCTGGGAATATGTTATGGGTTTCAACTGGCAGTTGTGGAGTTCGCGAGAAACGTGTTGGGATTAAGGGGAGCCCACACAACAGAGGTCGATGCGGAAACTCCCCATCCTGTCGTGACCGTGTTGGAAGGACATCATCCAGTAAAGGGAATGGGTGGAACAATGCGCCTTGGAGCTCAAACCATACATATCAAGGAGGGTAGCATACTACATAAAATATACGGAAGTGTGCTAGTGACGGAAAGGCATAGACATAGATACGAGGTGAATCCCAACTACATCAAGAAGCTGGAGGAGGGAGGACTCACCGTATCAGGTGTAAGTGATAATGGATTGGTGGAGTTCGTGGAACTTAAAGGGCACAGGTTTTTTGTGGGTTCGCAACCGCATCCTGAGTACAAAAGTAGACCTCTCCACCCCTCACCAATATATATGGCTTTCTTAGCTGCCTCCGCTAAACTGGAACCAGAGGTGGAGGTTGCGGTGGGTTCACGTTAATATGAGGACAATTTTCTCGTACTTAGGTTTGAGCACTTTCTTCACCCCCTTGATTCCAGGCTCAAAGGTAGACTCCACCAGTCCGGCCTCCTCTAATGACGCCACTTGATTGCTCACGTTCCCCTTTGTAAGTTTAAGGGCCTCACTCAGTGAGGTTACGGTCATTGGGTTTAAGGACAGTATTTTTATGATATTGATCCTGGTCATTGAGGATAACGCATAACAAGTGCGATAGATGTCCTCAGGGTCTTCTGCTGTCATATCCATATGACTATTCTTGACATGGATAGTCCTCAAAAGGATTGCGACACTTGAATTGCGTAAACTTGAGGCTAATATATGACGATTAATTCAGACTAAAGTAACACATAAGAGAGTCAAAAATGTATTTATATCGGGTTACTAAATTTATACCTTCTTGAAGGGTTGATAGCGTAATCCTCCTGAATGTTTTCAGTTCTTCCTTGGGACCTCCTATCAAATATTCAGGCCTATCGTGACTTGGCAGTGGCTCTCTGAAGTAACAGATGGGCTGGGATTAATGAAAGTTAGGTGGGTTCCAGCCAGTTAAGAATTATCCAGATAAGATTGTAAGAGCAGCAGAGGCATGATTGAGGAGGGGACTCATTTCTGTAGTTGACGTGCCTTGGTTCCCATTATCTCATCTAGACGAAACTCCAAAGCTTCTATCAGGGCTTCTAGCTCAGAAGGAGTAAGCTCTCTGTATCTCTTCTTGATGTCCTTCAAGTAGTCCTTCTTCCACTTCTTGTAGTTCTTCAGGTCAACTCTGGCCTGTACCTCTTGTAGCTCCCTCAGGAAAGGTTCGCTGGAAAGTCTATTAGCGTAGTCCTCTATACTCTTACACTCCTCTATGGACCTTGCCAACGTCAGTGCCTCCTCGCTCACTTTGGAGACACATCCCTCAGGGATCTGTGTCGAGAGTGAAGCCATTACCTTCACCGCTTTAACATATGCGGGGCTACAGGAGGACACGAACTTCGGTATGCAAGGGAAAGAGGAGCTTACGTTGTGCTTTACAACATCGACCCAATATTCACACTCAGGCCTCACGATATTGATCGTTGACGTTTGGTTAAAATATATTTTGAATGAAGGCTGAACGTTAGTTGGGCATGTGCTTCTCGAGAACATAAATCAATTTCAGGAAAGTCAATCAAAATGCACACTGAAGCCTACTATCAACCCTCACATAGTCGAGTTTAAGATATCGGTAATTTAAATAGATGGGAGCCAAGAAGATGAAAACCCTAGCCGGCGAGGAGTGAGGCCCTTTGTAGAAAGTCGTAATTCCTTTGGAAGATCTTTTTCAAGGAGCCCATCTAGCTCGATTGAGAAATGGAACCAAAGGAGGAGTAGCGGGCTTATCTCTTCGGATCATTGAGTTCATTTGAGTATGGTGTTCCTGGACCTCACCCTAATGCTCGACTGAAACGTAGCCCCCTGACCGAGAGTCAGACCCTCCAACAATACTCAATGGGAGGAGCCATCTCAGTGAGTGTCTTTTGCGCAATACCGCCAGCCTAGATCCTTCACCTTACAAATGAGTGTCACTTTTCAGGACGGAGTCGAAATTTGAAGTGAAAATCTACTTTAAGTGAAGGTAACAACACTTACGGTCAATTGGACTGAGGGGTGGCTTCAACGTGGCTCCCCCTCCACGAGATCAAGGTAGGTTAAACGGAGGGATCCCTATAGGATCCCAATCTGTCACATAGGGAATTCCTGTGTCCATCACAGTCATTCCAGGGTTCCTTCTGAATGGACAATTGACGCTTCAAACTCCTCGGAAGACAATAGCCATAAGTGTAGATACGGTAGCCTGATCAGTTGCCGTTGTACCAGCTCTCAACAGTCGAGCCCTCCTCTAGTCCGTGACACGAACTAAACGCCCTATCCCCCCAGTGTGTAGATAGTGTCGTTATTAAGCTACAAGTCATGGGGTTAGGGTGTTCTCCTTGAGGTAGCGTTATTCATCCCTTGTGAACCATTCTCGTTCGGTAGAGGAAAATTTCGTGGCTTAGTGCCGACCAAAAAGTTTATATAATATTAGGGTTACCCTAATCCGGATTGAAATCATGAAGTCGCATCTCAGGTCAGGAAAGGTGTACAAGCCATGAGTGAATCTGAGCAAGTCACACGACTTAGGAAGGGAGTCGTTGGGACGTTGGAGGGACTGGCTCAGGAGATAGCAGCGATGGCTCCAGCTTGCGATACAGTCGCGTTTATGACGGCGGCAGCCACGGCAGCCTTCGTATTGACACCTGCTGCCTTCCTAATAGCAATGCTAACCATGTACTTGGAGGTCAATACACTTTACCATTTGTCTAGGAGACACGCAAGTGCCGGAGGGTATTACGGTTACATAGCAACTGCCTTCGGCCCTCTCCCAGCTATCGTGAGTGGTCTAGTTTACGTGCTCTATCAAGTGGCAAGCACCGCTGCCATACCAGTTTACGTAGGAGGAGTTGTGATACCGGGCGTCCTTCAGTATTTCTTCAACGTCTCCCTCCCTGGTTGGACTTGGGTACCTCTAGTCGTCGCGTTCGTCATCGCCTCCCATAGCTCTGAGTGCCTTTGGAATAAGGCCTCAAATGAAGTACGTGAAGTACGCAGCATTAACTGAGGTGGCATTCTTGGCGGTAACCTCTGCAATAATAATAATTAAGGCACCTGATAATACACTGGCTGTATTCAATCCATTGGCCTGGTCCTCCGTCTACGGTAAGCGGTTCAGCCTCGAGGGCGGTCCATTTGCGGCACTTGGGTTGGGAATGATATTCGGCATCACTAGCTTCATAGGATACGGAGGCTCGGCTCCCCTGGGTGAAGAGTCCAAGCACTCTAGGTTAATAACAAGGGCACTTACAATGGGAGTATTATTGGTAGGTGCGGTATTGACAGAAGTCGCCTACGCTTTGACAGTGGGATGGGGCGTAGACAATATGGTAAGTTTCGCTAACTCCAACATTCCCGGCATAATCGTATATACGGGATACATGGGTATAGCCGGTGGGCTCCTCCTGGCCCTCTTCGCCCTAAACTCTGCCTTCTCCGACAGTGTAGCAATGCAGTCAAATGCGGGGAGGGTGTACTTTGCTATGGCCAGAGACGGTGTGCTTCCGAAGAGTTTCGCCAAGATCCACCCAAGGTGGGTCACTCCAGCTAACTCCCTATGGTTCATAGGTGCGACCTCCAGCGTTTTAGCCGTACTCTCAGGCTTCGTCATCGCTTATTTCACCGGTGTCTCGCCTATCGCAATGCTTACATCACCGGCGACAAGCACGGCAGTTTTCAATGCTCTTACAAATGGATTCGACTTTCTAACCACAGTTGCTTTGGTTGGAATGATAACTGCTCATTTCCTTCTAAATACCTCAGTCATAACATTGTTCTATAGGCTCAAGGAGAAGCACTACGGCATGAAGAAACTGCTTCATCCTATTCAGCACTATATCATGCCAGGGGTAGCCACGGCGATTTTCGCCTTCGTGCTATACGAGTCTGTCGTACCACCTATTTTCCCATACACCCAAGCAGTAGCTGCGTCGGTAGTCTTCCTATTGTTCTCAGTGGGGTACGGAATTTGGATTAAACGTAAGAAACCTGAAGTTTACAAGAAGGCTGGGAGGAGAGTGAACATAGTAGAAGAAGAAATGGAGGGAACTGCGAAGAAGACTTAGCCTTAGGAAAAATTTTACATATAAATAATCTTTCTATATTTACTTTTAAGCTTTTACTTTCTGTAGTCTTATAAGGAGGATTAAGAAGCGGAAAGCTTCATAGCTCGGAGGGATAACCCTAGGTTAAGGAATTCATTCCTTCGTACTCGAGGTAATGGCCCAGAAGTTTTGTAATAGTAAAACCATTCTGGGGTACCATCGGTACAACCTCAGGCAAGCCAAACGGAACTGGTGACTGAGGTATGAAAGACGGTGATGTAAGGACAGTGAAGGTTGAGATGGTGAGTGTGTTGTTGGAGAAGACGAGGTAGGAGATCCTGTCCACATTACAGACGGTAACCACTGGGTAGGAGAGGGATTAGGTGACCTCATAAAGATGGTTATTGTATCGATAGAGGAAGTGAGCTAAGTCAGAGCTACACGGAGATGGCGAAACTAATGAAGGAAGCGATTATCTGACCTCCACCCCGCCCTGGAAGGGTTTCCCTAAGTGGTTCATTACCATAGTCGATTCGGGTCTTCTCTCATTTGGTGGACAGGGAACTCAGGAGACCACATTTGATTGGAGAGGAATCTTCATCCTCTGGTTCAATAAAGAAGAGAAGCGATACTTGCCCCTGAAGTCCCATTTCCCTCATCGAGCTAGGGAGGAGCGTCGCCAGCATATCTTTTTCTTGAAAAGAAGTATTTAAATGGGCCGTCCATTCCTGCCATAGAGGCTTTCCACTCCCCTTAAATCCTCCTTCGTAAGAGATGGTAAGAACTAAGTCTAATCTGGACTGTTTAGTAGCGAGGGCGTAACTGATGAGAGTAAAGAAGGTGGCCTAAGCGGTGAAGGCAAATCTGAGCTAACTGTTTTTCTTATGCTATTATCTTATAGCGCCTGAATTCCCCATGCTTCCACCATTGCGTTGAGTAACTGTACTCCTAATGCCTGCTCTTCTCATACCTTTACCTCCACTACCTATACCCATTCTAGTGCCAGTAGCACTTCCACTACCAAGTATGGTACTCCTGATGGTGCCATTTATGCTATCATCTGAGCTTCAAATACTTAAGGGTATTTCCTACACTTCCCACTGGAGAAATGAATCATCTTTTAATTAAATTGTGAAAGTATGGGCCCGCTGGGACTTGAACCCAGGACCTCTGCCGTGTGAGGGCAGCGTCCTCACCAGGCTAGACGACGGGCCCAGGACAACATGTCATTGGACATTTAAAAGCTTAATTTTGATGATAGACTTAGCCCCTGTTAAAGGATGGGAGGGTTGTTTAGATAAGGATTATCTAAGCTCAAGAGTCTGGAGGTTAACAAAAGGTTTTGGAAGCTATTTGTGAGCTTAGCAATAATTGTGAGGGTTTTCACAATCTCTTTTATTTAATAGATTTCTCAAACTAAATCATGAAATACTAAAGTAAAAATTTAATAAAAATAGAATAATATGCAGAGTATATTCCCTCCTTCTTAGGTAATGTGAACTACCCCGCCCTCACGGACGGGGCATCCCCACCTCGCGGTGAGGATTTCCTGCTTCTTCCAGGAAACTTACTATACACCCCCTCTGAGAAGGGAATGTATAGCAGAGGTTTCCTGT
>Ga0074075_12601_pt1 | contig 10207 bp, 7 predicted proteins | sample YNPg_E_FD_63712 | JGI IMG/M metagenome (GOLD analysis project Ga0074075, IMG submission 63712) | Hot spring microbial communities from Beowulf Spring, Yellowstone National Park, Wyoming, USA - YNP_Beowulf Spring_E v2 (version 2) | ecosystem: Environmental > Aquatic > Thermal springs > Hot (42-90C) ... | reverse complement strand
CGAATTCTTCCCTGCGTTTAAAAGATAGAGCTAGCCACGGAACTCGACTAGGTGTACTCTAAATGGGGGCCCCTCACATCTAGGAGGAAGCGTGCTCGAGAACACGGAAAAATCGGACGGTAGCCCTAGATGCTTTTTACTGTTTGACATGTGGCACACGATAATGGTCCCGCCGTCAGGCGAATCAATAGCTGGTTTTCGGAGCTTGAAAATATAGGCCGCTTCACACCGACGGGGTTGTAAGCCAGGAACTCACGCTCGGGGTATAAACAGGGCTAAGCGTTTTCTAGGGTCTAAGCTAGAGGGTGGGGTTTTGGGGGGCAGTAGTGTTAAGGGGTTGATCTACGCGTCGGTGGTGTCGTAGGTAAACAGGCCTCTAGTCCTAGGCGTGTATGTGAACCAAGAGCCGGTGGTCATGGAGTGATGGGAACGCTTTCCCTGTTTGGAGAGCGCTAGACTTGGGCTGCTTCTTTTAGGATGGCCACCCTGAATGTGGAGATTTTGGGTATAATATCCGACACTGTTCTCGAAGTGTACTCTTCGATCCTACCCTGGTCGCAGAGGCGCGGTACCTGTTGATCCAGGGGTAGGGCTCCTAGGTAGGCGACACCGTACTCTTCGGCTACTGCTTCACCCCCGATTTCACCGAATACCTTTATAGTCTCACCGCAGCTTGGGCACACAGTGTAGGCCATGTTCTCAATTACCCCTAGAATTGGCACATTCATTTTTTTAGCCATGTTTACAGCCTTCGCCACAACCATTCGTACAAGCTCTTGAGGCGACACAACCACAATTATGCCGTCAAGCGGAATCGATTGGAACACGGTTAGCGGGGCATCGGATGTCCCCGGCGGAAGATCCACTAAGAGGTAGTCGAGGCTACCCCAATCGACGTCGGCGTAGAATTGGCGTATAACGTTGCTCACGATTGGACCACGCCAAATTGTGGCGTCGGTCTCATTCTCTAAAACTAGATTCATCGAGACAAGTTTAATGCCTGTCCTAGTGAGTGCTGGTTGAATCTTTTTACCGTCTAGGGTGGTGAGCCTTCCTCTGACGCCGAAGAGTTTAGCCTGACTTGGCCCCGTTATATCCGCGTCTAGCACACCCACGCTGTAACCCAACCTTCGGAGCTCGATTGCTAGTAGGGCGGTCACAAAGGACTTACCCACACCTCCCTTACCAGAGGCCACGGCCACTATGGTGCGTATTGAACCCTTCGGGAGTGGGCTTATAGGGCTCACGCCCCGTGCAGCCATCTTCTGGTTTTCCTCTATCCTCCGCCTCCTCATCTGCCTGACCTTCAGAACCAACGCCTCCTGCTCCTCTTGGCTCATAAATGTGAAATCGATTTTTTCCACATTTATACCGAGCTTTGAAAGCGCACCTACAACATCTCTCTCAATCCTCCCTTGGAGAGGGCAACCAGGCACCGTTAGAGAAACCGTGAGCGAAACCCTGCCACCCACATACTCGACCTTTTTCACCATATCTAGATCAACAATGTTCTCCCCAATCTCTGGGTCATAAACGCTTTTCAATGCTTCGAGAACCTTATCCTTCTTATTAACCCCAACCACACTCATACTAATTATACAGCGTGCATTAACATTTTCAGGGTGACCCCTAAACTCTAAGGGAAAAACCAAGGCAGAAGCAACACTACGAATCACAGTGAGCACACTGGGCACCGAGAAGCTTTGCGCGTGTTGGAAAACCCACTAAGAAAACTAGGACACCTGATAATGCTCAAGCAGAGCACAAACAACTTATCAAGCAAGAGCTTCCCCACCTCAGCTACCAGCGGCGAAATAGGGGAGGAATCACTCCGTCAACATATTCACCGCCCTGAACCGTAGACCCAAAATTTGTATGTGGGTTATAGCTAACTCTATATGCTGATTTGAGTCTACCGAGAAGTGAGGTGAGGCCTGTTGTCCTCTTGTCATAACCACACGTACCCTGTATGAAACGCTTCTCAAGAATCCAAAACTCTAGTATATTAATACATATGTCTACGTCTGTATATATGATCACACTCACATTTAAAAATTGGGAAACTTTTTTAAAACTGTGGTGATCTGAATGCAAACCTACCAGACCGTGGGTCTTATCGGATCAGTCCTACTGCTAGTGGGGGCCATCCTGATGGTCTTCTATATACCATACGGCTACAGGTATGGATGGTGGATGATGGATGCGCCCATGATGTATGGCAGCGGATTCTATTATCCCCCCGTATTCATGATTCCCTTTATAGCTATTCCAGCCTTAGTCTTCGGACTCGCGGGCTCGGTGGTGCCGGACAGGCTTACGGGTGGAGTACTTCTAATCATATCATCAATCCTCTCCCTACCAGTACTCTTCGGTGTATTCGGCTTCTCCTTTGCCTTACTCCTCCTTTCTGGAATCGTCGCACTCACGGGTAGGACTACCCAGCAACCTAACTCCAATTCTCTGCCATAACAGTGCAATATATACATAATGTGTTGAACACACCCTCATCAAAGATTTTTAGTGCCTCAGGTATAACCCACCCAGACTATAAGGTTTAGATATGGGAGTGTGAAACCCAACATCTTAGGGTTCGCGCTTATCAATTAAAAAGGCGGATTATAAGCGGTGGATGTTTTGGGGAGTGTGACCGTTGAACAATTGGGTTATAGGCCTAGGCCCATTGACCCAGACTTCCTGAGTAAGAAGGATTTGTACCCGGAGACTGGTACGCACAATAACCACAAGGTGTACGGGGAGGGTGTGCAGAGGACTGATGAGGACGGTAAACCCTACCCCACGAAGCTGGGTATACACGGCACAATAGTGGCGGTCGACTTCGAAGCGTGCATAGCCGACGGCGCGTGCATGGACGCCTGCCCAGTACAGGTGTTCGAATGGCTGCTCAACCAGGGTAAAATGGGCACAGGCCAAGACCTGGACCTAACAGACAAACCAGACCTCAAAGCCAAGTACGCATGCGACAAATCAGGACCCAATCAGAGAATCAGACTGCATATTCTGCCTCGCATGCGAAAACGTCTGCCCAACCCACGCAATAAAAATAACACAACCATAGTTAGAGGCGCCCCATGCACTTCATTAAACATAATAGTAACGTTGAACTCAGCAAACATCATTTAGACGTATATTCCATGTAGCTGAAGATCGTGCGGGAAAACACTAACCAGACTTCTTTACAGATCGACACTAACATGTAGGCCAAAATTGCCCTGAGTAGCTAGATAACCCCATATCCGTACAGAGCACTTTAGTCGCTTCTCCCTAAATACTCAGATTATCTGGGTGTTGCTTGGATAGAAGCATCAGCGCTCCAACCGTGCGCTCACCATCCCTTTATCCAGCCACCACCATTGTTCACGCGCACGGGTTATGAACCCAGCGAGTGACAACTATCCTCTATATTCAGTGTTGAGTAGAGGACGGATGGAGGGGGGTATACCAGTTAACATACTGATTCAAAACCCCACAGTCAAACCCTCCGACTGACAACCCACTAATGCGCGATAACACTCTAAATCTGGGAGGCTGATTCAGAGCTGCTCTCAGAGTAATTGGGGCGGAACCCATGATACAGTGATACGCATCACACTATTCCAAGCAACCAGTAGATTATACATCGCATCTTGGGGCACGCGGCTTTTGCCACAACTAAGCCGCCACCCTTCTTAGCTTTACGTCCCCTTTAAAACTTGGCCACCCTACTTTCCGATAAGCTTCACCCCCAGTTCCGACCAGTATCGCATGATTCGATATCAACATCTGGAAGATAAAACTATAGTTTTGCTTAGTAAATGACCATAACTGGTTCTCACACCAGAAGTATGGGTGGAGGGCGTGAACCACGCGTAAGATACCCAGTGATCGGAACATAGGGGGAACCCCAGCCAATAAATGAACCCGCTAGTTATCGGTATGTTATATTGAGCGTCTTGAGTCCAAGGGATACTATACGCGTTTTACGGAGGTGGAACTTGGGAGGGTTTGCGTCAACGAGCATCGTTCCCGCTAAATACATTTGATAACAGGCTTCATATGATCCAAGTTTTAGTCTAATTTTTACTCAACCTTCGATTTCTCAAATCCACTCAGATAACACTAGTGCGTATAGTTGCGGTCAACAACTAGGCCCCAACCTAAGGATCACGGGGTTGAATATAACCTTCGACGATAAAACATTCCATGATATCGAGGAGCTCGATTCGTCGTCCAATATGTCGTTTTTTATGGGTATAGTGGGTTGGCAACACTCGTAGTCGAATTGTCGTTATCGCTGTCTTTCGACTTTGCAAGTATAGCTAATATGATAGCGTCTGCCTTATGGCCATCTCCACCCTCTTCGGGCTGGGTATGTTGTGGTCCTCGAGCTTCGCAAGGGGGTTAACTATGTCGTATGATGTAACCCTCTTTATGGGTGCCTTAAGGCTGAATATGGCTTTATCAGAAACCTGCGCCGCGATTTCGGCGCCCAACCCCAGGTTCCTCGGGGCTTCGTGCACTATTACCAGCCTACCCGTCTTTTCAACCGAGGACACGATGGTCTTGGTGTCGAGGGGGGAGAGCGTCCTGAGGTCTATTACCTCTGCTGAAAACTGTTTGGCCCCTTCGAGCGCCACGTGTAGCATTGCGCCATAACTCACCACAGTCACATCGCTACCCTCCCTCACCACCTTCGCCTTCCCGATGGGTACGGTGTACGCCTCCTCTGGGACAGCCATCTTGGGCGCATCATACAGCCTTTTCGGCTCCATGAACACCACTGGGTCCTCTGACCTAAGAGCGGATGTGAGTAGACCCTTGGCGTCGAATGGATTGGATGGGACAACAACCTTTAAACCCGGCGTGTGGGCAAAGTAGGTTTCGGGTGAGTCCGAGTGGTGCTCGAGTGAGTGTACCGCGCCGTAGGGGAAGCGTATCACCCCCGCATGGGGTATCTTCCACGCGTCCTATTCCTATAGCGCGCGATGTGGTTGAATATCTGGTCGTACGCGGGGAGTGTAAAGCCGTCGAACTGAAACTCCGCAACGGGTATATAGCCACCCACGGCGAGGCCACGAACACTCCGGCTATGGATACCTCGGCTAGTGGTGTATCGAAAACCCTCTCACCGAAGCGTTCGAGTAGACCCCCGTGTCACCTGGAACACGCCACCATTCCGAGCCACATCCTCACCGTAAACGAGGATGCGTGGGTCCCGCTCCATTTCCTGCCTGAGCGCCATGTTCACAGCGTTTCTGATGTTCAACTCGACTGTTTTACCCTCCACCTCAGGTTGTTCTTCCTCATCGGTCAACGCATGATCCCGTATCAAGCTTGAAGCCGCGTCCCCAAACGCCTCATAAGCCTCCTCGACTAGGTTGGGTGTGGGCTTGGAGTACATGTATCTGAAGATATCGAGGGGGTCGGCAGGCTTAGTAGACCTAAACCTCTCAACCGCTTCTTTAACCCTCCTATTCGCTTCGTCATAAATTGCCTCCTTCTCTTTCTCGGTGAGCGCGCCCTTAGACATAAGGTACTTCTCCACCCTGAGCAGGGGGTCGCGTCGCTCCCACTCACTCATTTCCTCCTCTGGCTGTAGTTTGTGTGATACAAGCTCGGCCTGTGGTGTGATAGCTACGTCCTATAGGTCACGTACTCGACGAGCACTGGTCGCCCTTCACGTGCTAGTTTCAGCGCTAAGTTCGGTTGCCTCATTACGAAGCGATAACGTCGTTCCCGTCAACCATGATACCTGTCACACCATAGGCTAAAGCCTTCTGGGCGATAGTCTTAGAATGGGTCTGCATACTCCTTGGAAGCGATATCGCGTACTGGTTGTTCTCTACGCCGACCACAAGCGGTAACCCGAACACCCCAGCGAAGTTCAAGCCTTCATGGAAGTCACCCTTACTCGTGCCCCCATCCCCCACCGTCACAACCACGGCGCCACCAGTCCCCCCAAGCTTCTGGGCCATGGCCAGACCAGCGGCGTGAGGTATCTGTGTGCCAACGGGTATAGCGAATGGGAGCATCTTCAGATTCTCGGGGACCCTCAGCCCCCACTCATCACCACCCCAATAGCGTAGGAGGGACTCCATAGGCATACCCATCGTTATCATGGCGCCGTTATCCCTATACATGGGCACAAACCAGTCTGACGGGCCTAGCGCCCTGATGATACCTACCTGGGTTGCCTCCTGACCCATGTGCGGAGCATAGGTGCCTATCTCCCTTACCGATGAGAGGAGCACCGCCCTCTCATCGAATCGGCGCGCCAAAACCATGTCAGCATAAAGCTTCTTTAAGAACTCCACGGAGACAGAAGGCTCTCTGAGTGGAGAGCCATCCTCTGCTAGGACTCTATAGGGCTTTAGGTCTCGGATGTCATCCTCGCTAATCACCTCTAAACCTTCTGTCTGGATAGTTTCCAATAGCGACCCCAATCTAAACTATTAGGCAAGCCACTATTAAGTTATTCTAACCGTTAAAAGGAATATAAAAATTATGACAAACCCCACTCAAATAAACTCTGTAAAAGCATAATTATAGTATTTCAGCCACGGTATACGAAACGACCCAAATAAACATTTACCACACTTTCAAAGGCACGTCTCAAGTTAACGCAATATCCGCACACCAATACCTGCCTTCCCACGACTGCGCTGACTACAGGTCATCTAAACCCAACACCTCAGTCGAATAATGACAAAGCCCTGGAAACCCTTGAACGGTTTTAATCTGGAGACCCAGCCAGGATGCTAAGGGGAAATACGTGCGGCAGCCATATTTAGGTGAAGATGGATAGGTCAGTACGGGGGGCAGCGTACACAGTCCTTCCACGCAACTCGGTCATTCCTATGAAAAACGGCTCATAGTGCAGAGAGAGGACATCTTTGCGTGCACCCCATCCGCATCAGACAAGTGTGTGTCTTATGATCCGCTCAACATGGCTTACCTTCAGGTGAGAGTTGGCTCGTCACCTGCGTAGCTACGATAAGGATCGAAGATAGCGTGCGTTCGGGCAACACCTTACGTGGGTAGGGGTAGCTCCTACCGATCAGGTAGGAGTTCCGAAGACACATAGAACCCTAAACACTAATAAGGCTCATGTAAGGAACCAATTAGGTATAGCCTCAATAAGGGCGGGTATCGGTATGAATGGGGTCTGGATATTGTTTCACCAAGCCCTAATTATGGGAAATTAGCCGATAGAAACGGGGTGAGAAGGTTTCCTAGGATATGTGAGCACTGCCTTAACCCCTCATGTGTTGCCTCGTGTCCGGCGGGTGCTATATACAAACGCGTGGAAGATGGAATCGTCTTAGTGGATCAGGAGGCTTGTAGAGGTTGGAGGTTCTGCATATCTGGGTGTCCCTACAAGAAGGTCTACTTTAACTGGCACACCCACAAAGCGGAGAAGTGAACGTTTTGCTATCCCCGTATTGAGGCAGGTATGCCCACTGTGTGCTCGGAGACGTGTGTGGGTAGGATCAGGTATATCGGTATGATGCTCTACGACGCGGACAGGGTGCTCGAAGCCGCCTCTGCATCTTCTGAGAAGGACCTCTATGAGGCGCAGCTTTCAATCTTCCTCGACCCGAATGACCCAGATATCGCTAGTAAGGCCTTGGATGACGGTATCCCGTGGGAGGTCGTCGAATCAGCGAAAAAGTCCCCTGTGTACAAGATGATTGTTGAATGGAGAATAGCTCTACCCCTCCACCCCGAGTACAGGACGCTCCCGATGGTATGGTATGTGCCTCCGCTCAGCCCAATAGTCGACGCCGCTACGGCGCAAGGGGGTTACACCGAGGAGGTTTTTCCGCTTATCGAACAGATGCGGATCCCGATAAAGTATCTTGCGAACCTATTGGCGGCTGGTGATGAGGAAGTGGTTAGAGGAGTGTTGAAGAAACTTGCGGCGCTCAGGTCGTATATGAGGGCGAAAACCCTCGGAAGACCACCTGACGAGAGCCTGATTAGGTCCGTTGGGCTCAGCGTACACCAAGTTGAGGAGATGTATAGATTGCTCGCTATAGGGAAATACGAAGAGAGGTTCGTTATACCCACTACACACAAGGAGGAGGCACTCGACCTCTACAACGACCAGGGTCTTGCGGGTCTACCGTTTTATGAGAAGGAGATGTACGCAAAGTATTTAGCTACAAAACACGCCCAGTGGCAAGATAAGCGGGCTGGGGACAACACGGGTGAAAACGCGTGAGCGAGGATTATCGGCAAACACTACTAGTGTGTTCAACGCTTCTAAGGTACCCCGATGAAGGTGTGATTAGATACGCACAGCAGCTTACCAGCTTCATCGAAGAGTTACCATTAACACCGCAACGACTTCTGAAAAAGTTTCTAAGCTTTCTCAAAACGACTGACGTCGTAACCCTGCAAGAGTTGTATGTATCTACATTCGACATGAATGATGAAAACAGCCTGTATATCACGTATGCTAAGTTGAAAGACGATTCAGCCCGCGGTTCAGAGCTTCAAGGGTTAAAATCACTCTACAGGTCGGCTGGGCTTTCACCCACCACGGAAGAGTTACCCGACTATCTTCCGATGTTTTTAGAATACATCGGCATGTCGGGGGCCGACGGAGCCAAACAACTATTGCATTCGTATACACCATTAATAGTCGACCTAGCGATTAGGCTCGAAAGGAAAGGCAACCCCTACGCACTTGTGGTCCAAGCGTCTTTGGAGGCGCTCAGAAACATTATGTGAGGTGGGCTGCTTGGCCAGTGGCTTCGAACTCTTCGTCTGGGGTGTATACCCCTATATCGCGCTAACTATGATTTGTGGTGGGCCTGGTACTCAGATACGACAAGGACCCTTGGGGTGGATCTCTAAATCCAGCGAAATCCTTGAAAAAGGATGCTTCAAGCGGGTAGCCTACTATTCCACTGGGGATTCCTCCTAGTGGTTGTCGGCCACATAATGGTTCTCCTAATACCCGCGGGGCAGTACAACTCACTCGGCATAACTCCTGAAGGGTACCACGTCATAGCCTTCTACGGCGGCGCGGCGAGCGGACTTATTTCGGTAGGTGGGTTGGTGGTGTTGCTTGCCCGCAGACTCATCAGTCCGAGGATAAAGGCCACCTCCGGTGTGGACGACTATTTTACGCTGGCCATACTACTAGTGGTGATGGGTATGGGCCTCGCGAACACGCTGGGATACACGCTCCTAATTGGAACATACGACTATAGGTTCACAGTGGGTGTGTGGGTGAAGAGCCTGTTTTACTTGAAACCCGATATAGCACTTATGGCTTCCGCACCTTTGAGTTATCAGGTGCACGTTGCGCTCGGGCTTCTATTCTTCGCGGTCTTACCGTTCACGAGGCTAGTTCATATTTTCAGTTTGCCCCTCCCATATCTCTGGAGGCGCTACGTAATTTACAGGAGCGTTGAGGTTAGGAGCTCGGCGAAGAAAAATTCAGTTGTCCGAGAATCACGCGTAGCATCTAAAGAGTCTTCAAGGATTATCACGTCTAGCCACTCGGTTAAGCCGCACGGCGACACGTGGAGCGGCTTAAACCCGATCGCCTCCAAAGATAAGAAATTAAGCGTCGACTAAAAGTGGAGAGTGCGGCTTAGCCTTTGGCTGGGGCAGTGTTAGAACATGGCTTCGCTTAGCCGGCTAATAGATTTAGAATCATCACGTCTTCTACCCGCCTACTTCGCTTCGGTCATGGCCACGGGGATAGTCTCTATAGCCACATATATCTACGGCTTCGACCTGTTCTCGATTTTGCTCCTATGGTTGAATGTGGGTATTTACATAGCCCTCTGGGCGTTGACCGCATTAAGGATAGCCCGCCACACCTCAGCCTTCCTCGCAGACATAAAAGACCTCTATAGGGGTTCGGGCTTCTTTACACTCATAGCCGCAACCAACACTAATAACGAGAACAGAGCAGATTGGCTAAAGGTTTTCAACGACCTAACAGAAAGAGGAGTTAAAAGAGTAATGATTATAGTAAGCGATGATTTCCCTGGTATTGCTAACGCCATTGAAAAATTTTTTCCAGATACAGACCATCAATTATGCTTCATACATCTTCAGAGAAATGTGACAGCTCAGATGAGTAAGCAAGATGCTCAGTTCTTTAAGAAAGAGTTAAAGAATATCAAGAACAATAGCTTAGATTTTGAAGATGGTTTAGAGAAGTTTGGAGCACTGTGTGAGAGATTTA
>Ga0074075_10792_pt1 | contig 10259 bp, 10 predicted proteins | sample YNPg_E_FD_63712 | JGI IMG/M metagenome (GOLD analysis project Ga0074075, IMG submission 63712) | Hot spring microbial communities from Beowulf Spring, Yellowstone National Park, Wyoming, USA - YNP_Beowulf Spring_E v2 (version 2) | ecosystem: Environmental > Aquatic > Thermal springs > Hot (42-90C)... | reverse complement strand
GGGGTGAGGATGCTTAGCGTCAGGGAGAAGTGCCTATTACAGTTCCTGCAGATGTACCTCTGCCTGCCCTTAACCTTTCCTCCCTTAACGTGGTTGTTACAGAACGGGCAGGGAAGGGGTTCAACTTCCTTGTTGCCACGCTTAGCCATGGGTAATACACGACGACTATAGAAAACAATTTACGTGATAAATGACGACACTATGGACACACTACCTTGGACAATGTAAACTTTTTAATACATGTAGTTACAACTTGTTGGGACCTAAATGGAATTTACTTCTTAGGGCCAGAGGGGAGCTTTACACATGAAGCTGCTTCCTTATTTGGTAATCAATTGATCCCTAGGAGGACAATAACAGAGGCAATCCGTTCAGCCTTGAACGGTGGAGCAGCGGTAGTGCCAGTGGAGAATAGCATAGAAGGTCCCGTCAATGAAACCTTGGACGGGCTTTACTCCTTCAGGGAGCTTTACGTTAATGCGGAAGTAGAAAAGGAAATTGAGTTAGTTCTTGCTACGTCCCCCGACGTTAAGGATTTATCTGAGATAAAGAAGATTTACTCTCATCATCACGCTCTTAAGGAGGCATCAGGGTTTCTACAAGACCTAGGGGTCATTGATGTTGAGATGGTTGAAAGTACCTCCCGTGCTGCCCAATTGGCCTCCTCTTTATCTGGTTCTGCAGCTATCTGTTCCAAGTTCGCCGCAGAACTTTACGGTCTCAGAGTAATTAGGAAGGGAATTCAAGACCACGTTAACATCACTAGGTTCTTTCTGATCTCCAATACTCTCACTAAGAGTGGAGATAAGACCACCATAATATTTACGTTACCTCATAGACCAGGCTCACTTTTTACAGCTCTCCGCCCGTTTGCTCAAAATCAAGTTAACCTTACCATGATCTATTCAAGGCCGCTTAAGACCTCACCATGGAAATATTATTTCTATGTGGAAATCGAGGGAGGGCTGCAGGATCCTAGGGTTAACTTATCCCTAGAAGAAGTTGGAAACCTAGCCTCAGAACTCCTAATTAAGGGTAGCTATCCTAAATTACGATACCAGGCTTAAGGTTGTCTAAACTGAATAGCTCCATGTAAGAACTAGCATCTGTCAACTCCACTACCTTACTAACTACAGTCTCTATGGCACCTCTGGTTCTTCCGTGAAGCATGCAATAGCAAAGGTAGTCCCACCTCTTGTTCGACTCTCTGAGGACCACGTGTGTTGCTTCCCCCACATTCTTGGCTAAGGATTCACAGGAGGCCTCAATGTTGTCAGAATTTATGAGAACCATGGCATTTTCCACGATACCCGCTTTTTCCCCATTCACGGTTCCACCATAATCCTTTATTACCTTTCTCTTCATTAATTCTTTTATTAATTCTACCAATTCTACCTCAGAGTAACTGAATTGGGATGCCAAATTTGCAAAAGGCCTGTAAGTTATAGGTAATGGAGTCGAAAGCGCCTTTCCCAGGGAAGGATCCAGTCCTAACTCATCGAATGTGGGCACCTTTTCTTGGACAATTTCCGGTTCGCTCCAAGAGACACCTCTCCTCAGGTCATATTTGACGCTGAGCTTCAATGTCTTCTTGGAATAAAGAATTACGTAGTCCCTGCTTTCAACTCTCCTCATCAATTCCTCTACCTTCTGGTTCAGTTGCTCCCTGGTAGGCTCCTTAATAACGAACCATATATTATATTGTGGATGATTCCTGACGAAATTATGGGTAATCTCTCTAACTCCTAGAGCTGTCCTCCGAAAAGTATCTATGTTAGCCAAAGGGATTGACGCTCCTACTAATGCTCCTTCCATCCCCTTGGCTCTGAAACTAACATACATTCCAACTCTTTTCAATATGTTCCTAGCCAATAGTGACTTAGTCCTCTCTAGCACTTCTTCTTCCTTTATTCCAAGACGATAGGAAAGTTCAGAAAAGGGCGTCTCAGAGATTGGAAAGTTGTACTGCAACGCCATTAGTAACTCAACGTCCATGGACTCTAATTCTGACATAACTACAGTTTCTGTGGGCTTACATTATAATTTTTGGTTTGCTAGAGTATCTTGGTCTCCGTTAAAGTTAAGTATAGATTAGACACATATCAAAACGCGGCCGTGGTCTAGCCTGGTTAGGACGCTGGCCTCCCAAGCCAGTAATCCCGGGTTCAAATCCCGGCGGTCGCATTGTGGGGGCATATCCCCCACCCCCTAAGTTTCAATTTCTCGTAAGATTCTATAACGTCAACTAAAGGACCGACGTAAGTTTCCTTTACCTTATCGCCCTCATACTCTAGCTTGTAAACATAATACCGCCCTTTCCTTTCACGTAAAATTATGTCGCCGTATTTATAACGAGTCTTCTCTTTCGTCATTTTTAGGACGAGTATTATGGTTGCCAATTCGTATTTATAAGCGTTGGCAACACGTCAATTTTTGCCGTTAAAATATATGGAGTTGAAAGAAGGCGGCAAAGATTCCTCAAATGAACAAAAAAGTCAGTTTCATTTGGCGTTAACATATTCGACACCGTCAATTATGTTGAACGTTATCATGTCCTTCCTCCTCAACGCCTCTACGATTTCTTCACCATATAACGCGGTTAGGTCAGCGGGTAACGACCAACCGCGCTTTTTCAGGAATTTGTAGGCCTTAGTCACCGGGTCGTCCGTGGAGCGTAACATCATGCATACATTATCCATATAAAGCAACCCCCTCTTCAGACATTGTTCCACGACCTCATAGTGTCGTCACTAACTTACAAATTCCGGTATCAACCCTCTCTACCACAAGACTAAAGCCAGAGAGTACTTGACCATCTCCAGGCTCCTGTTCACCGCCTTGGTGGCCCTCTTAAGGCGGACCAACCTGTCCCTCAGTGACGAGTGGAGGGACTCGTTGGGGTTCACTGGTGAGATCACTATGTGGTTCCTCAACGAGTACACGTTGTAGTCGTCGCTCACTTGCCTCCTTCAGGTAGGTGCCTCAATATTTCCCTGAACGCTGGTCCCTGCCACCGAAAACAGCACGTACAGAGAGCGTGGTGTATGTGAAGCACGTGAGCACTTGTAGACTTCACGTTCCTGCGCAAGTACCACATTTCATCAACCACCTTGGTCACGACCTTTCCGCTCACCACTTGCCTGGTGTCACCCTAAAGTTTCTAACTCAACGAACTTGCTCCTGCCACGACGCTTGTCAAGTGAACACGGTGCCAAAGGGGACTCCTAGCACCCTTGAGATCTCATGCTCATGCCGTTGAAGTACATCTTCAACGCCTGCTCAACCTTCCATCTGGGGTGAGGATGCTTAGCGTCAGGGAAGAAGTGCCTATTACAGTTCCTGCAGATGTACCTCTGCCTGCCCTTAACCTTTCCTCCCTTAACGTGGTTGTTACAGAACGGGCAGGGAAGGGGTTCAACTTCCTTGTTGCCACGCTTAGCCATGGGTAATACACGACGACTATAGAAAACAATTTACGTGATAAATGACGACACTATGGACACACTCTGATTTTTGGTAAGGACGAGATGACTCCGAGTCGGATTAAAGCATTCGATCATGGGAAAGAGAGCATAGCCTTATGGAGAGCTCCACTAATTCTGCATATGCGAACTACTGCTCTAAATGAGCTTTACCTCAACTTTGAACGTTATTTCACAACGACTTACAGTTTTGACTCCTGCAGTCAGTATCATTCGACTAAGGGGTGTTTCTCTCTTACGAAGGTCCCTCTTCTAAGGTCGCTTAACGCCTCCAAAATCTGTTCTTCAGTGTTCATTACTATGGGTCCATACCAAGCAACTGGTTCATTGAGAGGCCTACCTGATAACAGTATGAACCTTACACCCTTATCACTACTGACTCTTACTTCGTCGCCATCTTCGAAGAGTATGAGATTTCCCTCAGGTATTGAAGTTTTAGAATTTGGATCAAATCTTCCACGGCCTTCCAGAACATAGACTAAGACGTTATAGCCATTCTTGACCTTCAATGACACCTCAGCTTCTGGTTCCAAATTTACATCTGCATATGTAGGATCGACGGTCATTCCAGCCTTCACTGGGCCCTCTACTCCCAGTATTTTTCCAGCTATAACAGTGACCACTCCACCATCCAATTCGACCTTAGGGGCGTGACCTCTCCTTACGTCCCTATATACTGGGCTACTCATTTTCCTATTGGCGGGTAGGTTTATCCAAAGTTGAAGGCCTTTGACTGTGGTATTGGGCATAACGGTCTGTAGTAGTCCTCTGTCCTCTTCCCCGATGGGCTTAGGCATCTCCTGATGAAATATTCCACTTCCTGCAGTCATCCACTGCAAGTCTCCTGGAAAAATTACACCACGATTGCCCTCACTATCCTCATGTTCCACTTTCCCTTCCATTAGATAGGTTACAGTCTCTATGCCCCTGTGAGGGTGCCACGGAAATCCCGCCTCGTATTCTCTAGGATCGTTGGAGCCAAAGAAGTCAAGAAGCAAGAAAGGATCAGTGAGTCCTACGGTTTCCATACCTCCGAATACCCTATATAACCTGACCCCAGCACCATCCATGGTATGACGGCCTTGAATAACACCTGAGATCCTTCTTATCAACTAAACTCACCAAGTGGAATTCACTTGCCCAAATAAAAAACGTGATCGTAGTTAGCCAAGGTATATTCCTAATTGTAATTGTAATAAAAGCTTTAAACCGAATAATACAGAAAACTAACCACATCCGATAAAGGAATTATACTTTTATCTTGTTGGCGTTAAGGGGCAGAAGACTCCGTCAGGACGGCGATGAATAGCCCCTCATTTAAATATAACTTCCTTCGACGCTATGTCAACGACATTCGTGGGCAGGGGTAAGCGTCACCGAGGTTAAAGTAAGGGGTGGTGAGGTATGCCTCTACTCCATCAACGGTCCATATGGCCGACATCGACTCGTCCGTATTCTCAGGGGGTGGAACTGCCCTGAGAGCCTGCTGGGCTTCACTCTTTACATGGCAAGGTGGGGCAATGAATCAGGAAGACTCGTCGTGAGGGCAGGGTGGTTCACCCTAAGTTATCAGGCCCATCCACTTCAACTGCAATAATTTAAGAGGAACCTAAGTGGACCGGCCGGGATTTGAACCCGGGACCTCTCGGATGCCAACCGAGCACTCTTCCAGGCTGAGCTACCGGCCCCCACTTATCACTTGTCATATGGTTTTAAAGTGTTTCGTGGCGTTTAGCTTAATCTCCAAAGTAGGCCCTTCTCCGTTACCTCTGGCTCTGCACCGAGTCCAACTAATATGGACTTGGTCGTGACTTCGTTAAGCAAAACTGACACGGGTGAGGGCTCCTTTCCCATCTCTCTCATAATCCTTATTACGAGACCTTCAGCACTCTGTGGTTCTAACTTTAATGCTTCCTTCACCTTCTCTGCCAGTTTAATCATGTAGTCCCTGTTTATTCGTATAAGGTCTAATATTTTCGCTACATTGGTGTATATAGGACCGTGGGCCACTATTGCTCCATCTGATCCACGTACTAACTCTTCTGCTCTATCTAGGGAGCTCAACGCAAGCCAGAAGTCCTCATGAAACGGAAATACGAAACCCTCCAATATTCGTTGTCCGAATACAGCATCCCCTAAAAATACGAAACCCCCCAACAAGTATGCTGTATGGCCTGGTGTATGTCCTGGGAGTTCTATTTTTTCCACATCGGTATCAGAAATCTCTACCTCCACGTCACCCTTCATTAGATCGTATGAGAAGAGCGGACTTTCCTTGGATGAAAATCCATAAACCATGGAACGCCTTCCGGCAGCCGACAGTGCCCACATGTCTTTCTTGGGAATATATTTCAGGCCCTTTCTCCTCAATCCGGCGATGTGATCGGCATGTCCATGAGTGCAAAGGTACCATTCTCCGTCTACTTCAGCTTCTGCATTCTTTCCGCCAAGGTCTATCACTATCCTTCCCTGATATATTAGGGTATTCGGACTTCCTGGTAACACCTCTAGCTCTCTAGTTAACTTCAACTCTGCACCCCTCTAGTCTCAAGTCTAACGCCCTCAAGTTCTAACAGTTTTTTCTTCATTTCCACCCCCCTGGCGAATCCACCCAAGCCGTTCTCAGCCACCACTCTATGACAGGGAATCACCAATAGTACAGGATTTTTGGAAAGGGCCATTCCCACTGCTCTTGGTGAAGTTCCTACCCTCTGAGCTATTTCTCCGTAAGTAGCAGTCTTTCCCCAAGGTATTTTGCTTACTTCTTTGAATACTTTGAGTCTAAATGAATTAGTGTTTATATCAAGCGGAACATTAAATTCTACCGGTTTGCCCGAGAAGTAAAGATCAAGCTTTGAGAAAAGAAAACCGAAGAATTCCTGGTTTAACAGTGCACTCTCAGCGCAGTCGCAGAAATCTAACATCCGAAGCCCTCGCTCGCTTGCGGCCACTGTTATTGTACCTACTGGACTTCTATAGAGGCCGTAAAATATCATTTGATCCTCTCCAGCGTGGTAGGATGCAACTCCCTATTCGCTAATTCGTCAGATATGGCGCTAAGGAACTTCTTCAGTGGCACGCCCTTCACCTCTACGTTCCCTCTTCCCCTTACGGTTACAGTTCCCTCCTCTGCTTCCCTCCTTCCTATTACAAGTAAGTATGGTATTCCTTCATCGTAAGCTCTCTTTATCCGCTTAGATAAGGTCTCATCCGTTCTATCAACTTCAACCCTGGCCTTAACCTCCCGCAGTGATTTAGCTATTCCGTTAGCATATTCCATAACAGCATCAGATATCGGTATTACCCTTACCTGCACTGGACAGAGCCAAGTGGGCAATTTCCCAGAGAAGTGTTCCAGAAGTATTGCCATAAACCTGTCTATGGAACCAAATATGGCCCTATGGACTATAACTGGCCTTTTTCTTTCGCCGTCCTTATCCACATATTCCAGTTTGAACCTCTCGGGCAAATTGAAGTCAACCTGTATGGTGGACAACTGCCACCATCTTTCTAGGCTATCCTTTATCTCGAAGTCTATCTTGGGTCCGTAAAACGCACCCTCCTTTTCTTTTACCAGATATTCTATACCTACAGATTTCATCGCATTGATCAGGCTAGAGGTAGCTTTCTCCCACTGCTGATCAGTGCCTATACTTTCATCTGGTCTAGTGCTTAAGTTAACTCTAACGTCCTGACCAGCGAAGCCTAACTTATTCAACACCTCCAACGTCTTCCTAATCAAGGTTGCTACTTCTTCCTGTATTTGGTCCTCCCTGAGGAATACATGTCCGTCGTCCTGGGTGATCTCTCTAACTCTTAGAAGACCGTAAAGTTCTCCTTTCTTCTCCCATCTATATATGGTTCCGAACTCTGAGAACCTGATGGGTAGATCCTTGTAGCTTCTCGGCTTTGATTTATATATCATTATGTGGCCAGGGCAATTCATTGGTTTCACTCCCAGTTCCTCGTCCTCATGGGTGAAGATGAGCATCTTGTCCCTATACATCTCATAGTGGCCGCTGATCTTCCAAAGGACGCTTCTGTAGACGTGACTAGTAAATACCTCTTGGTATGACATCGAGTCATTGATCTCCTGCATGTATCTCATCAGTTCCTTTCTTATGATCTGCCCCTTTGGGTGGAAGAGGGCTAACCCCTGCCCTACCTCCTCATGGAAGCTGAAGAGGTCCATCAATTCTCCAATCAATCGATGATCCCTTTCGGTTGCCTTCCTCAGCCATTCCATGTATTGATTGAGCTCATCCTCTCTCTCGAAGGCCACACCGTGGACTCTCACGTATTGTTTGTCTGGAGAGGGGTGATGAGTAGATATGTTTAGTATTTGGAAGAATGCAGGCTTCCCATCCGATGGAGCTTGCTGTACCTTTAATCTTATACCATCCGCCTCAACTTCTCCGTCAAGGACCTTAAGTTTCACGTCCTCATATCTAGCAAATTTGTAGACCTCGTCCGGGCTCAAAGTTCTCTCTGAGTCGAGATCAATGTAAAATTCTCTCTCACCTACTCCAATTGCCACTGGTTTATAGCCAGCCTTGGCCATGTTTGCAGCCAAAATTACTGCGCCCTTAATCCAGGTAGAATAATAATCTTGCATGGAGTGTTTTTATGTGTGGTGAGTAAATTAGATTATCGTTGGAAATCCTCATCGTGGCCAGCGGAGGAGGCCATACAGGCTATGCGAGGGCCTTGGCCCAGTATTTAGAATCTCCTGTTGATTTTGTAATTCCTACGGGAGACTCCTTCTCTAGGAGATTGTTGGAACCATATGCTAGAAGGATCTTTGAAGTGACAAAGGGAAGAAGCCCAGCTGGTGGATCGCTACTGAAAGGTGGAATATCGGCCTTCCTGCAGAGCTTGAGGTTGCCCAAATATGACGTAACAATAGCTACGGGTTCAAATCACTCGGTGATCCCCTCATTCCTTCAGAAATTAAAGGGTTCTGAAATATATGCCATAGAAAGTCAAGACAGAATAGTAACAAGAGGGAGGGCAGTGAACTTGATCTCCCATATCTCGAGGGCGGTCTTCCTTCATTGGAGCGAACAGTCCAGACTTTATAAGAACGGTGTTGTGACCGGCCCTATCGTGGAGAAACCCAGATATGAACCTAGGGATGAAGGTTATATACTTATTACAGCAGGGAGTATGGGTTTCCCTAGGCTATTCAAAGCAGCCCTTCCCATAAAGATGAAGGCAATGGTTCAGACAGGCTCCGTCTCTCCAGAGCCGTACAGAAGAGAGCGACCCGATTGGGAATTTTTTGAATATGACACAGATTTAGAGAGGAGAATAGCTTCTGCATCGATCGTTGTTACACATCAAGGAAAGACCGCAATGGAGTCTGTGGTTATGTATAGAAAGCCCACGATTATTGTATTTAACAGGGATTGGACACGAGCTGCCTCGAGGGAGGATACCAAACTCTATGCATCAATTCTTGGTGCCACCTTTCTAGACGATCCATCAACTTGGAGCGGAGGAGAGTTAGAGTCAGCGTTAGCCTCATCGAGGGAACCCAAGATAATAGAGCCTGGAACTAGAAATTTAATTAAATATATTATTAATAGTATAAATAAAAATTAATTTTCTGGTTCTTGTTCCTTTTAGTTTGCTTTAACTTTACCCACGTTAAGCGGAAAGCTCTTCGTCGGCTAGACATATAGGCCCAGCCGATTCTTCTTTGCCGTTTTCTTTTTACTGAGGACGCTCCTCCCAGCTCCGCTAAGGACTTGATAGGGACGGAGCAGCCGCTGATGTGGTTCTTCCTTCCATCTCTTCGCTCCCCTCCTTTCGTGATCCAGGATATTGATCCCTAGCGCTAGACTTTCCGTGAATTGGAAATATGATTTCCCGTGATGGGAATCCTGAATCATTCCAGGCTGAGAAGTCAGGCGAACTTAACAACGTATAAATCAAATCAAAGCTTCCGCCTGCAGCATTACATAAAGGCTGAAAGCCTCGCCCCTTCCAGGGGCGGAGATGATTAGTTAAATACTGCTTTTCTAATTATACTAATCAGGAGGAACGCGATCAGAGCTACGGTTTCAATGTCGCCCTCTCAGAATCCCTCCTAGTCCTTGTAAATAACTACGTGAAGGCAACACGTTTCGTGTTCTGGTTGAGGGAGAACGTTCCGAACCCGGAAGAGAAGGGTGTACTCGGCAAAGTCAGTGAGTTGTACAACAAGTTAAGGAGCGAATACAACCCACCGTCAAAGGTCGCCGAGGACTGTTACAGGGACGCCCTCGTGTACAAGGGTTGGTTCCGCAACCCTAAGAACTCCCTAGGGTGTATAGACAGTATGGTTAACACCTAGGTTGAGCTATAACTTGAACCTAGAAACAACACCTGAACCTAGAAACAACAAAAGTTAAGATCGCTGGTGAACTTCAGATCCTAGGCCACCCTAGGAACATCAAGGATTACCTAAGCTGATGAGGGAAGTTAGACTGGTAGTAAAGGATGGTAAAGCCTTCCTTAAGGTTATTTTCGAAAAGGGAGAACAGAAGGTTGAACCTAAATCAAGTGTCGCCGTAGACATTAACGTGGCCGAGATTGTAGGTGAGGACTAGCCATTACGTCAGGATACAAACACGCCTTCACGAGTCCCACCGCTGGAAATCCCTAGCAGAGAGCCTACAAAGGAAATATCCAAGGTGGAGCAGCCACGTAAAGACCAGGGTTCATTCCACGTTAAGGCTAAGCAAATCACCGAGGATTTTGCTAAGAAGGTATGGGTAGTTGGGGCTAAGAGGA
>Ga0074075_14608_pt2 | contig 10278 bp, 9 predicted proteins | sample YNPg_E_FD_63712 | JGI IMG/M metagenome (GOLD analysis project Ga0074075, IMG submission 63712) | Hot spring microbial communities from Beowulf Spring, Yellowstone National Park, Wyoming, USA - YNP_Beowulf Spring_E v2 (version 2) | ecosystem: Environmental > Aquatic > Thermal springs > Hot (42-90C) ... | reverse complement strand
GAAACCAGATAATATAGGAAGCTCTAAGCTATAAAATGTCCAGCAAATGAGAAATGTAGCTACGAATCAATTCTGGAAACCAATGAACTATTCTAGAAGGAAAACTCTTACCTTCTAGGATGGGAGGGAGGTCAGTAGTTAAGGAATTCGTAGCATTCTTTCCATTTGCTTTTTTATAGAGTACCTCAAGTAATATGTTAGCGTCAATTAAGTACATTTATTCTTTTCTTTAACGCTTCAACTAAATCCTCGCCTTCCCATTTGTAATCAGAAAGATTTCCTAAACCTACAAGATTATCTATATTAGAGTTGAAGAACTTTGAAGATCCAGTTCTCTTTCGATTAAATCTATTATAGCTTTGGATAAAGCACTCTTTCTGAAGCCATAATTTTCCGCAAAATATTTACGAAACCTTTCAGCAATATATTTAGGTATCTCAACTTTGATCACTTCATTTTTAGAATTACGAGTTTTTTCATATTTATACACTTAAGTACTAATAAACAGACTCTTCATTTCCATTTTCTCATTGGTAGCTTAATCTTATTATGTCTTACAAAAAACATTTTTAAAACCAGAATTTAAGCTAAAAATATTATATTAAAATGTGGAAATTCCTAAGTCTGTAGCTGAGAGATTGAAGGAAAAAGGTTATGATTTAACTCAGATAGTTGAAATAATTCTCAAATTCTTGAATATTGATCCTGATACATCTTCTAAAGTTCACAAAGAATTGGCTATTGCTATGTTCAATGAAGGAGTAAAGTTAGCTGAGAAAGTAGATGTTGTTCAATCAAGTGAAAAGCTATATAAGGCTATAGAAGAATCGATAAAAGCTTTGGCAATTGCGAAAGGATTAGATGAAGTGAAAGAAGCTGAAAATGAGGGTAGATGGACGACTAGCTTGTTAGATAAGGCTGCTTTGAAGCTAGGTGAAGAAATTTCTAGAGCTTGGGAAGCGGTTTCTTTTTGCACGTAAATGGTTTCCATAAAGCTACAATAACTGTAGATGAAGTGACTTCTCGAATCTTATTGATTAAAAAAGTCATAGATTCATTGAATTTCTAATAAATTGCATAGATAAATTCGGAATTCGCTCTTCGTTAAGAGTAAGTTAATTTTAATAAAAAACAAGCTTCCTGTATAGATAATTAATTCTCTGTTCTTTATTCTTGAGTTTATTCAAATTTAATAATCTTACTCGTCATGTTAGTGTAGAGATAAGAAGATTCCGCATAATCTATGGAAAGCATAAAATATTCACTAAATCTAAATTGCTTTCTAAAAATGAAACAGATGAAATAGGGAAAGTTACTGATGATTTAAAGATTAAATCAATATTATTTGCATAATGAATTCTTGTTGGAAAGTATTTAAAACAAGGGGATAGAAGAAGAGGTTCAGTTAACGTTCTTCTGAGAAGGAAACAATATGAAACTAAATTTATGAAAAACGAGCTAAAAACTTAAGTCTCTAATCATACTCAAATTCTATAATGCTAATCCCAAAAAGGATTGAAAGAAATTATTTAAGGGCTAATTAGAAATTCAGTAGCCATTTCCATAACGGCATAAACTTTATTTTTTGTTGCCGCTTTCAACTGTATCTTCATAATCCCATGTAATTACAAGCAAATCCTCACACTTTAGTAAATCAGAAGCTTTTATCAAGGCTTCAGTCTCTCTTTTTTCAACTTCGTCCTTGCTGCTCACATAAGTAACTTGAATTAGTTGCTTGACGTTAAAGTTTTCTCTTACCACAAAGTCAACTTCTTTACCCTCAGCCTTACCATATTCTTTCCAATAATAAATTTCTAAAAGAGGATTTCTCCTTTTCAACTCTATAGCTACAATATTTTCCATTAGCTTACCAATGCTTTCCTCAATTTTAAAGCCAATAGCGTTGGAAAGGCCAACGTCTATAGAATAAACTTTCCTTGATACCTTTTCTTGTTTTTTAACTGAAGGATGGAAAATTTTGATAAAAAAAATTAGAAAAGCTTCTTCTAATAAATAGGAAAATTTTTCTATTGTAACTGAATTTGTGTTTAGGAATTGTTCTAGTGATGAAAATGTTATAAGAGAGGAAATGTTTGAAATATAAAATTTTGCCAACATTTTCAGCTTTTCCGTTTTTCTGATTTTATACCTTTCAACCACATCTTTCTCTATTATATCATCGAAATATGTTAAAAGAATCGCCTTTTTCGTTTCTTCTTCTTTTGTTAATACAACTTCTGGAAAACCGCCGAATCTTATATATTCTCTTAAGAGGGCTTTAATATCGTTTTCTTTAACAAAGGCATCTAGCCTATCTTTAATTTGAAAATTCTTAAACTGTAGAAATTCAACAAAGCTTAAAGGAAAAACGACAATATCAATATGTCTTCCCGTTAGCAAAGTTGCAAGCTCGCCTTTTGTTAACTGGGATGTTGAACCAGAAATTAAAATTTTTGCTTTATTCAATTCGTGTATAGTTCTTACCCATTTCTCCCATTGAGGAATTTTTGTGACTTCATCAAGAAAAACAAACGGTTTTCTTATCGGTCTCATCTCTTCATTGTAAACGTTAAAGAAGTCATCGATAAGTTTAAGATTTCTTTCAACAATTCTTTTATCTTCAAAATTAACGATTAATATTTCACTTTTATTCGCTATTTCCTTTTCCATTAATTTTTTAACAATTTGCTTCATTAGCACAGATTTTCCAGATCTTCTTACTCCTATTAAGGAAACTATCATGTTAGGTTGGAGAAAACGGAAAGCTTTTTCAACATATTCAGATCTTTCTATCCCGCATTCTAAATCTTTTTTCCAAAAATTCCAATCTAAAAGTATTCTTAGTATTTCTTCTCTTTTCATATTACTAATTATACTTTATAATATTAATGAATTTTACTAAGTATAGTTAGTAATATCATTCGCTTTAAAAGTTAAATTCAGAAGAGGATCGAGAGCTAAGTTTTTAATAACATGGGATGTAAGCAAATATTAGGGGGTGTTAGTTGTTGTATTTTTCTCTTGAAGTTAAGACAAATAAAGAAGATATCTTCAATATGGAAAACGAGCTTGAGGTACTTAAGAAAGAATTGCTTGAGCAAAGCACTGGATGATTGTTATTAAAGGGTTATGGAGAACATGGAAGTCTTCTTTGATGAAGGCTCTAAATTGGTTGCAGAAGAGTTCAAGAATTTTATAAATTACAGGCAAATAGCAAGAAAGAGATACATAGAAATAATGAAAACTTCAATAAGACCTTCGAGATGGATTGAAGTAAAAAGAAGTCTGAGAATTATAACAGATGTAAGCGATAAGCAATTGTCAAATTATTTGAAAGAGCTTACTTATTATGGTTTTATAGAAAAAATAATGATTTATACTTTATATCCGATCCTCTTCTGGTCGAGGCTATTAGAAGGGATTATGTGAAATAAAGAAATGTAAAAGATATTTATGTATAATCGCTAAATTAGCACAAATGATAAAGAAAACACTGGCCATAATGCTCTCTTTAATTTTGCTACTTTTCATCATTCAACCTTCTTTGGCGCAGCAACGTGGAAGAATTGATCATATTATATTCATAATTCAAGAAAATCATAGCTTTGATAATTATTTTGGAACCTATCCTGGGGCTAATGGTTTTCCAGCAGGAATTGCCCTTCCAGTCAGCCCCAAACAAGATGAATGGGTTTTTCCTTTCCATCTAGATATTGATCAGAATCTGACTTCCTCCCCGCCTTGAAAAGGTCGAGGGTTCCCTTTCCAAAGCGATTCATCGTTCCCCTCAATTGATTCGGAGCTACATCTCGCATATGAGGGGCAGTAAGGTGGCACAGAGAACCACCCCCATTTATATTTCTCAGGATCCCGAAATTAGATAAAAGGGGATCCTCATTGAAAAATAAATAAAAAGTTTGCTGTATGCTGAATGCTTCTCCCTCAGTCCCATAAAGCCCTCAATCGAGCTGGGGAGAAGCGTTGTTGCCATGCTTAAAAGAAACTTTCTTTTTAAAATATTTAAATCTTTCATCCCCGCCCTTAAGGGCTAGGCTTTCATTTCTTGTAATGTTGGTCGGCGATGAACTACCTCCAGGGATATCCGATCCTGAACAACTCGAAGGAAACGTATCTCAACCTTTCCACTTATCAAGTGAAAGTCTGGGAAGGGATTTGTCGCATTCATGGCAGGTAGCGCACCTTGCCTATGATAACGGTAAAATGGATGGCTTTGTTTATGCAGAAGGTAGTATTCTAACAATGGGATACTATGATAGGTCAGACATACCTAATTATTGGTCCTACGCTGATAACTTTGTTTTAGCTGATAACTTTTTCTCCTCTCTTATGGGTCCAAGCTTCCCTAATCATTTGTACATAGCTTCAGGAAACAATGGGCCTGTAGATATTAACGCAAGCTGGGTTTATGAAAAAGGAATAATAAATAATGTTGGAGATCCAACTCTTAGCACTCTGGATTTAAGCTGGTCTACTTTGGCAGAACAATTATCAGAGGCTAATATATCTTGGAAATGGTATGATGGTAATACTAATCCTTTAAAGCCAACTATATGGAATGTATTACCGTTGTTTGACTATTTTAGGAAGAACCCTTCAGAACTTAAGGATCATGTATTCAATACTGTTTCGTTTATATCTGATATAAAGAATGGTAGCTTGCCAGCTGTTTCTTGGATAATACCTGGTTCATGGGTGCCTCCTGATTATCCCCAAGTTTGTAAAGGAATATCGCCGAGTGAGCATCCTCCAGCTAGAAGCGATTGCGGAATGGATTATGTAACTTATTTGGTTAACCAAGTCATGCAGAGCAATTATTGGTGGAGCACTGCGATTATAATAACATGGGATGACTACGGTGGCTTTTATGATCATGTACCTCCTCCTCAAGTTGATATATATGGCTTAGGTTTCAGAGTTCCTACATTAATAATATCTCCATATGCAAAACATCATTATATTGATCATACACTGTATGAATTTGCCTCTTTTATAAAGTTCGTAGATGTTATATTTGGTTTAAATCCAATATATCCCAGGGTAATCCAAGCCAATGATATGCTCAATGCCTTCAACTTCTCTCAAGAACCTTTGGCCCCCTTAATTCTTCCAGATAATTTTGTTGGTCCTTCATCAAATGTTCAATCTCCAACTACCTATCCTGTTCATCTTCTAAATATAGGTATTTTGATTTTAATAATTAGCATAATAACTATATTGATCGCTATTTTTGTAAGGAAGCATAAGTAATTTTCTATTTTTAAAATTTATTTCTCTATTTTTGCTATGTATTTATTAATTGCAGCAATATTGCTACAAAAAGTATGGAACAATTTTAAAAATAATATTTTATGCAAATTATTTTTAATGTCTGTTTGTTCTATAAAAAATAAAAGTTAATGCTTAAACAATCTCTTGTTTCTCTCTGAATATTGAGAGGATGTATTCTCCAGCTTGTTTGAAAGCAAGTTTAGGCGGAATTGCTTCTCATCCGGATCCACTACAACATCGAGCAATGCTCTCTCTTCACTGTTTAGAAATTCTTCTATTAATTTCTTAGCTTCAATTAGTTCTCACAATTAATTCGTTCGATTTGGCTAGCCTTAGAAACTAAAATTATTTTTAAATACTTGTGGACTTAAAGTAAACAATATTTATAAGTATTTGTGGATTTAGATTACACAAATGATTGAGGAACAAAATCCATGGTGGGTTTCCCCAGATTTAATCATAGAAAATGAATATTATAAGAGATATCTTGAATCACCAATAAAATGGGATCCAAAAATTAAAGAAAATCTTTCTTTAGAACCTTATTCGTTAAACTTCGTTTTTGGACCCAAACAGGTAGGAAAATCTACTTCATTAATCCTTTTGATAAAGAATCTTTTAGATGAAAAAGTAAATCCTAAATCTATATTTTATTTTTCATGTGATAAATTAGCAGATTACCGAGAACTAGATGAGGTTATCTCTTCATATCTAAAATTGAAGAAAAGGGAAGGAATAAAGACATCTTACATAATCCTTGACGAGGTAACTTTTCCTAAAGAATGGTATAGAGCAATAAAATTCAGGATAGATAAAGGAGATTTCAATGAAGATGTCCTAATACTTTCAGGTTCGTTATCTATGGAAGCTAAAAAGGAGGTTGAGACCTTTCCCGGAAGAAGAGGCAATGGCAAAACAATACTCATGTTGCCATTATCTTTTTCTAGATACGTAAAAATTTTCGGAATAGATATTCCACAGGGCGACTTGGATTTTGTCTTAAAAAACTACTTTAGCTACCAAGCCTATTTACCTAAGCTATCTGACTTGTTGGAGAAATACCTAATAACTGGCGGTTTTCCCAATTCAATAAAGAGTTTTATATCTGAAGGAAAACTAAGCGACTCTGCAATTTTCGATTTCATAAGCAGCATTGTAAGCGATATATATAAGCTGAAAAGAAGTGAAAGATTCTTTAAATTAACCGTTAAAGCAATAATCGAGAAAAGCTCTTCAGAAGCAAGTTTCCATAGTATATCTAAAGAATATGGTGTAGGAAGTGTTAAGACCGCGATAAGCTATGTAGATTTTCTAGAAAAGTTATTTATTCTTAAAGTCGTTGAAGCAATAGATGTCAATAATCTTAAGATTTTACCAAGGAAATTAAAAAAATTTTATTTCATAGATCCCTTAATTTATCTAGCTTTCTCTAAATGGACAATGAGTAAAGTTCCTGATGAGAACAAACTAATAGAAGCTTTGGTTGTTTCACATTTGGCTAGAAATTATGGGATAAATTATGTTAAGAGAAATGGTGAAGTCGATATCGTAGTAAGGCAGGGTGATGAACTGATAGGTTTTGAAGTTAAATTTGGTAAAGTCAAAAAAACGTTAAGGGTATTAGGTAAGATGAAGAAAGCATTCGTTTTAAGTAGGGAAGTCTTAGATGAAGGAATCATACCTGTTTCTTTGTTCTTGGCCATGCTAGATATACCTCAATTCTTTGAAATCAGGCTTTAAAGAGTTATATTTTTGAAAGTTAACTCATAAAATAATAAGTGTTGGGAAAGAATTGCACTTCGTAAGTGATGATGAAACAATAGTTTCAAAGTAGTGAAGAGGCGGATACTAAATTTATGAAGAGTTTCCAAATATTTATAAAGCCGTTTTCAAGCTATAGGAAGAAAAACTGAAAAAATTAAAGAAAACAGTTATTATCTTGCAGAGAATAAAATCATAGGAGAAAATAAAGGATTGGAGATTGAGAAAGAAAAGTTATCATTTAATGCTGGAGTGATTTGAGATTTATTAAGAACGAATTTAGGAAAGAAAATTGAAGGATTTTAGACACACATTCAACTATCTTTTAATTCATAAGTTACATTTAGAACCGAATGTGCGATCTGAAGGAAACAATGTGTATTAACAATTGTCAAAAACCATGGATTTTCATTGTATATAAGTAGGTAGCATGAAAAAGATTAACCTTTAAGATCTTGGAGGCTTTGCTTTTTATGCGGAAAGGTTGTAGAAGATTGGTATGAAGAGAAAATATAAATATGACATTTGATACTATTTTCATATGAATTTAATTGCATTAGTATTAGGGATAATAATACTAATAGTTGGTATTATATTGGTTCCCGTTGGGTACTATATAAATTATTCAGCTTTATATACAGGAATTCTACTAGCGATTCTAGGTGTAATTGTTTCAGGAGTCGGAGCTGCATTGAAACCAAAAACAGTTTCAAAAACGACATTAGAAAGTGCTAAAAAGGAGGAAAGCGCAGAGGGGAAAATGACAACTTCAGCTATTTCCAGTATGATGGAGACTTTAGCGTCTGCAGATGAAAACTTAAGAAGAATGATGATAAAAGAAAGATTGAAGTCTTTTGCTTCAATGGGCGATGATGAAAGAGCGGATGCTATGAAAATGATGATGAATACATTAGAAAAGCTAAACGACGAACAACTTAAGAAAATAACATATACTAGATTAGAATCTTTAGCAGAAGATTTTGATGAAGAAGATAGAGAGAAGTTAATTAATACACACATGAATTTACTGTTTAAGGTTAATCCTGATTATAGAAAGAGAGACATACAGGCCATGGTTTCTTCTATGATGATATGCCATTCAGAATGCAGAATGAAGAATATGACAACTATGAAAAAGGTTTTGGCTAAATTATCTAAGGAACAAAGAGAATCAATAATGCAATTGATACCTGAAGAAGCTAGAAAAATGCTGATGTAAGTTATATGTATAAGTTCCGATTACCTATTTATCCTAGCTTCAAAAATAGAATCCTCCCAATACTGGTCGTTTACTGGTTGTTAGCAGCGATTTTTACTTCTTTAGATTTTCCTATTAGTCTTGTTATAGCAGCATGGGCTACAGTTACTACGATCATGCTTTGGCCTGTTGAAACCTCTATTAAATATACTCAATACAGGTCTCCTTGGTTTATAATAGGAGTATTTTCTATGGTTGGAATACCAGCGTTTGGTTATTTGATTATAACTGCTTCTTCAGCATGGATTAAATATTTTTCTATAATCGGCTTAGCAATAGATATAGGAATTTGGGGAATACCTTTATGTTTAAAATCTGCTTTTGGAAGACCTGTTAGGATGCTATTTAGGCCTGATCTTATTTTTGGGGATGGTAGAATATTAGCAGGAGGCATCGTAGCTATTGGGCTAGGAATGAAGTTTATATTTACTAATGCACCACCTGGAGACATACCAAAAGGCAACTGGTATGCTCTATTTCTTGTAATTCTGCTAGGACTGCTACAAATAATACCTTTTAGGGGTATGTGGAAAATGAGAAACAGGATCACACGAATATTAGTAGGAAAATGGTCTTCTTTTTGGGCCACTGCTTTAAAAGAGTTTTACTTAATCGTTGCTATTACATTTTTACTTTTCAGCTTCCACAACTTTTTTGGTGGAGCAATTCCTTTTACAAGAAATGTGTTGGCAGGAAGTATTGAAGGGGAACTAATAATGATTATATCATCTTTATATTTGATTATTTTAAGAAGTTATTACAAAATAAAAATAGGCGATCCATTCTTTTTTGAAACATTCAAACAAACTTTAATTAAAAATTCTATATTAGTTTCAGGTCTAATTCCCTTCTTTTATGGGTACTTAAATGTTATGGTTGACAGTTTTCCTCGCGTACCTAATGCAGGAGACTTTTCTTACTTAACTTATATAGGTTTAGCTTTAATGTCATGGGGTATAGTATTGCTTATTCCTATAAGATCATGGGCTCAAAGAAATCAAAGAGAAGCAATGATGGATCAGATGGTAAAAATTATATTGCCAATATTAAATAAAGAAGACAGGGTTGCATTATTTTCTAAAGCATTGAATAAAGCATCATCATTGAATGATGATATCAGATACAAAATAATGAAGATCTTGTTTTCTAAAGTTACTGAGCTTGATAAAGATAAAAGAAAAGAAATAATGAATGATATGATGGAAAGCTTAACGAAAATTGAAGATTCTAAGAAGAAAAAGATTATAGTCACGATGGATAAGATACTGGGATTTAGATTATAATTTTTTTTTAGCAGATATTTACAAAATTAAAGTTTAATCATTTTATAAAGACAAATTGTAAAGTAAAATTCGTGAAAGAAAATAGTTAAACTCATAGTACAAACAGAGATAAATATAATTCTATATACATTGAATATTTTATATATTTATGCATACTATAGCATTAACAAATTTTCATCATTTTTACTTTTAGTGTTTATATCATAAAATTATTTTTATATGATAATAATTGTATTATGAAATCATTTGAGTTAAATGTTACCGTTATTTTGTTTGAAGGTTTGTGGATTTATTGAACGCTTTAACCTAGTTAAGCTTCAGATATATTATAAAGTATTGCCGCATAGGACTTCTCCAATGTTCTTAAACCGCTTGTAGGCCCGCCTTCACCTGCCACTAGGTATTCATTTGGACTATGTGCTAGGCCGCCATGACCCAGACCACCTTCAATGAATGGCAGATTAAGTGGTGGATCATGAAACATTGAAAAAGGTGCGCTTCCAGCTATTGTGGGCCAGATTTCAGGCTTTTTATTCATTTCTTCGATTGCCTTTATCAATGCTTTCACATATTTGTTTTTATAACTCATTCTTGCAGGGTTGTATCCTACTTCGAGCATCCTAATTTCTACTTCTTTAAATCCATGCTTATCCAAATGTCTCCTTATCATTGACAACACATCTTCCT
>Ga0074075_13630_pt1 | contig 10290 bp, 12 predicted proteins | sample YNPg_E_FD_63712 | JGI IMG/M metagenome (GOLD analysis project Ga0074075, IMG submission 63712) | Hot spring microbial communities from Beowulf Spring, Yellowstone National Park, Wyoming, USA - YNP_Beowulf Spring_E v2 (version 2) | ecosystem: Environmental > Aquatic > Thermal springs > Hot (42-90C)... | reverse complement strand
AACCATCACGTGACGGGTGAGGTGATAGGAGAAGCATGACTGTGAATGGCGGGTCACTCCTAGCCTACATGGGAGCCGGGGAGAGCAGCGGCGAGGCGGAGGAGAGGGAATGCGAAGAGACCCCAGCAATACACGCCGACCTCGCACCCACCACCACAACAATAACAAGGGCAACGGCGGCGGCTGAAAACAGGACACCGACACCACACACAGCAACACCCACGCAGACGCTAACCGTGAGCTACGACGTGGAGTACACAGTGGAGAGGGAGCACGGCTACGCGGAGCACTACCTCACATACAACGGCGAACGAGTGCCCTACAAGGGGATAACCAAGGACGGGAGATTCGTGGCCATAGTGAGCCGCAGATATGTGCTCATACCCAGTGAAGTTGTGGAGGCGGCGATCAGGGAAGCGGGGCACACACCCACAATCATAATAAGGGAGGGGTGGCGCACATACTGGGTGATACCAGCCCCAAAACTAGACGACAGGGACCCGGAGTGCGGCGTACTCGTGGGCAACAGTGTGGACGGCAGCCAGGCCCTCCGCGTGTACACCTACATCAAACTCGGAGACGCATACGCGGTGCTCAAGGGCGTCCACAAGGTAAACGAACTCGAAGCAAGACACCTCGAAGGCATAAAGAGAACCGTGGGGGAGCTAAACATAATAATATGTAAAATACTCGGGAACGCCTCACAGAACGGCTACTACCTCGCCCAGATGGACTACAGGGCGGAGGCCGGGGAGGTGGAGGACATCCTCAAACTCGACCTACCCGACTACGTGAAGAGCGCCGCCGCAAACGCCTACAGAACAATGGGAACACTCCGCGCAGTGTATGAGGAGGCAGCCAAGGCGATATGGCGGGGCAGCCCCAACCCACACCAGAAAAAACCCACAATACTCACCAAACTCGAACACTACACCACACTCAACAACTACATATTCACACTCACATGGTACAAGGCAACACACACCTAAACAAAAAAAGCGGAGCGGCCGTGAACTAAGGTGAATAAATGAGGAAACCATCACCGGATGGTTGGTGATTATGGACACCAATATAGAGGCGGATGTGAAAACGGAAGTCGTGGGCTTCCTCAGGCAGACCCTGAGGAGGGAAGCGAAGAGCGCGGCGGAGCTCGAAGTGCAGTACAGATGCGCCCAGCTGCTGCTCAGGCTCAGCGGCGAACAGGGCACAACTGAGGAGTACGTGAAGGGCTACGAGGACGGCTACAGAGACGGGCGCAGCACGAAGGCGACGGCAACGGCTGAGGAACCAAGCCTCACTTAACGGCAGGCCGGCTAAAGCGTGGATGCCCATGAGGCTCATGGAGCCGACCAGCGGAGGCGGACACCATCCACCCCCCACAGCGAAGGCGGAAGAGGCGGGGCGGAGAACAGGAAGCCCGGACTCCGAAGCCCACCTCCAACTCGTGATCCCGCCCTGGGCGGACGCCGCATACGTAGTGGAGGTAGCCCAACCCACACATTGGGTCGGGGCGGGCCAACGCGGCGGGGAAACCGAGTATGAGGTCTACCCAGCGAGGAAGAGGGGAGGGGGGAGGCACACATACTACATCTCACTCGAATGGCGCCCACTCGCACGGGGAGAACACCTCAAAAACTACGCCCATATGATCCTGCTCAAGGCGGGCTCCACACCGAATGGGAGTGGGAGAACAGGAGACGCCCTCATGGCTGAGAACGAAAACGCGGACCAGCCGGGCTACATAGTCGTCAGGGTGAAGCCCCGCCGGAAGCCGGGAAGCGAAAGCGGACTCTCCCTACCTATCTCCCCGCCCCTTCCCCCACCAAGCCACCCACACCCCCTCCTGACCCCCATATTTAAGCCCCAGCCGCAACATGGTGGGTGAATGGTGAAATGGATGTGAAGACAAGCGCACAGACCCGCACAGTGACCGGGGCGACAGCGTCGGTGGAGGCGCCGCCCCAGCCCAGCGTCAAAACACACTGGGAGCCCAGGCTCCGGGTGAAGCGGATCACTACGCACAGCAAGTTTCTCTACTTCAACACTACGCTAAGACTCCTCGCACTCCTCGCCCACGCGGAACGAAAGGGGTACATCACCCTCATCGACGTGCGCAAACTCTACAGCCTCAACAAGAGGAGCAGGAAGGCGTACGGCTTCCTCTACAACGCGGTCGCCAACGGCTACTTCGGACGCGTGGGCCCACGCGGACGCGGAGACACCGCGTACACCCTGACAGAGAAAGGCGCGGAGGCACTCGCCGTGGCCAGAGAAATACTCGGCACCCCATCAAAAACGGGGAAGCGGGGAAAAAGGACAAGAAAAAGCGGGACCAGGTAGTGTGGAGCGGGGTCAAGCGGAGAGAGGAGGAGAAAGCCGAGGGGAGGGGAGTGAGTTGAATGGCCGTTACAAGTTGGATGAGGTGTAAAGAGAAGTGAAGCTTGGAGACGTGGAGAAAAGACTGGAAATGGCCTGGCGGTACCGTGTCGGCGACGGCACCCACGAGCCCATAACACTCCACCTACTCGGCCCCGGCGGAGTCGGTAAATCCACACTCACCAAGACGTGGAGTAGGAAGAAGGCCGCGGAGCTGGGCCTCATATGGGTGGACTACGACACATTGGACGCCGAGAGCGCGGAGAGGATCGCCCAACCAGGGGAACGTGAGAAACACTACGTGTACGCCGATGTCAGGGTAACACAACTCGACCCGGTGGACCTCATGGGCCTGCCACGACAAGTGGGCAGCAGGGCGCGCTTCCTACCACTCGACCTGGCAACACTCTTCGAGAGGGGACACGGCCTCCTAGTACTCGATGAGTTCAGCGACGAGGAGCGCCCCAACATGCAGGTAGCCCTCAAAAAAGTGGTAAGGGACTACAGGTTCGGGGCAACAGCCCTCTCACCCCACACACTCATAGTGGCCATAAGCAACACTGTAGAAACATCAGCCACAGCCCACCCACTACCCAAACCACTCAGGGACAGATTCGACTTCGTAGAGGTGGACCCACCCACCGTGAAGGAGTGGATCCAATATATGGATGAGAACTACCCGGGGAAGTGGGACCGCAGAGTGGGCGCATACCTCGCCTGGAAGCCAAGCGACATACTCGCCCGCGCCGAGGAGGCGGACGACGACGGTCACACACCCTCCGCAACACCCAGGGGGTGGACATACGTGGCGCTCAGCCTCCCCCAGTGTGGCGGCGACAGGGAGCTCGTGGAGAGCCTCACACTGGGCAAACTCGGCCCAACCGGCGCAAGCCTCGCAGCCTTCCTAGCCGTGAAAACACCCATATTCGAGGAGATAGTGGAGGACCCGAGTATAATAAGCGGGTACACAGTGGAGGGCAAAGTGCTCACCGCAATGGTGGTCGCCGAGAACCTCGCCGACAAGAGAGCCGACAGGGTACTAGAGTACCTAATCGACAGGGACGACAGGGAGACCGCCGCACTCATATTCAAACTCACCAAAAAGAAAAACTATATGGCATTCAGCGACCGCGTGGCCAGGAACAGTAAAATAATGGAGTTCATGCAACGCCTCGGGAGGGATATCATGTGAGCGCGAACACGGATAACACGGATACACACAGCAACCACGCCGACAGCAAAGACAATGGGGAGAGCGGGGGGAGAGCGACCACCAACACCAATACCGGCTCCAATCCCAGACGAGACGTCGACCAGAACCCCGGAGACGGCGGCGCGCTGCCCGGGCTCACCTACCAATTCAGCGCTGAAAGAGAAGAGGAGGATGAGGATGAGGGGGTGGGCTCGGAGGAGGAGGTCGAAGCCAGGCTGCGGGGCGAGTACTACACACTCGCCCAGGAACTCAAGACGATAAAGCGCTACTTCATAATGATGTACCCCTTCCTCTTCATACCCCTCCACTACACGCCCATATACGCCACCACGGCTGGAAGTGGAGAGGGGGGAGTGGACACAGCCGCGGCGACAGCGGACGGCAAAATAGTGTTAAACCTCGGGTACTGGTCCACGCTCACCACCGAGGAGAAGAGGGCCGCCGTAGCCCACGAAGTATTACACCTCGTACTCATGCATAACCAGCGCCGCGGCGACAGGGACCACTACCTGTGGAACGTGGCCACGGATGCAAAAGTGAACAGCGCAGTCGAAAAAGTACAGGGAACAAGAATCCCCAAAGGCACGATTACACTTAACGAGGTGGCCAACGCGATACACCTACCCGTGCAACTCATCGAGAACCTCAGCGCCGAGGAGCTATACAGCCTCCTAGCCAAGATGATCCCCCCGCCCCGCATACACATACTGATAGCCACCAACTCAGACCTCGACAACGGGAAGCCCGTGACAAGGGGCGGGAAGGCGGTGCTCGTCAAGCCGGCCGCGGCGAAAAGGCTCCCCGACGAGGCGCGCAGGGTGCTCAAGGAGGCCGAAGTATTCGGGTCACTCGCGGGCAACATCCCAGCCGGACTCCAGCGCCTAATAGATGAGGTCATAGAGAGGAAGCCCCCGTGGGACGTGACGCTGCGCGCTGCCGCAACCACACTCATACACTATGACACAACGTATGCGAGAGCCAACAGGCGCTCAGACCTCCTACCCGGTTACGAGGGGTACAAGCCCAGGATATGGGTGCTCACCGACACCAGCGGCTCAATAACAGACGAGGAACTCAAAGCGTTCCTCGGTGTAGCGAAGGGAGCACTCCGACACGCCGGGGAAATAGTGGTGGTACCCTGGGACGCCGAGGTGTACCAGCCAATCAAGGTAACCAGCCCCACCCAAGTGGCAGCCGCCCTCAAGAAAATACAGGGAGGAGGGGGAACAGTGGTCCTCCCAGCACTCAAATGGCTCACACCCAAGCTGAGACCCGCAGACATGGTAGCTCTCCTCACAGACGGGGAAATATACGACCTCGGCAAGGAGGAGACAAGGAAGCAGCTCAGAGAGCTCGCCTCACACGCCGCCAAAGCATACATAGCGTGGACAAAAACAAAGTAGAGGTACAGGGATGGATAAGCGCCCAGCTCACGGTACCACAGGCGAAAACCCGCTAAGTGGAGGTGAAAGCGGAGACGTGGGACGCGTAAACCTACACGTAAAAGTGATGCGCCTCCTCGGGCGCAGAAGGTGGGACAAGGCGTGCAGCGAGGTGTACAGGCACTTCAAGAAGCACCCCGCCGAGAGGCTGTACCTCGAAAACTACGAGGCCGTCTACGCACCAGAAGACCTAGACGTGAACGCGGAGCTCCAGAAGCGTACCAGGTATGAAATAGTGGGAATAGACCTCCCACCCAGCATAGCGGGAAACGGAGAGCACATATACGTGTACAGGGAGACAAACAGGCTCAAAAGATACTTCAAACTCCAACTCAAGTTCGACGACGGCGGAACGGAGACGTGCCATATAGTCACGGCGCCGAGGTTCGAGCTCCCCGAAGACGACGAACACCTAACCGACGACAGCTACCACTACCTGGACTACCACGACACAGAATACAGGACACTCGTCTTCATCTCGCCCCTCAAGGTATACCTCCCCCACCCCTGCCCCAACGGTTGGAGGAGCAAGCAGAGATACCTTAAGAAGGGATGGAAGTTCACCCTCATCCCCTTCGACCCAGAGGAGAGCCTCTCAGTAAAAAAGTATACATGGGAATGCTGAACATCATCTCAAACCACAACCCCGAGTATAGGCTACTCTACCTCAAATGGGCCGAGGAATGCAAAGAGCTACAAACCTACTACCACAACTACTACTATAACAGCAACACCATCCCCGACAACGGCCCCTCCCCCTCCTTCCTCTACTACTGGGACGGCACATACACCAACGAAGAGCTCGAAAGACGGCGAAAACTATACAGTGAAACCCACCACGTCTAAGTCCCAGCCGCCAAGTCCCGTGAGCCTACCCCCGCCTGAAGACGGGAGCTTCCTGCATCACCACCCCACCATGCCTCCCCACCAAGCCTAAGGAGGGAAGAGGAGGTATTGGGTGAAGCTCAAAGACAGGCACACTGGAAGGGTGGCACCCACCCTACACGCTTCAAAAGAACAGGGAAGCGTTGAGGTCGCGGTCCAAAGTGAAACCGCAGTGGGGGCAGTGAAACACCCTGTCTTCCAAAGTTAAATTCTAAGTGAGTGTGACGAATGGACGCGGAAAAGAAGGAAAGGAAAGGGAAGGAAAGAGAGAACCCTGACCGGCCAAGCGAACCATCATGTGTAGTGAATGTGACACCAAGCGGACATGCGGATGCGGATGTGTCTACCTCGCGGTCGTCGAACTCAGGGCGCCCATAAGCCCAAGCCCCCCGAAGCATGTGTTCCTGTGCCCCGAGTACGCCCACACCCTACCACCCAGACCCGGGGACGGGGTGGAGGCGGGAGAACAGCGGAGGTGACCTGGATTGACCCGGGATGAGCCCACCCACAGCACATCCCCCGCGGAAGCGGAGCTGATACAGGCTTGTCGTGCCCCCAATGCGGGTCCACCTCCCTCGCCGTCAACCCCTCCACCGGTGAGACCGTGTGTGAAGAGTGCGGGCTCGTGGTGGAGGAGGGGAGAGCTGAGCTGGGCCGGAGTGGTACCCAGCACAGGAGGGCAGGAAGAGGGCGGATGTACACAGCCTGAAGGCGCCCACAACGGTGGAGGGTGGAGGCGACGTGCCCGCGTGGATAACCACCGACACCTACATCGGCAACGTGAACTGGGGTGGAGGCGGCGGCAGGAGAAGAGGCAGGAGCAGAATGAGCCCGGCGTCAACGGTGGGTGTGGATGCCGCCCGACTCAGACGCGCCCACACCTGGCTCCACGCGAAGGAGGCCGCGCAACGCGCACTCTATAACAGGATGCGCTCCGTGGCCGCAACCCTCCGCCTACCCAGCACCACCCCAGCCCACGCCCACCAGACATACGTGGACGCGGCCAACGCGGGTATAAGCTTCAGAGGTAGGGGGAGGGATACGGTGGTGGTGGCCACAACACTCGCAGCCCTCAGACGCCTCGGCGCCCCCCAGCCACACCTCCGCGAGGTGAGACCCCTAGTGCGGAACATGAGGGCCACACTCAGGCTGTACAGGAGGATCACGGAGGCACTCAGCACACGTGGAGGCGGAAACCCCAACGCGGATACGGGCGCAGACGGAAACGGAGGCGGGAGTAGCAGTAGTATTGGTGGCGGAAGCGCAGGGACGCTGGGGGGAATGAAGGCGCCCCCTCCGCTCACACGGAACACGCAGTCCCGCCGTTGGCGGCACGCTACCTCCCACAGATGTGCACCGCCCTCGGGCTCACACCCCCCGAGTGCGCGGAGGCCCCTGAACGAGGCTCACGGAGGCCGCGGTGAGGGGGTACACCTCTGGGAAGAGTCCCCGCGCACTCGCGGCGGCAGCAGCATACATCCAGGCCCTAGCGGACACACGGCGAACAGAAGCGAAGAGGGGGGAGATGTTCAGAGCGGCGCTCCGGGCCTCGGGGGTCACACCCGGAACCCTCAGGAAGGCCATACACACACTCGGAGGGTGAGGGAGGCACCACACACGCCACGCCGCCCAGCGTATAAGCGCCGGAGAACAGGTGTTATGAAGAAAGGGTAAAGGAGGAAGCTGAGTTGAAGGACCACGGGAAGAAGGGAGGAAAGAGGAGGGGAGACCGCGACGAGTACGACGAGCTGGAGGTGTGGGTGCCCCCGGCTGAAGAGAAGGGGAAGCCCAGGCAGCGGCTCACACTCCTCGCCGTGAAGGACGACAGGATGAAGGTTGGGGACGACGAGCTCAGCCTCATCATCGAGGTCACATACTCCGCGGAGGATGGGGAGATGCACTGCGAGGTGTGCCAGACAACCGAATGCATCCACTGCGGGTACGCGTGGGGGATACGGGGCAGGTACACCGGGAACCCACACCACTCCAAACCCGCCCCCTTCAAATCCCCATAAAAAACCCGAGTTTGAAGGAGGCGCATAGCCATAACCGGGTGGCCGAAGTCCACTATGAAGACCAACAAGTATGGAGAAAAGAGGAGAAGCGCAGAGGATGCGCTGACCGAGGCAGCCGCAATCTGGCTGGGAACCAGACCCCTACCCCCACACAGAAACCGGGCACCCACACCCAGAGGCACACGGGAAGCGGCCACGGAGACCGCCGCCCCGACCATGACGGCGACCCCCACCGCAGCCGCCCCCACCACCACTACAGCTACGGCGACAACACTCCACAGCAACGGTGGAGCGCACCCGGTGTGCCCACACCCACCCACAGCCCACCACCCCCTCAGCCCGAACTACCTCAGGAGGGCGGGGCTCAGGCTCCCCGAAGCGGAGGAAGCGGGCCTACCAGCCCACCTCTTCGAGGCGCACAGCGAGAGACCCGGGGAGGGAGACGAATACTGCCTCCCAACACCCAGCTACCACTACGAGCAGTGGGGTCGCCTAACAAAAAAGGAGAAGACACCTAGGAGCCCGGCTATCGAAAAGCCGGCGGCCACAGTGGCCGAGGCAGAGGAGGCTGGTGAGGGGGGAGATCAGGGGGGCGGCGTGTACGCTGACGCCGCCGCTGAAGCGGGGGCAAACGCGGGTGGGGCGAAACCGAGCCCAAACCCCGCCCCCACCCCAGCGGCTCAAGTGAAACAAGTGGAGGAAGGACGGGTGGAGCCGCCCAGCATACCCGACCCAGCGGGCTCCGCGGCGGACATCCTGAGGAGAGTCGAAGAACTCGGCGTCATACACTGGATGAACCCCGCAGCGTTCCAGAGCATAGGCACACTCACAGCGCAAGCGGGAAGGGGAGCCGCGTAGCGCACACCTCCCTGAACCCCAGGCTCACAGTGGTATACCTCGCCGACACGGGGAAATACGTCCTAATATTCAGGGTGCGCGCCGCGGACAGGGTTAAGGTTGGAGGCGGAGGGTACACACCCAACCCGGGGGACGAGGAAACCTACATGACGGAGGGAGTCGGGTACCACACCCTCCGCCAGATACTCACGGGGCGGAGCTGGTGGAAAGTGAACCCGTGAGCTCCCTAAATGATGCGCTGAAGCCCAAGCCACTACGCGTACGATAGGTGTGCGGACGCATACCTACGTGCGCCTACGTAGAGTGAAACCCTATGAATAACACATACGGAAGCGGCGGAGAGCTACCCTACAGGGACATGGAGGCCGCGGTGAGGGCGCTCACAGCAAAAAAGATAGGCAACCCGGAACAACCAGCCAACAACCTCAAACTCCGCCTCCTCCACCACCACCCATCCACACACCCGACCAACAAACCAAACAGGCAGTGGTTTAGATTTATATAGGCTGGTGGNTAAAGTATTACGTGAGGATAGCGGTACTTACACCAGTCAAGGTCGAGACGGACTTCCTCTGGGAATACAGGAGGTGGAAGGTCATAGTGGACGTGCTCAGCCCACCCATCACGGTGATATGCACCTTCGCGGGGGGATACATGGGGGCCACGGTGTACGCCGGGCTGAGCGCCAAGGTGGAGAAGCGCACACTCGAAGAGCAGAAGCCGGAGGCGTACTTCATATTCCGGAAGGGATACGATGGCTACATCCATGAGGAAGTAGTCAGAGACGCACTCGGGATGTGGGAACCCGAACCCCCCAGAGAAGCCTACGACGCGGGGGGAGGCGACGAGTAGTGAGCGCCCAGCGCGAAGCCGTCCGTGAAGTGGAGACCCAAGCAGCCGAGGTTAGAAGGCTCACAGCCACACTCCGCCTCCAAACCCTACGCGCCGAGGTAAAAGCAGCCCAGGCACTCCGCCTACTCGCAGAAGAGAGGAAGCGCACACGGCCAGCCACCGCCAACGACAACAAAAACAAGGTTGACGGCGGGGACGCCGACACCCACAGCGGCAGCCGCCACGACCCCGCGGACACCCCCACCGAAGCGGCCGGCGAACAGCGCACCCCCACTAAAGATGAAGCCAGCAACGATGACCCAGAGCCCCCATGCTTCCACCAGCACGCCGCCTGGGGAACAGAACTCGTCAACGCATCCACCCCCGTAGCCAAATACACAGTCACAGACAACGGGGAGGGGATACACTACCACACACTCTACGCCATACCCCCAGAGCAAGAAGCCGACGCATTGGAGAAACTCAGACGCATAGCCCCAGAGAACAGGCTAAACACCAAGAATACACCTAGGGGACTATGCGTCAAAATACTCCCCCACGGAAAAGAGACGGGCAACGAGTACGAAGGGGAGGGGAGCAACCACACGGCGACCACGAGGGCAGCGGAGGCAACCCCCCCCACAGAGCACAACGGCCCCCGGGAAAGCGC
>Ga0074075_11170_pt1 | contig 10342 bp, 11 predicted proteins | sample YNPg_E_FD_63712 | JGI IMG/M metagenome (GOLD analysis project Ga0074075, IMG submission 63712) | Hot spring microbial communities from Beowulf Spring, Yellowstone National Park, Wyoming, USA - YNP_Beowulf Spring_E v2 (version 2) | ecosystem: Environmental > Aquatic > Thermal springs > Hot (42-90C)... | reverse complement strand
AAAGAAGGTAAAGATACAAATGACTTTAATTGTCTAACTTCTACACAGCTTATGAGAAATGCTTTGTATGATTACAACTCTAAACATTCAGCTCAGATAGAGTATCTCAAGAATAAATACAAAGACAACCAATTATGGCATGAATTAAAAGAAACTGCCGAGAAGTTAAAATCACATAATTTAACTTATATCATCAAAAGAGTTAAAGCAAACTTTAAAACGTATTTTACCAAATTGGAATTATATAAACAAAATCCAAATCTATTTACAGGAATGCCAAAGCCACCTAAACCTAAAAAGCTTTCCAAGATAACAGATTATTCAGTAGAGTTAGATAGATACACATCTTTGTCTTTTGCAAGATTAGAAGAAGAAAACTTGATAGGCATTAACTTATCTAACAGCATGATGTATATACACGTAGATAAAAAGCAAATAGAAAAGTTAACAGAAATAAGCAAATTATACTCAGCAAGACTTGTTTATGATAATGGCAGTTTGTATCTACAAATTAGCTACTTAAAAAACATCTCACGTTCCACGTCTTACGTTTCACGTAAATACGCAAGTATAGATATTGGAATAAACAATTTAATGGCTGTGTTTGTTGATGATGAAACCACTCCATCACTAATAGTAGACGGCAAACCTTTTAAAGATTATAATTCAAAATTCAACAAACTTATATCCAAACTAAATGAAAGCAAAGCAAAGGAAGTAGTAGAATGGGCTGTATCTAAATCAGGAAATAAATATCCTGCAAAATACACAGAAAAAGGAAGAAAAATTGGTAAGTTTATCTCATTTCTATATTCAAAAAGAAACAGGTTCTTTCACGATCAATTTCACAAGATGGCTAAGCGTGTAGTTGAGTATTTACATCTGCACGGAATAACAGACTTATTTATATCTAAAAACTTAGCAGAGCTTAAAAATAACGGAGAATGTAATTTAAATAAATCTACAAAGCAAAACTTCATTCAAATACCATTTATAAAGCTATTACAAAAAATAGAATACAAAGCACAAGAATATGGAATAAACGTTCATTATATAGATGAAAGATACACATCTAAAGCAAGTTGTATATCAGATGATATAAAAGGCATTCAAGAAAGCCCTGACTTGACTAATGCTTTCAACGGAAAGCGTGTTAAGAGGGGCTTATTCTTGGATAGTGTTATAAATAAAGTGTTTAATGCTGATATCAACGGAGCAGTAAATCACATTAAAGTATCTACAGGTAAAAGCTTTGAATGGCTAAAAGACAAACTATTTAAGCTCTGTAATCCCATTAAGGTCAAAAGCGACTACGAATTCTGTAGGCTGTTAAAGAGCCTATGGAATAGTAGGTCGGGTAAGTCTGCATCGTTTATCGGTGCAGAGGCGTTGCAGTCTAACGAGCTGATAGAAAATATCAGTTTTCGTTAGGCGTAAGTCGACGGCTTTTTAAGTTATAATAACTTATATGGATAAAGATATTGTATACGTAGTAGAAGATGATATGGATTTAGCTGAGATACTTACCTTCAACTTAGAAAACGAGGGGTTTGAAGTAAAACACTTTACAAACGGCAACGAATTTTTCAAAACAATGGAACAAACAATACCAAATATAATAATACTTGATATCATGCTTCCTGGTTACGACGGAGTAAGGATAGCAAAAATACTAAGACAAAACATCCTTTACAAAGATATACCTATTATATTTCTACTGCAAAATCAGAAGAAGAAGACAAGATAGAGGGTTTTAATGCAGGAGCCGATGATTACATCACAAAACCATTCTCTTTAAAAGAATTAACAGCAAGGATAAGGGCTGTATTAAACAGATACAAAAAAACAATTACCACAACCAAGTTAAAAAGTAGAAAATCTTGAACTAGATGAAGATAAGATGGAAGTAACGTTGGATGGAAAACCTATAAACCTTACAAAAACAGAATTTAGAATATTAAAACATCTAATTGAAAATATGGACAAAATAATGACAAGGGACAAAATAATAAATATGCTATGGTCATATGGCACAGACATAAACGATAGAACAGTGGATGTTCATATAAAACATCTAAGGGATAAACTTGGGGATTTTGGTAAATATATAAAAACCATAAGGGGCGTAGGTTACAAGTTTAGCTTAAAAGATGAATGATGATAAGGTAATAATAGGAAAGTTTTTATCAACGTTTGGATTAAAAGGTGATTTGGAAGTGGTTTTTGAGTTTGAGGAAGATATAGATTTTTATATTAAAAACCTAAAACAGATATATTTACAAAACAAACAAACTAAAGAGTTTAAAGCTTTTAATGTAACGTTTAAAAAACACCAAAACAAGGTACTATGCCACATAAAAGGAATAGACACTGTAGAGATGGCAAAAAGCTTTTGCAACGCCACAATCTTTGCAAACTCAAAAGATTTACCAAGAAAAGAAGACACGGTATTTCTTTTCGAGCTTTTTGGAAAAAAAGTAAAGTTAGATAGCGACGAGGAGCTTGGAAGACTTACAAACGTATTTAAATATGCAAACAAAGATTACCTTGAAATAGACTTTGGAAAATATATAATACCAGCAGAAGAACCGTTTTTGGTAAAATTAGACAAAGACCAAATAATACTTTCAAAAGATTATATCTTAGATTTGAAAAGCTAAAAAAACTAAATATATTTTTACTTATGCGAAGCATTAAAACCACCGAAGAGTTGGTAAATATCTTAGAAAAAGAAGGTGAGCTTATAAGGGTAAAAGACCCCATAGATGTTCATTATGAGATAACAGAGATAACAGATAGAATGTGTAAAACAAAAGACCCAAAAGCTTTACTTTTTACAAATGTAAAAGGCTACAATATACCTGTTCTCACAAACGCCTTTGGTTCTTACAAAAGGTTAAAAATCATCTTTGGTTATGAAAACCTTGAAGATATAGGTTGGAAGCTTTATAAAGTGTTAAGACCAGAAATACCAAATACATTTTTAGAAAAGCTTAAAAAACTCCCAGAACTAAAAAAACTAAACGACGCACTACCAAAGGTAGAATCTAAAAACCCGTATAAAACCTTTAGCGAAAGTGTATTTGATATACCTGTGTTAAAATGCTGGCCCAAAGATGGTGGAAGATATATAACACTTCCTCAGGTTATCACAAAAGACCCTGAATCAGGTATCAGAAACGTGGGGATGTACCGTATACAGCTTTTAGAAGAAAAAAAAGTAGCTCTTCATTGGCAAATACACAAAGACGGAAACTCACATTTTCACAAGGCAAAAAGACTTGGTAAAAAATTACCAGTAGCTATAGTAATAGGTGCAGATCCAGTTTGTACTTACAGTGCATCGGCACCGCTTCCACCAGAGGTGGATGAGTATTTATTTGTGGGTATGGTAAGAGAAAACCCTGTAGAGCTTGTAAAGGGTAAAACCGTTGATATAGAGTATCCAAAATACGCAGATTTTGTAATAGAAGGTTATGTAGACCCAGAAGAACCGCTGATAGACGAAGGGCCTTTTGGAGATCACACGGGATTTTACACACCAGTAGACAAATACCCAGCAATGCACATAACAGCTATTTTATCTAAAGATAACCCTATATATATATCCACTATAGTAGGACCACCACCTCAAGAGGATAAATACCTTGGCTATGCCACAGAACGCATATTCTTACCCCTTATTAAGTTCAATCTACCAGAGGTAGTGGATTATCATCTTCCAGCAAGTGGAGTATTTCACAACTTTTGCTTTGTTTCCATAAAAAAGCGCTATCCTGGGCACGCCTTTAAAGTAGCTTATGCACTACTTGGGCTTGGACTGATGTCTTTGGAAAAGTATATAGTGGTTTTTGACGAATGGGTAAACGTACACGATATAGAGGAAGTGCTTTGGATATGGGGCAACAACACAGACCCTTCAAGGGATATAATCATCACAAAAGGACCTATAGATGTACTTGATCATTCTACCAACGAAGTAGGTTTGGTGGTAAGATTATAATAGATGCCACAAAAAAACTAAAAGAAGAAGGATATACAAGAGTATGGCCAGAGGTGGCTAAAACCGACGATGAAACAAAAGAAAGGTTAGATAGTATATGGCAAAACATATCAAGATTTTTATCTTAAAAGCTAAAAAAACTTTAAAAACCTCCGATATATTAAATAACAAGTTTTAGGAGGTGCGTTATGCTATCAATCAATTTTAACTACGGTGCGCTTGTAGCTAACAACGCTTTACAACAAGCAAACCAAAATGTTACCAACGACATCACTCACATATCCACAGGTTTAAGGATATTGAGTGCAGCAGATGACCCAGCTGGTCTATTTATAGCAGACCAATTACACACATTGGGTACAGCTTTAGGACAGGGTTATCTCAACACCCAACAAGGCTATTCATTGGCTCAAGTGGCAGATGGTCAGCTATCTCAAATCTACAACACTCTAAACACCATGTACACTTACGCCGTTAACGCTGCAAACTCCACCAACAACATCAACTCAGCTGGTGCTTTACAAAACCAAATTTCAGCCCTGGCTCAATCTATCAAACAGATAGTTAACACCACCACGTTTAACGGCAAAAAACTCTTTGATGGTAGTTTTATAAACCAAGCCATTCAATTTGGTGGTCAAGCTGGTCAGTATATAAACATATCCATAGGTAACCTATCTATAGAAAGAATGGGTGCTGCTATAGCCCAAACTGGAGATTTTACCAATGTAAACAACGGTTCTAGCGCTGCAAATATAATGGCTTATTACAGTGGTGCCGGACCCATAAACGTAAGCACCACAGCAAGTGCTACAACTTTCGACGGGGCCAATACAACACAGTCACAAACAGTAGTATCATCCGATGTATTGTTTGATGGTAACAAACAGCTATTTATAAACGGTAACGAAGTTGTAGCTAGTGCATACGCTTCAGCCACAAACGCATACTTAGACGCAAATATAATAGCTAACAACATAAACTCTGTATTCAATGGTACTGTTACAGCCCAAGCTTCCAACACGCTACAAGGTACAGAAGCTTTCGGTACTATACAAGTAGCCTCTTCTGCCACAGTAAGTATAGTAATATCAAGACAAGTAGAACAAAGTAGCACTGTAGGTGTTGGTTTTACAGCACTTACAAACGCAGCAGGTCAACCAGAACAACTTGCAAACGGTCAATACGTAGGTACTGTATCTCAGACTATAAACCTAGTTGGTGGACAAACCTATAGTTTACAAGACATAATATCTGCTATAAATGGCGTTGCTACAAATACTGGTGTGTACGCCACCACAGATTCTACAGGTCAATACTTACAACTTTACACCACAGACGGTTCTACATTCCAAATAAATATAAACGTAAACAACGCCCTTGGAGCATCAAACTCACAACAAGCCACATACGGGTTAGACTTAGCAAAATTTGGTGCAGTACAACCACATAGCTTAGACGGTACAGCTTCAGCTACATACGGCGCTATAGTCTCTGTTGGTTCATTACAGATTACAAGCCCATCAAACCTCCAAATAGCAGCTTTTGGTTACGGCGCAAATACAAACGACAATCTTATAAACAACCTTGTGTTTAACACCCCAATATCAAATAGCTATATAAACGGATATAGCTCCACAAACACCACAACAATAAACGGATCTCCAGTAACTGGTTATAACTACTTTGTGAAAGACCTATTAGCTATAAACGTCACCACCACCCAAGGTGCAAACCAAGCTCAAATAATACTTCAAAACGCTATAAACTATGTTGATACCATAAGAGCCCAAGTAGGTTCCGTAATGCAACAAATGCAAACGCTTGAAAACGGAGACCAAACAGGCCAAACCAACACATTAAACGCTGAAGCAAATATAAGAGACCTAAATGTATCTCAAGCAATGACCCAATATCAAAACGACAACACACTACAACAATCAGCCCTCGCAATGTTGGCTCAAGCAAACGCATTACCTCAACAACTTCTCACACTCTTTAGATAATAAAATATATAGCCTCCCCTTCGGGGAGGGTTTATAATTTACTTGTATTATACGTTTTGATGTTATAAATATTTTTTATTATAGGCTTTTATTAGAAAATAAACTTTTAGCAGTTTTTATATCAGTTTTTATTTGGGCTTTTAGTTCTTCTATAGAGTTAAACTTTTTTTCTTCTCTTAAAAAGCCTAAAAACGTTATACTTAAAATATCATCAGTTAAATCACCGTTAAAATCTATAATATGCACTTCTAATATATTTTGATTTGTATATTCAACGGTGGGTCTTTTGCCATAGTTTGCCACGCCAAGATATCCATTTACATTTACAGCATAAACACCTTCTTTTAAACACATATTTGATGTGTCTGATATGTTTGCTGTAGGAAAGCCTATTTTAGAGCCTAAGCCTTTTCCTCTTACAACACGTCTTTTAATAGTATATTCTCTTCCAAGGTATTTTTTAACATCGTCAAACTTTGCCTCTTTTAAAAGCCTTCTTATAAGGGTACTACTTACTATATGCCCATCCACTTTGTAAGGTTCACTGGGTATTACTTCAAACCCAAGCATCTCTCCCATCTCTTTTGCAAGTTCAAACTCCCCTTCTCTTTTGGCTCCATACCTCCAATCGTATCCCACTATCAAAAGTTTTGTATTAAGCTTTTCATAAACATAATCTTTTATAAAATCCCTTGCAGATATATGACTAAATTCTTTGGTGAAGTTTATTGTAAAGATGTTTTCAACACCAAGTTGATATATATATACTTTTCTTTCTTCTATGGTATATATCATACAAGGAGCGGATTCTTTTTCTAGTACCTCCAAAGGATGTGGATCAAACATCAAGACAGAAGGTACCAAGTTTTTTTCTTTGGCTTTTAAAACAAGAGTCTTTAAAAGATGTTGATGACCCAAGTGAACACCGTCAAAGTTGCCTACAGCCAAAGCTATGGGCTTTTTAAGCATTATAACTTTTTACCACTGTACCTATGTTTTCCCCAGATAAAATACGTTTCAAAGCCCCTTTTTGATATATATTAAATACCACCATAGGTATGTTGTTGTCTTTACAAAGGGTGATAGCCGTATGGTCCATAATCTTTAGGTCTTTACTTATAATCTCTATATAAGATATTTCTTTTATAAGCTCTGCATCTTTATAAATAGCTGGGTCTTTTGTGTATATGCCGTCTACTTTTGTAGCCTTCATAAAAACATCGGCGTTTATCTCGGCAGCCCTTAAAGCAGCGGCTGTATCGGTAGAAAAAAACGGGTTTCCAGTACCAGCGGCAAATATAACAATTCTTCCTTTTTCAAGGTGTCTTACAGCCCTTCTTCTTATATAAGGTTCTGCCACCTGTCTCATCTCTATAGCTGATAAAACCCTTGTAGGTATGTTGTGTATTCTCTCTAATGTATCTTGCATGGCTAAAGCGTTTATAACGGTGGCAAGCATCCCCATATAATCGGCGGTGGCTCTATCCATACCACTTGCTTGAGCTTTTAGACCTCTAAATATGTTTCCACCACCTATTACAATAGCTATTTGAACTCCAAGCTCGTAAGCTTCTTTTATTTCATTTGAAAAGCTCAAAATAACATCTTTATCTATACCAAAACCTTGGCTTCCCGCCAAGGCTTCACCTGATATCTTTAACAATATCCTTTTATACTTCATGTACCTATTTCAAATCTGCAAAAACCTTTTATAGTTACGTTGTTAGCTTTTGTATAATCCTGAATAGTCTTTTTCTCATCTTTTATAAACTTCTGATGTAAAAGCGTTTTCTCTTCGTAGAATTTTTTGAGCTTTCCCTCTGCTATCTTTTCAAGCATATTTTCTGGTTTTTCCTTCTTTTTTGGCTTGTTCCATATATATGGATTTTTCTCTTTCTATAACATCTTGAGGCACAGTCTCAGGGGATAAAAACTCTGGCCTCATAGCGGCTGTTTGAAGTGCAACATCTTTTACAACATCAAGGTTATCACCTTCATAAGATAGCAATACACCTATTCTTCCACCACCATGTATATATGAAAAGTTTGGTCCTTCCACCACGCAATAGCGTTTTAGCTGTATGTTTCTCCTATTTTTGCTATAGCTTCTTTTAAAAGCTCTTCTATAGTTATGCCGTCTATTTTACCTTGAAGTATAGAACTATCTCTTGACTCACCTTTTGTATCACCTACATTTTCAAACACATAATCAAGGATTTTATTGGCAAGTTCCTTGAAAGAGTCGTTTCTTGCCACAAAATCTGTTTCACAGGCAAGCTCAACCATTGCACCCTTTGAAGACGTAGATTTTGCCACTATAAGACCTTCTTTAGTTTCTCTTGAAGCTTTTTTATCAGCTTTTGCCAAACCTTTTATACGAAGTATCTCTTTGGCTTTTTCTATATCGCCGTTTGCTTCTTCAAGGGCTTTTTTACAATCTAGCATCCCAGCGCCGGTCATCTCTCTTAAAAGCTTTACATTTTCAGAACTAACTGCCATAAAATCTCCTCCTATTAATAATCTACACTATCTTTGTCTATATCTTCATACTTTTCTGACATAGCCATAGCTCTTTCAAAGAGTTCTTTTTCCTCTTCAGCCACCACCACCACTTTTCTTTTTGATGTTTCAGAAACAGCAGAAGCTTCTCTTCTTTGCTTACCATCTATAACCGCATCGGCTATTCTTGATGTTAAAAGTTTAATGGATTTTATAGCGTCATCGTTTCCAGGTATAAGATAATCTATTTCATCTGGATCGCAGTTTGAATCTGCTATAGCAACAACCTTTACACCAAGCCTTCTTGCCTCTGTACAGCTATGTGTTCCTATGGTATCCACTACCCATATTATATCTGGTATTCTATCCATATCTATAATGCCTTTGTATAGTTTTTGAAGTCTTTGCATCTCTCTTTTCATAGTTACCACTTCTTTTTTTGGTAAAACCTCAAAAACTCCTTCCTTTTCCATACGTTCTAACTGACGGAGCTTGGCTATGCTTTTTCTAACAGTTTTAAAGTTTGTAAGAAGACCACCCACCCCATCTTCGTTTATATAGAAAGACTCGCATCTTAAAGCCTCTTCCATAACAACATCTTTAGCCTGTTTTTTTGTGCCTCAAAAAAGCACCTCTGCACCTTTTGATACAGCATCTGATACAAAGTTGTAAGCTTCTTCAAGATAAAGCACCGTCTTTCCAAGGTCTATGATGTGTATGTTGTTTCTTACACCATAAAGATACGGTGCCATCTTGGGGTTCCATCTCCTTTTGAGTGTCCAAAATGAACACCAGCTTCCAAAAGATCCTTCATACTTACTGACATAACATACCTCCAAAAGGGTTTTTAACCTCCTCTAATCCAAGCGTCAGTTTTACCCGACGACCCTTTTTGATTAGAGTGCAGTTTAATCATTATTATATCAAAAATCCAAAAACTTTGTATAATATTTTCTAGGAGAGGTGGCTGAGTGGTCGAAAGCGGGTGACTCGAAATCACTTGTGGGTTTAAAGCCCACCGAGGGTTACGAATCCCTCCCTCTCCGTATGTGATATTTTTATAGACATTCTTATTTTCTTTATCCTCTAATATATAAATCTTTTAAATATTTAAAGAATAAGAATATAAATAATATCTTTCATTTTTGTCTAAATCATTGAAAAACCCTTATCTATCAATAAAATTTCTGACTAAATTTATTTTTCTATTTTATGTTTATATGTGTTTATACGTTGTCTAAAAGCTAAAAACGATGTCTATATAAAAGCGTTATTTTTGTAGACAAATTTTATAGACATAATATTTTTACCTATATAGCAAAAATATATACAAGAAAAATGTAAATGGTTTTTAACAACTTACCTCATTTTTGTATTACAAATGTAATACAATCTATATCATATTTCAACAATTTTAGTTGACATCTATTGTATAAGTTCAGATAGACTGTGAACACTTACCTTGTTAAAATATTCCTTAAAATTTTAAGAGGAGGTAAGTGTGTATGTTTAGAAACTTTAAAGAGAGAATGGAAAGAATTTCAGAAAGGAGGTGGGTACCATGAAGGGGAGGATAGGTACCCAAACCACATTATTCAACCTCTATTCAAAAAGTTTAATAGGAAAGCTTCGATATGTCAATGATGTAAAGCTTACAAAAGAGGCTAAGCTAAGACTAAAGTGGATAGAGTACTACGAGAAAGTAAAAGATGTAACGAAAACCTGTAGATATTTTGGAATATCAAGAACCACATTCTACAAATGGCTAAAAAGATACCAAAAGGATGGATTGAAAGGACTCCTAGACAGACCTAAAACTCCTTTGAGAAAAAGA
>Ga0074075_14154_pt1 | contig 10352 bp, 12 predicted proteins | sample YNPg_E_FD_63712 | JGI IMG/M metagenome (GOLD analysis project Ga0074075, IMG submission 63712) | Hot spring microbial communities from Beowulf Spring, Yellowstone National Park, Wyoming, USA - YNP_Beowulf Spring_E v2 (version 2) | ecosystem: Environmental > Aquatic > Thermal springs > Hot (42-90C)... | reverse complement strand
TACGCATCAAATCTAGTATAGCGTTTATATCTTCTTTAGTCTCAAACTCAAGTAAACATTCCAGCGTTATCATTTCCTGTCCATTTATTATTTTACACTTTTTACAGAAAATAGCAACTGTTGTGCACCTCCTCCGTTTCCACATCTTTAAAACGTTAGACTAAACTTCTTATCTTTTCTATCTTTACTGGTATGGTGTTTCTTGCGGTGGCTCCAGTGACAAAATCAGTAAGCACATGTCCTTTTGGACGTGTTGGGTCTTGAATACCAAGCATATTTATATTGACTCCAGTTTGACGTAAAGGCATAGCTGGGAGTTTTTTGTTGTTTATGTATATAGTATCTGCACCTTCTGCTAACCTTCCGAGTCCATGTTCTATGCCTATTGTGCCAGGCATTATGCCCTCTTTTACTCTAACTATACCTATTACGTATTGGCCAGAGGGATTTGAAACTTTTACCAAGTCACCATACTTTATACCAAACTCCTTGGCGGTTTTAGAGTTTATATCTATGTAGGTACAAAGTTTTATGTCCCTTAGCTTATCCGAAGAGGCGTTTGGTGATGATAACACGTTTGATTTATAACCAAAGGCTATAAGAGAGTATTGGTTTCTATCAACTTTTGTCCATAAGCTTGAACCATCTGCACATATTGGACCTTCTATATACTTTGGTACTCCATGATAATATTCGCCTGTTATGGCATCTCGAGTACTACCTAGTTCTTCGTTATAAATATTTAGTATTTTCTTGTATTTATGATTTACATATATACCGTCATATGCTGTATCATAAGGGGCATATCTGCCGCCTCTACTCATGATTGTGGCTACTTTTCGCCAATTGTTGCCGTTTATGGATTTTAGAAGAGGTACCCAGTTTGTAAGACCCGCTAATTCTATATCTTCATCTGTAGCGTCTGGTACAGGTGTATCTTGCATAGCTAAGTTCTCAAAAGCTCTTAAATAGAAATCATGAGGTCTATGTAAAGGATAAGTTTTACCGTCTTTTCCTTTATGGCGTTGTCTCCAAAACCCGGTAGATTTAGAGCTTTACCAAGTTCTATAAAAAAGCTTTCGGCGTAAACAGCTTCACCGTTTTTAAACTTTACATTGGGACTTTCTATAGCGGGATATCTTATGGTAGTGATTTTTGTAAGATAAGCACCCCAAGGGGCCATAGCACCCCATTCTTCGTACAATACGTTATCTGGTACAATATAATCTGCGTATGTGCTTGTTTCATTTATAAATGGATCTATTGCTATAAAAAGAGGTATCTTTTTTGGATCTTTCAGATATTCTATAACATTTGAGAAACCAGATTGAGCGTAAGCTGGATTTGAGTTTACCGTTATGAGAGCCTTTAAAGAATATGGATATCCATGAGCAGAAGATGCTATCCAATCAGATTCAATGGCATTTGAGAATGGATACCATTTGTCTTTTGCAGGATAAGGATTTAAACCTTGAGCTTTCTTGGTTTTATATTCTGTGGTATCTTGATACTTAAAGCCAGCTCTATCTATTCTGACTCCGTGGGTTTTTACCTTTCCATCGTAATCAAGAAGATCGTAAACAGGACCCTTGTAAGCGTCGTAGGCCCCACCTTTTACAGCCATACCACCTTTATAGTTCATATTGCCTACCATAGCACCTAGCATCGCTACAGCGTAAGCAGCGTACATACCAACGGTGTTCATAGCCCCGCCGTGTATATCTGTAGTGGCTTTTCTACCATAAGAGGTAAACTCTTTAGCTAATTCTTACGATGGTTTCTTTTGGTACACCGCACATTTGAGAATACTCATCTAACGAATATTCAAAAGCCGCTTCTTTTAAAAGCTGAAAGGCACTTTTTACATGATAGGTTTTTCCATTTAAACTAACTTGCTGGTCTACAAACAAAAACGCCAGTTTTTACATTTTTGGCATTTTTGGAGTGAGTTTGTAGCAGCATCTATGACGTATGGGTCACCGTTTTGATCTCTTAGGATTTTTACCGTAGTCTTCTCCTTGATCTTGTATAACAAGATGTGTAGCGTTGGTATAACTTACTTCGTTGGCAGCTTTCATAGCTTCTTTCGCTTGGTATAGATAGATACGGAGCATTGTATAGGTTATTTTCAATGATATATCTAAAAAGCCCCAATTACAAAAGCCAAGTCTTGACCCGGATAAATAGGTACCCATTCGTATTTTGCGCCTATTGACATATTATCGCTATTTACCGCGGTTGGGGTTACTACCACTATCTTTTTCAAAGGTCCTTCGGTTCTAGCTCTTGCTAAAAGCTTACCTTGACGTTTGAAGGGATTTCCTGCCTGAGCTGGTGCTGTACCTATAGAAAGTATATACTCTGTGTTGTCAAAATCTGGTTTGGCGTGAGGGAGTTTTTTGAAATCACCAAAATAAGCTGCTTGACCTATTCTCATTGCAAGACCGCACATAGAAGTATGTCCAGAGAAATTTACTGTACCAAAAGCTTTGACAAATCTATGTACTATAAAGGTTTTTCTTCCATCGTCGTTGGTGCCAAGTATACCAAGTTGATTTGATTTTGGACCATACTCTGGATTGTTGGGATCTATGGGTGTATTTATGTCTCTGATGCTTTTAAGACCTTCTACAAAACCTTCACCGAACAAATTACCACCGTTTACAATCTCTTGAATAAGCTGTTCTGGCTCTATCTCTACCCACTTGTTTGAGCCTCTTGGTCCTACTCTTTTAAGTGGTTTTGTAACTCTATATCTTGTATATAACTTATCAAATACTAAATTTCCTCTGGCGCAGACCGTAGAGCGGTTTGTAAGGCCAGATTCATTTATACCAGATACCCAAAAGATACTCTCCTTTATAGACTTATTGTAATCAAGCCATGGATCTGATGAAAGCAAGTTGTAAGGATTTCCAAATACCCTCACTACTTTACCAGTTTTTTTATCAACCTTAATACGTACTCCACATTGGGTAGTGCAGCCTATACAAACGGTATTGGCATAATAGTAATCTTTGTTCACAATGTAATTACCATTTTCGTTTGTCGTGGCTTTGGTTTTTAGTATTTCTGGAAGGTGTACGTTTCCATATATGGGAAATCTTGGTTTTTCACCTCTTCTTCCAAACGTAAAAAGGTATTTAAATGTTTTTAAATATCCTAAAGCCATCGTACCAAGGCCAGCGGCCGATACGCCTAAAAGAAACTTTCTACGAGTAGTATTCATTGTTTTACCTCCTTGCCAAAGCCTTTGTAAAGATCATCGGTATGTGGTAACAAAGCTATAGTTGCTGCCAAAAGCCCTATAATACCACTCCAGTTTGCTATCAAAGATTGTAAGCTGTTATGTCCAAATATTGGCATTGTATAAGTAAGAAAACCACCTATTACTTTTGGAAAGCTTTGTCCACCTATTACAAGGCTGTATTTGAAATACCAGGCTCCAAAAGCTGCCAAAGCACCAGCTACAAACATAATAAATGAAGATCTTTTTGCTTTGCTAAAAGCCAAAATCATAGGCACAAACAAGAATAGCCCTAAATCAAATACCAATATACCGATAAGGTCTTCTTTAAAGTAAGCTCTCATATAATATTTTGTAATGCCACTAAAAGCAAGACTAAAAGAGTACCAGAATAAGTCTAAAATCAACTCGCCTACAATGGACCAAGCCATTATATTGGCTACTAAGGCTATATCGTCTCTATCTATTTCTTTACCCATAAGCTTTTGATATATAGGATAAAAAAACAATACAAACCCAGAACCAGACACTAAAGCGGATGCGAGCATAACAAGCGGTAACGCTGGAAAATGTACGAGCGGGAAAGCCACCAATATTCCTACAATATAACCTGTATAAAATTCAACACCTATACCAAACAAAAGACCTATTGCACCAAGATAAAACAATATCTTTCTATCTTTTTTGATGGCTTCTTCTGTTAACTCTAGTCTATTTAGCGTTAGAAGCTTAAAAACCAACTTCAACCTATTGTCTTCAACGCTATTGTATAAGTTTACAAAAAACGGTCTATAGTAAGCTACCAAGCTAAGCAAAGTAAGTATCGTATAAGTGGTTAACAGTATTACACCCCACTTCATAGGAGATGTTGGGAAGTGAGACCATCCGTATAAAAATACATGGAGCATTCTACCTGGTTGTTTTAAATCGTCCACTAAGTTTAGAGGGGCTATGGCTATAAATGAAAATGCTATTAAAATACACATGCTTGCTAATCTTTTAAATTTTTCTATGCCAAACACCGTGTAGAGACTGTATATAAAGAAAGCACCTACACTTATACCACCTGTCCAAAAATAGTTGGGTATGTTTACACCCCAAGGTCTTGAAGGGGTTATAGAAGATGCAAACACCAAAATCATCATGGTAAGGTATCAAGCATCATGTTTGTAATCCTCCACATTTACTATATCTTGAAGTGGTTTTAAAATCATCCACTCGGACTCTTCAGATTTTATTTTGTAATATTCTCTGGCAAGGTCATCCAAGCTCTCAAAATTAGTAGGTGGCATATCTTGAAGCTCTCCATAGAGGTTTATATAAAATACGTTTGGTATAGTGCCTTGTTCTGGTCTTAGTACATTTACCGGATATGTTCTTATAAGCCTTGAAACTTCACTGTTTGGATCGTTTAAATCTCCAAATATTCTCGCTCCGCCTACGCACGATTCTACGCAAGCTGGTAGCATGCCGTTATCTACCCTGTGAGCGCAAAAAGTACACTTGTCTGCCACATGACTTTTTTCATTCATGAATCTTTTGTCGTAAGGGCAAGCGTTTACACAGTATCCACAGCCCCAGCATATAGTGTTATCAACTACTACGATACCATCTTGCCTTTTGTAAGTGGCACCGGTTGGACAAACGGGAACGCAAGGGGGATTTTCGCAGTGATTACAAAGCTGAGGTAAAAAACTTTTCTTACATTTGGGAAAGTGCCAACTTCATATTCAGGTACGTATGTTCTGTATTGATCTNTGGGTACANCGTTTTCTATAACACAAGCAGACGTGCAAGCTTGGCATCCTATGCATTTCCTTAAATCCATAACCATAGCAAATTTCTTGCCTTTTTGGCCTACCCACTGAGGATTGTTTTCCTCTCTTCCAGGTATTGTAAGCATAGGAGGTATTTCCATAGCTTCTGCAGCTTTTTCAGATGCTACAACGCCAATAGCGGCGCCTATGGCTTTAAAAAAACCTCTTCTATCCATATATTAAACCTCCAAAACGATTTTACCCATTACTATTGATAATAGCATATAAATACTAAACTTCTATAATAATTTATTTAAAAATTATAAAAAGATTTTATATATTAAAAATTGTATATGTTAGAAACGCCGGATACAAAACGCATCCAGCTTTAAGATTTAAAAATTACTCGCCTGTCTTAAAACCAACCAAAGTATAAAGTAGACAAAAGCCTGTAGCGGCGGTTACTAAAAATACAAGCCCTATAAGACCAAGGATATAAAATGGTAAGCTATGATGGGTAAAAGCCAAGATTATAAATACAATACCCAATATAACTCTTCCTATTCTGTCCCAACTTGCCATATTCCTTTTCATACGTCACCTCCAAATAAAATATAAGCTAAATATAAAAATATATTAAAAATTGTCAATGATTTTACATTTCTACTATAACTTTCAATATCCTTCTTCTATCGCTATCTATAATTTTAAATTTGAATTTGCCTATGTTTACTACTTCGTTTCTTTGTGGTATCCTACCAAGATGGTAGGTTATATAACCAGACACAGTGGTATAAGGCCCACCTGTTAGGTCTATACCAAGTATTCTGGAGAACTCGCTTATTTCAAGTATCCCATCTACAAGCCATTTATCCTTTGCTATTTCTCTTAAAAGCTGGTCTTCTTTTCTAATGTCGTCGGATATCTGTCCTACGATTTCTTTTAAAACATCTTCCAATGTGATAATGCCAAGTATAACTCCTCTTTCGTCTACCACAGCCCCTATATGTTCTTTTTTTCTTTTAAACTCATGTAATACATCTTTTAAAAATGAAAACTCTGAAAAAAGTTGTATAGGCCTTATAGATATGCCTATAGGTGTATTTGGGTCTTTGTCTATTATATCAAAAGCTCTGATATAGCCAAGTATATCGTTTACAGTATTTCTAAACACCGGCAATCTTGAATACCCACTGGACTTCATCTGATATATGGCTTGTTCTACAACCGCTCCTTCTTCTATCATGGCTACTTCATAAATAGGTCTTACTATTTCGCCGGCTCTTCTGTCTTTAAAAAGATACTATATTTGATAAAATTAAAGATTCACATTTATCTACATCAAGCTCTTTTGAGATAATTTTTAAAATCGTGTTTCTACTGACATGAGAGTGCGGTTTTGACATGTATTTGAAAAATATATGTTTTATGGCTTTTGATAGAAAAGAAGAAAAACCGAATAAAAATCTTAGCTTGTACAAAATAAATATAACAGGTAAAATTACTTTATCGGCGTACTTTTGGAATATTATTTTAGGTATTATTTCTCCAAATATTATTGTTATTAGAACAAGGGTTTCTGAAAAAAATATGTAAGTGTGTTTTAAAATAGGTACATCTTTAGATATTTCAAAAAGCATTATGGTGTAAAGGCTTGCTGCAAACACTATGCTTATGGTGTATCCAAATAGTGTAAACGTTAGAAACTCTTCTTGGTTTTTCAAAAAACTTTGAAACCATATCTTTGTAAGAGTTATTGGATTTTTTGACAAAAGCCTCAAGCCTTGACTTATTTGAAGATAAGATAGCCATTTCTGAGCCTGAGAATAAGCCCTCAAGCAGTATAAAAAATATGATTCCTAATATATAGCCTATAAGCTCCATCAAAAATCTCTTTTGACGGTTTTCTCTATAAGCTCCATAAGTTTTTCTGAGATAGAATAATAAGATAGCTCTTGTTTTACCTCTTCTAAAAGCCTAAAAGCAAGTTCTTTCGTACGCATAACCCCGCCTTTTTCAATAACTGTGTCAATTACACTATCTAACTCTTCTTGAGAAGGGTTTTGAGAGACCAATATCTTTTGTAAAAGCTCTTTGTCTAATTTGTCTAACACAGATATAACTGGATATGTTACTTTACCCTCTTTTAAATCGCTTCTTGAGGGTTTTCCTAGTTTTTGGCTATCTACCTCATAATCAAGAGCATCGTCTATAAGCTGAAAAGCCCTACCAAGCTTTAAACCAATATCAAAGAATTTTTCGTACTCTTCATAGTTTGATATCAAAGCCCCAACCCCAAAACAAGCCCCTATAAGGTATGCAGTTTTACCGTCTATGATGTCAAAATATGTTTTTTCGTCTATTATAGAACCTATACTTTTAAGCTCTAAAAGTTGTCCTTCTGCCATGTTCATAACGGCTTTTGATAAAATGTCTATCATCTTTGCGTTGCCGTAGTTAGCATATAAAAATAGGGCTTTAGCGTAAAGATAATCCCCCCGTAAGTACCGCCACTTCAGCACCAAAAACTTTGTTTACAGAAGGTCTTCCTCTTCGGGAATCAGCTTTGTCAACTACATCATCGTGAAGCAAAGAAGCTATGTGTATGTACTCTATACCGCATCCAAGAATGATGGCTTTGTCAATATCACCGCCCAAGCTTTCTACCAGGTATACCAACAGCAGCGGTCTAATCCTCTTGCCACCAGCTTCTATAATAGAATTACCAGCTTTTAATATGGTATCTACAGAACTATCTAAATTTTCACTAAGAGCAAGCTCTATTCTTTTTCTAATGCTATCTAAACCATTTTGCTGAGCCATACTTTATTAGTTTATCATATTTTTATAAAATATTATTTAAGTTAAAATCCTATAAACAATTCTTATATTTTTAGCTTTTTATACTATCAAAATTCAACAAGTCCATATACTCCCATTCTCTAAAAGCCATAGCGTATATCTTGTGCTTGGTAAGATAGTTGATAATGTTATCTTGAAGCCTCAAAGAGGCAAAGATAGGTACAATCTTGTAGTCTTTATACTCATCAAAAAGCTTTCTAAACCTTTCTATCTTGTTGTTTCTAAAATCATCTATATAATCTATCTTTGGTGTTGATTTTACCTCTATAAGAAATACAGTTTTACACTCATCGCTTACTGCTATTACGTCAAATTCATCTTGTAAACTATCTTTTATTTTTTCTCTGTTCAAAGATAAGTCTGTTATTTTGCACTTAAAATAGCTTTCTAAAACAGGTCTTGTAGCTGGAAATATGATATCTTCTACTATGGTACCAAGTTTGTTTGACAAAGCTCCCCATTCTTTGTTAAAAGCGCCTTGTCTCCTCTCTTCGCTCTTTTTCTGCCTCTTTCCACTTTTCATTCCAATATTTCCTATCCTCTTCTCTTTCTTTCTCGGCCTTTTCCCATTGCTCATTCCAATATTTTCTATCCTCTTCTCGCTGTTTATTGACCTTTTCCCATTGCTCGTTCCAATATTTTCTGTCCTCTTCTCGCTGTTTCTCGGCCTTTTCCCATTGCTCATTCCAATATTTTCTGTCCTCTTCTCGCTGCTTATTGACCTCATCTATGCTATCTTTTAGTTTATTTACTTCATGTCCTATCCTTTCTATCTCATGTCCCAGTCTCTCTGTGGTATGCTCTAACCTCAGAAGGCCCATGGCAAAATCTTTTAATATATCTCTAATTTCTTCTATTTTATTTTCCAAAGTTTCCATATACTAAATATAAAATCTTGAAGCGATATGTCAATATAATAATAAATTCTTAATAATAATCTTATAGTATTTAGCCTCTTGATTACCAAGAGATTATGACTTGTCCATTACTTCCTGGATTGCGGTTTGTGCCACCGTTGTGGGCCCCTCCAGGAGAACCCCCGCAGCTTTGGACTATAGATGCACAGTATCCAGAACCACCAGCACCAGAGCCCCAATCTGGTAGATTATTATCGCCTCCACCTCCATAATATCCACCTCACCACCAGCTCCATAGAATCCACCAGCTCCAGAACCCCCACCACCATAACCACCATTATCGTTGTTACCATTGGGATCTGTGCCGCCAGTACTAAAAAGGAGTGCCTTGCCCACCACCGTAGTCTCCACCAGCCCCACCAGCTCCTGCTATACCGTTGTTATAAGGTTGCACTTGTGTACCACAGGCACCACCTTGACCAACCAGACACTCAAAGTCCCGCCTTGCGGTATAGAACCGCACCCAACGTTTCCGTTTTGGCCAGCTTGGTTACCTCCTCCACCGTTTCCGCCGTTGTAATTTGTTGTCCCTCCTCCACCACCGGCTGCTAATATTACTGTTGATAAGCTACATTGTGTGCCTAAACAAACAAACGATCCACCACCACCGCTATCGTGTTGTCCTCCACCAGCTACTATTATGGTTAATGTACTACTTGAAAGATTACTGGTTGAAATTTACACCAGTAGTAATTCCCCCTGAACCACCTGTTCCATTGCCATATGCTGAACCACCTCCTCCACCCCCATAAAGTGTAGAAGCTTATACTACCACATGCGGTGATGCTTGAGGTAATGTAAAAATACTGTGGCGAGCCATCCCAACCATATTGTCCATTGTATTGATAGGTAATACTGCTATGAACACAGCTAACGCTACTGCCTCCACCACCGCCTTCAATTATTGTAGTACTACCACCACCATTTAATGTACCACCAAAATATAGTTACTGGTGTGGCACTAGAAGGAGGAGTGTTTGATATCACAGGAGTTGGAGTATTACTTGTATTTGAAAAAACAGCTGCATGTGTCAATATAGGATGAGACAATACAATCGCAGTACCAAAAGTGCTTATTGCCAAGAACCCTTCTATTATGTGATTTAAATTGATTTTCTTCATAAAATCCTCCTATGAAAAATAATATAGCAAAAATAAAATTTTTCAATGAGAGAGGATGAAACCGATTGTCCCAAGAAGTTCTTCTATATTTTTCACAAGGATAAGATTTTTTGCGTATTCCAACGATTTTTGGTATTTTAGGATTACAGGTTTTTGGGCTTTTTAGAATAAAAGAAGGGATTTTTTGAAAACTATCAAGAGCATCGAGATATACCCCTAATTAGGCTTGACACGGGTGAGTAGGGCCACTAGGGGTAGGGTTAAGAGGAGGCCGTTATCCGGTTTTAAGGCGTGTAGGAATTGCAGGTTAATAGTCCCAGATGACGTTAACCAATGCCCCAACTGCGGTGGTGTCGACTTCAGTGAGAGCGGAGGGGGTTAATCATAGTGCTTGACCCTGGTGAGTCATGCATAGCAAAGGAGCTTAACATAACAAAGGCCCGGCAT
>Ga0074075_17350_pt1 | contig 10385 bp, 9 predicted proteins | sample YNPg_E_FD_63712 | JGI IMG/M metagenome (GOLD analysis project Ga0074075, IMG submission 63712) | Hot spring microbial communities from Beowulf Spring, Yellowstone National Park, Wyoming, USA - YNP_Beowulf Spring_E v2 (version 2) | ecosystem: Environmental > Aquatic > Thermal springs > Hot (42-90C) ... | reverse complement strand
CTTTTCCTCCCTTCGGGGCCCAAACCTTCTCCATATTTATTGGGGCCACTTTGGGCCACGAATCAGTTCACTACGGCGAGCTGGCGGCCTCCTCTATCGTAAGCCTAATTCCAGCTATCGCCCTACTTTACTTCATGAGGAATAGATTGGACAAGATGTATAGGGTAGGAGGATTCAAGGGATGAGCTCAGTTTTAACTTTCTCGAACGTGGTTAAACGTTTCGGTAAAACCACTGTACTACAGGTTGAACGTTTAGACTTCCAGAAATCCACCTACAACGTTATTCTGGGACCCTCTGGGGCGGGGAAGACTACTCTCCTCAGGGTGACAGCTGGACTTGAAAGGGTAGATGAGGGAAAGATCCTGTTGGACGGTGAGGACGTAACCGCGCGTCCCCCTTGGAGTAGACACATTGGACTGGTGTTTCAGAACTACGCCCTCTATCCTCACCTTAACGTTTTCGATAACGTAGCTGTGCCCTTAACGGTGAAGGGACTTCCCAGGGCTGAGATAGAGAGGAAAGTGGAGGAGGTGGCCCGCATACTGGGTATAGGGGAGTTACTCTCAAAGCATCCAAGGCAGCTGTCTGGAGGACAACAGCAACGAGTTGCGCTGGCCAGGGCCATAGTTAAGGAACCGAAGATCCTTCTATTGGACGAGCCGCTCTCCAACCTGGACGCTAAACTTAGGGTTGAGCTGAGGTCATATCTGAAGTCGCTCCAGAGGAAATTGGGTATTACCGTCCTCCACGTCACTCACGATCAATCTGAAGCAATGGCGATCGCGGACGAAATGGTGGTGATGAATAATGGAAGGGTGGAACAGAAAGGCTCACCACAGGAGGTCTATCGTAGCCCTAGGACATTGTTTGTGGCCGGATTCGTGGGGTCAATAAACACATTGCCCTCCAAGGATTCACAGCTCCTAGTCTTCAGGCCCGAGGACGCAGAGGTAGTGGATACATGCGACGACTGCATCAAGGGGACCATAACCGCTATGGAGTACCAGGGCGTTAACACCATCCTGCACATAAAGGTGGGTGACGCAACCATAAAGGTGCTAGACCAATCCGGCATGGAGCGTAAGGAGGGTCAGGAGACTTGGATCAGGCTGAAGAGGGTCATGAGGTTCTCAAGAGACGAAACCATAATACGTGACCCTGAGACCGCTCGGGGAACCAAATCACCCTAATCCTCATTTGGAAACTCTTTTATTTTTGTCAAACTAATTTTTAATGATGTCACTTGGCAGGAAAGAAAGTGTATGACCTAAGTGTAACCCTCAGCCCCCACATGCCGGTGTGGCCAACCCATCCCACCGTGGAAATAGTGCCCACTGGAATAGTAAGTAGAGACGGATATAGCATTGAGACGCTCTCCTTCTCCACCCACACTGGGACCCATATAGACGCACCTTATCATTTCGATGAGAGGGGGGCAACGGTTGATGGGTTGGATCTCTCCACCCTTGTAAACAATGGCTATTGTCTCACCCCTAGGTTGAGGGGAAAGGAGATAACGGCGGAATCCCTGAAGGCACGTGTGGAAAGAGGAGTACGACGGTTCCACTATCCTCTTCAACACTGGCTGGAGCAAGAAGAGGGCGTTCACAAGGGAATTTCTCTACGAATTTCCTGGGCTCACACTTGACGCTGCCCAGTTCCTCCTAGATCATAAGGTTAGACTGATCGGAATAGACACGCTCAGCATAGAACCCTACGAACATAAGGACTTTCACGTTCATAAACTATTGTTGGGCGCCGGTGCAGCCATCATAGAGGACCTTTACGGCCTCGAGCAGCTTCAGGAAGGAAAGAGGTATACCATCGTGGCTCTTCCCTTGAAAATAAAAGGTGCGAGCGGTAGTTCAGCGAGGGTCGTGGCCATAGAGGAATAGGAATGAGGGTAAATAACATAGACCTTGATGCCATCCTTCAGGCCAAACGTAAGGCTGAGGGCGAGGGTGGAATAAGAGTAGAGAAACACCTGACTGGGGAATTCAGGTTTGAGGGAAGTCCCATGTTCGTTGGTGAACTTAAGTCAGAACACTCAACGTTCATAGTAACTGCCGATGAACCCAAGCTCTTGGGAGGACAGGGAATTCACGTCAGTCCGTTAAGCTATGTACTATTTGGCGTAATGTCCTGCTACGCATCCACATTGCCTATCCTGTGTGCCTTGGACGGAGTGACGTTGAGCAAATTGAAGGTAACAGGCCACCTATACTATGACGTAGGTCCAGTTGTGGTGGAGTCTGATGCCCCTATCATAAAGAAGCTTGTACTTGAGGTTGACGCTGACAAAGACATTAGGGAACAAATAAGGAAGGCCGAGAGAAAATGCCCAGCCCTCTACGCCATAAGGAACCCCATTGAGGTCGAGACAAGACAGGCTCAGTAGAATGCCTGTCTTAGTCTCCTAATACCCTCCTTTATCTTGTCCTCTGAGGGGTAGGTGAAGTTCAGCCTCGCTGCATCGTATCGTGGATCTGAGACGTACAACGCATCTCCTGGAAGGTAAAGCACTGACCTCTTTACCGCTTCCTTCAGCGATTCCCTGGTGTTCACTCCCTTGAAGAAGGAGAAGACGAACATACCGCTCTCGGGTTTCACGAAGTCAGTCCTATCACCGAAGGAGTCCCTAAGCTCGTCAACCATGGCGTTCCTCTTGGAAGTGTAGACCCTTTTTATGTTGTTCAGATTGTTTTCTATGACCCTCCCCCTCAGGGCATAGGCCGCTACGTATTGTGAGAGGGTGTTGGTGTTAAGATCTATAACTTGCTTCACGTTAGATACCGCATTTACGAGCTCCTTGTCTCCTATCATCCAACCAAGCCTGAGCCCTGGGGCCAATACCTTACTCATGGTTGACATATAGATAACTTGGTTGTTCCTATCCATTGCCTTGAGTGGCCTAGGAGACTTACCCTCATAGTTTATCATCCCGTAGGGATCGTCCTCCACCACAGGTAGTCCGTACCTTTCCGCCACCTCCAAGAGGTGTCTCTTTGTCTCCTCTGTCATTGACGCTCCGGTAGGATTCTGTGCGTTAGGCATGACGTATATGAGCTTTCTCCTTTTCGGTTCTACCTCCTTTATCTTTCGCTCCAATACGTTGACATCCAACTGACCAGAGGGCATTGGTGCCCCCACGGGGACGGCCTCAAAGGCCTTGAATAAACTCACCGCAACATAATATGTTGGATTCTCCGTGAAAACCACATCCCCAGGTCTGAAGATCGACATGGCCAGTGCAAATAGGGCCTCCTGGGAACCAGATGTTACAAGAAGCTGATCTCCTTTGCCTCGACACCCAGGTTCCGGGACAGGAAAGAGATTATCTCCCTCTTGAATTCAGGTACCCCAGTGGCTGGAGAATATTGTAAAGCCGCCGCATAGTTTTCCTTCAGTACCCTCTCAGCTATATCCCTCAGTGGTTCGCTCGGGAAAACAGCAGGGTCAGGAAGCCCTCCTGCTAAATTAATGACGTCCGGCTTCACCGTGTAAGCGAGAATGTTGTTTAGGTCTGGGTTCTCGACCCTCTTGGGAACGTCAGTCAGCAATTCCTGTGGATTCATAAGCATACTAACTTTTCCATAATATAAGCGTGAAACCCAGTTCTCCTTCGATTCTCTCAAAAAAGCTTATATCCAAGTTAATGAATGTTCTCTATATGATTATAACAATTAAAAAGATATAGAACAGCAGGAGAGATTTTTGCTCCCTTTTAGTGAGGTTATTTAGTATGGCAGAGGAAAGAAAGGGAGGTTTTAGGAAGGAGATAGGATTCTGGTCAGTGTTTTTTGGCCACAGGTGCCATTCTGGGACCGGCGGTGGCCTTCACGCCAGTGAGCGTGTTGGCGGTTGGAGGCCCGGCAGGCATATTGGGCTGGATAGTCGCCCTATTCATGATTCTTCCAGTTGCCTTGGTTTACGTGGAGTTGGGCACCGCCTGGCCCAAGGCTGGAGGGGTGGGTTATTATCCGTACAAGAGTAACGGACCCCTTGTGGGAGTGCTTAACGGATGGGGCGCCTATATAGGCTACACCCTGGCCTCAGCGTCCATAATTATCGCCCTAGTTCAGTACCTCAGCTACTTCATTCCATCCCTTTACTCCAGTACGACTCAAACCCTTACTCCCTTGGGAATAGGCGTAACCGGAGTAGGTATAATATTAGTTTACTTAATAAATATATTAAGAATAAAACGATTAGCAGAAATAAACAATGGATTAACTATCTTAACAATAGGACTGCTGGCCCTCCTCATCGTGGCTCTAGGGGTACATGTGAGGGTGTCCTCCCTCAACGATCCTGCCTGGGGAGGTTTCCTTCCATTTGGGATAACCGGTGTGTTTCTAGCCACCTCGGCCACAATATATGGGTACGGAGGATTCAGGCAACCAGTGGACTACGCAGAGGAACTCAAGGATCCTGGAAAGTCCGTACCCAGAGCCATACTTATCACCCTAATTCTTGTGTTCATAATTTATATACTGGAGAGCTTCGTATTTGCGGGAACCATAAATTGGTCGGCCTTGGGATTGAAGGAAGGTGATTGGTCGGGCTTAAACAGCTTAGCCTCTCCTTACGTTTCTGCGTCTGACGCCCTAGGTCTCGTAAGTGTGGGTATAGCCGCGTTGGTGTTGGCGGTCATCGCCTCATTCAAGGACGGTGTGATATACTTTGGTGGAGCGTCAAGGGTAGCATACGCTCTCTCCAAGTATGATAACGCGTTTCCCAGGTTCCTAACGAGGATGAGCGGTAAGGGAATACCCATAGCGGCCACCACGCTTTCGTTGATTGTGTCCCTCATTTTCCTCGGGCTTTTCCCCTCCTTCTCCTCAATATTTAGCCTGGTGGTGGACGGCCTTCTCTTCGCTTACGCTCCCGGGGCGGTCAGTTTAGCCGTGCTCAGGAAGACTAATCCCAACGTTCAACGTCCGTATAGGTTGCCAGCTTACAAGGTACTTTCACCAATTGCTTTTGTCGTCTCAGGGTTAATCATATTCTGGTCAGGCTGGCAGAAAACGTCAATACTCTTGACGACTGTATTTCTAGGTTTAGCCTTCCTCGTGTTCTACGCGAGGTACAAGGGACTGACCTGGGCTGAGATGAAGTACGGCCTGTGGTTGCCAGTATATATGCTGGCCATATTGGCCATATCCTACAGTAGTAGCTCCTACTTCGGTGGAAAAGGTTACCTGCCTTTTCCCTGGGATAACGTGATCTTCGTGGCGATAACCTTGGGCTTTTACTATTGGGGCTACTGGAGCGGAGTGACACTCATAAGGAAGAGAGGAGAGTACTAGTCACCCTTTTTACCTAGCCAACTTTCCTTTTCTTGAGACAAATGAGAGCTATTTCCAGGATGGCCCTGGCCACCATAATAGTGGTGGTAGTAATAGTGGCAGCTGTCGCCTCGTTCGCGTACCTTCTTAACTCCTCCTCGAAGGTGGTGACATTAAATTTCGTTTACTTCAGCGGAAACCTATGCACCTTCCTCCAGTACGCAGCTCAACAGTTCGATAATCAGCATCCCGGCGTCAAGATCAATGTAATAGGAGAACCCTTTAGCGAGTATATAGATAAGCAGCTCACAGTGCTACAAGCTCATTCCTCTCAATACGATCTGGTGGGCTTCACCTCCACATCGGCTCAATCCGTTTCTCCCTATCTATTACCTCTAAACAATAGTTTCAACTTCTCCGACCTACTTCAGGCGCAGGAATTCTTTGGAGGTGTGATTTATAATTCGACCACAGGTGAGCAGGAGAACATAGGTGTAGCCCTGACCACCGCGGTATACCTCATGATATATAACAAATCCATATTCGACAATCAAACGCTCGCATCAGAGTTCCAGCAGCAGTACCACGTCAATTTCTCACCTCTAACATGGCAGAATTGGACCGACGTAATCTATGCGGATCAATTCCTGACCTCTCATCACATCACGAAGTACGGCTTCCTCATAGACGACCACGAGTCCCATGGCATAATTGATGCCTACCCGGCGGTTTACTATTGGTATTACTCCAGGGACGCTAACCTCACAGGAGGGAACCCGAACGGTATAGCAGGGTACAATATAATGTTCACAGGTTACGTTCCAAAGGGTTTCAACTATCCTCTGCCAAGCTTCAATTCCAGCGCAGGAGTGGAGGCGTTGGAGACATACGCAAAACTAGTGAGTTACGAGCCCTCACCACTTCAACTTCAGGTGGACTATGACAACATCATCACCCTCTATGAGGAGGGAGTTTCTCCAGGTGCCTTCGTCTTCTCCACTCAAATTGCCCACTTCCCATCCAATGTTTCCTCGGTAACTGGAGTAGCTCCACTGCCAGGAGGATACATGGAAACTGGAACCGACTTTCTAGGAATAAGCAAGTTCTCTCATCATAAGGCGTTGGCCTTGGAGTTCCTCCAGTTCCTGCTGTCAAAGCAAATGCAGGAGGTGCTATACTATAAGTTCCACGACTTCCCCGTTCTAAGATCAGTTTACACGGACATCCTGTCCAACTCCTCCTTGACTCAGTCCCAGAGGCAGGAGCTGCAGACCATATACCAATACGCCCAAGTTGCCTATGCGAATCCGCCTAACATACCGCCCACTTATTCCTATTTAATTCCGACCTTTAACGGACAGGTTTACAACTATCTGACAGGACAGAACACCAACGCCACCCAAGTACTTCAATCGGCGGCCGAATCCTGGGTTAAGTACCTAGGGTGAGCAGGTGAGGTACTCCCTCCCCTACCTCGTTTACATTTTTATTTTGGGTCTTGTCCCCTTCATCTGGACCTTCTTAATAGGTTTAAATCCCTCGGGCATCTCACAGGCAGTGAAGGGGCTACCTGTTGGCTTGGTGATGTATAACACCATAATCTTCTCAGTGGTTACGGCCCTGGCCTCTTCTGGTTTAGGGTTACTCCTGGCAATTTCCGCTGATGCCCTTGAGGGGAGGGTGACCTCGGCCCTGGTGATGCTTCCCTACTCCATACCGTTCACCTCATCAGCCCTCATATGGGGGATAAGCCTGTACGGGGGTTATGGATGGTTCACATACCTCTTGGGACTTAAGTTCGACCCCTTGAACTTGGCGTCCACAGCCATCTGGGGGATTACGCTGGTTGGAGTATGGAGCACCGTTCCTCTTCCCTTCCTTATAATGTATTCTGCACTAAGGTCCGTTCCCAAGGAGATGAGGGAGGCGGCCAAGGTCATGGGTCTCAGTCTCTCCAGATACTACGGAGAGATAGCCCTCCCCTATGTGGGGAAGGCCTTCCTGGTCGCCCTCCTCCTCTCCTTCACTCTATCGGTTGGCAACTTCGACTTGCCTTTCATCCTCACGGGAGGAGGACCTGGATTCTCCTCTACAACTCTTCCATTAATAGTATATGAGCAAATGAGCCTCCTGAACAACCTCAGTGGAGGCGCATTCTACGCGGGCTTGTTGTCATTACTGGCACTCATTCCAGCACTGTTGCTTACCAGGATTGTGAGATCCAAGAGGGCAATCCTACCCTCCTTAAAGGTGAAGATGCCCGATACGTTGTTCAAGCCCCTGTTGGGAGTAGTAACAGCCCTAGTATTGCTCTTCTTGGTGTTCCCCGTTTACTGGATGTTCCTTGTCGCCTTCAGGAAAGCGACATTGGATTTCAGGGCACCGCCGGTTCTGGCACCAGTTGGATTGACCTCGTCATATTTCGTTCAATCACTCATACAGTCCACACCTTACATGATATCCAGCATTATAGTATCGGTGTTGGCAGCCCTCTTCTCAGTTATGTTGGCTTCTCCAGCGGCCTATGAGGTTTCAGTTGGGAGGAGAAGATGGATATTGCCACTATCAATATTCCTCTACGCAATGCCGGTCACTTCGTTCGCCGTCCCCATATACATAATCATCTATAATGCGGGGCTAGTGAATACATTCTGGTCACTGGTGCTGTCCATACCCATATTCACCGCGACCTTCGCCGTCTGGACCCTCACAAATTCCTTCGCCGATCTCCCACGATCCTACTCTGAGGCAGCAGAGGTCTTCAATATAAAGAATAAGTTCTTCAGGCTGATTGTACCACTCACCGGTCCTGCCCTAATCTCCACGTTTGTGTTGACCTTCATATTCTCCTGGCACGCCCTGTTCTTTCCCCTCATACTCACGGATACTCCGTTGTCATTAACCTTCCCTCCCCAAGGTGCCGAAACCGTCACAATATTCGCCCTAAACGCCCTGGGTGACAAATACGTGAACTGGGGCCAGCTAGGCTCGGCGGCCCTGGTGACAGCCCTACCCGTTATCATCATAAATTACATAGCTGTGTATAGAATAAGTAAGGGATTGAGGGAGGGCGGAGTTAAGTTTACCTAATTGATAATATAACGTTATATACTGCGTCTATAAATTTTTTCCTCTCCTCCCAAAGGGCCATATGTGAGCTCTCCTGGAATATTACCATTTGAGATCCCCTTATACCTGAATGTATTACCTCAGCCACGGCTGGAGTTACCTCATCATATTTACCAACTGTTATGAGGGTGGGTACACCTATCTCTCCCAACCTATGGGTCACGTCCCAATCCCTTATGGTTCCGGTTATTGTGAACTCATTTGGGCCGTTCATTATACTGTAAGTCCTTCTTTCTTTGGTATAGTCTAAAGTCCTCTTGACGGGTTCTGGCATCTCATCCATCCTAAGGAGGTGTCTCCTGTAAAACTCCTCTGTGGCCCTTAAGTAGTCGGGGTGATCATACTCACCCCTTTCTCCATGTTCCTGAATGGCCCTTCTGTATTGCTCTGGAAGTTCACGAATTAATCTCTCCATCTCCCTCACTGTTAAGGGTACGCTGGAAAGTCCGCTTGAGATTATGAGTCCCTTGAGGTTCCTTTGATACTTAAGTGCGTATGCTATGGCGAGGGCACCGCCATAAGAATGGCCTAGGAGGAACACCTTCCTGTCTCCAAAAAAGGCCTTCCGGACTCCCTCGACCTCCTCCACCCCGTAGTCAATTGTGTAGTAACTCTCATCTGGGGGATCGCTCGACCTGCCACATCCAAATTGATCGTATAGAAGAACCTGTACGCCCCTCTCTGAAAGGTCAGCGAGAGGCTCCAGATAGTCCAGGGAACCTCCAGGACCACCGTGAAGTCCAATTAGCTTTACATCTCCATCCCCGTAAAGACGATAATAGATCTTTAGTCCGTTAATTTCGACGAAGCCGTCCTTCATTTCGCTCATTGTGACCACCTTAGGACAGTCTTTATTTCGCCCTTTGACTTCGCCTTCAACACCTCGGGGGCCTCCTCTGGTCTCACCTCAGAGGTTATCATCAACTTTAGGGCCTCTGGGAACCTATCATGCCACACTGAAAGGTAGGTAACTCCCCTCTGGAAGTGTTCCTTTGACGCATTTACACTCCCGACCATAACAACGTTCCTCTCAACCAACTCAGTTATCACGTCAGCTGAAAGTTCTTCCCTCTCTCCAGAGGTGGTACCAAATAGGATCACCGCTCCATTGTTTTTGAGCTTAGGAAGAAGCCTAAGTAAGGTGGAAGGGGATCCAGCAGTGTCAACAACTAGGTCAGCTGGGGGAACACCATCGTCCAACTTCAGGAACTTGACACCTATCTGTTCCGTGATCTTAGATTCCACCTCACTGGGATCCCTTCTATTTAGTACAATTACCCTGAATCCCTCTGTGGAGAGGGCCATTGAGAAGAGCAGTCCTATTGGACCAGAACCAATGACCAGGGCAGTCCGGCAGTTGTAGGTGGAGTCCTCACAGGTCCAAAGCGTCCTCCTCTGAAGGAACCAGAGCTGATCCAGGGCCTTGACCACGTTAGATAGCGGTTCGGTGAGGACCCCAATTTCCTTCAGTTGGGGAGGTACCTTCACCATATACATCTCCTGATCCAAGAAGAACTCCCTCATGAAGCCGTCATGTCCCCTTATACCGGCCTCCACGAAGTTTCCCGTTTCACAGAAGTCCTGTCTTCCGATCTTACAGTTCAGACAGACGCCGCATCCTCTCCTCACCACCGGGACAACGATGTCTCCCTTTGAGAGCTCCACTCCCCCTCCGATCGCCTCCACTTCTCCTATGGACTCGTGCCCCAGAACCAGCTGTTCCCTCTTCAGAGGAGGCCTGGCGAACTTCAGTCTACCGTTAACTATGCCCCTGTCCGTGCCACATATGCCTGTGAGTAAAGTCCTAACCAACACCTCGCCCTTGTCAGGTTGAGGAGGAGACTCGGTCTCAACAAGTTCTGTTCCTTCTTGGGTGTCTAACACAATCGACTTCAAACTAAGACCCTGTGGATAGTAAAGGGTGAGCTAATATTCCTTTCAGGCGTGACTGTTTAGATTGAAGCTT
>Ga0074075_13073_pt1 | contig 10418 bp, 9 predicted proteins | sample YNPg_E_FD_63712 | JGI IMG/M metagenome (GOLD analysis project Ga0074075, IMG submission 63712) | Hot spring microbial communities from Beowulf Spring, Yellowstone National Park, Wyoming, USA - YNP_Beowulf Spring_E v2 (version 2) | ecosystem: Environmental > Aquatic > Thermal springs > Hot (42-90C) ... | reverse complement strand
ACGTGCTTCGTTGCGGCAGCGGCAATCTACTACGTTGACCCAAGCGTGGCGGTGTTCGGCGCGCTCGCAATACTCCTAGCATACCTGGCGTACGACGTCTACAGGCTGGGATACACGGGAACACAGCTATTCCTAGTATTCCTAGCACTCACATCCATCACACTCGTGGGCTCACAAGCCCACACAACCATACCCCAGCAGAGCCTAAACCTGCTAATCCTAACACTGAGCCTAAAAATCGAACCGCAAACCATAATCCTCCTACTCCTAGCAGCCTGCGGAGGCCTGCTACTAAACATCGCGGTGGAGCGCCCCACCCCCGCGGGAAGGCGGAGTAGAAAGAATACGCCGACACGTAGTGGGAACGAATCCATAGGTGGTTGATCCTAAACCCGCCCTGATTCACAGAAACACACAACCATCAGATTGGAAGTAGCAGGGTTGCTACGGAACCTTCACAATAAGGGTGGGTTGTGGTGGCGGAGTGGTGAAGGAGTGTTAGGTTGTGATGTTCACTGGCTGGTAGTACATCATGTTGTAGTAGTAGCCTGAGAACTCGTTGTACACAAAGCCTTTGAGGTAGGGTTGCACAAAGTAGTAGAACGCAGCGTTGGGTAGCCACGCGTAGGGCGCATACCAGTAGGTTATATTGTATATCTCCTTTACCATCTGCACCTGCTCTGTTAGGTTGGTTGTGAAGGGCGCCACCTGGAGGAGTTGGTTCACCTTTGAGAGATTCATCCACGCTGGCAGGAAAGCAAAGGTTGTGACCTCGGGGAAGATCTGCTGGAATATTGGGTCAGCCCAGTCGGGGAACCAGTCGAGCAACACGAGGTTGGGTGTGCTCTGAGGCGTAGTCCAGCTGGCGAAGGTTGCCGCGGTAGCGCCCTCAAGCGACACTGAGAGGCCGATAAGCTCTAAGTCATGCTGGATAATCTCTAGCTTCCCCTGGTCGAAGCTGCTGAGTGGGGCCAAGTACCATATGGACATCGGTTGAAGCTGGGGGGCGTTGGGGTTACCGAGGATGCTGCCGTTTGGAAGCACAACGTGGAAGTTGGCCTGCCACCCACTCGCGTTCAAATACATCTCGGCGAGTGTGAGGTTAAACGAGTAGAGTGGTAGGTTACCCGGGTTATAGAACCCTGGGAACTGTGGTGAGACAGGGCCCAAGTACATCTGCCCCAAGAGTGTGCCGTTAAAGGTGTAGAGGTCGTCCAGTATTTGGGTGTAGTTTATGGCGTGCACGATCGCCAAGCGGAAATCATTGTTATTGGTGGGGGGCATCTGGGTGTTCATGGCGAGGTAGACCACACCGGGCTGGAAGCCCGCATTATAGAATATCTGGTTAAAACTAAAGTAACGCCTGTACTGGTAGGCATCGTAGAACTGGTTGAGTGAGGAGATGCTCACAAAGGATATCTGGGCGCGGTTTGTGGCGAAGTCCTCCACACGTTGGTTGTGTGACAACCCATAGTTTATCACAACCACCCTTATATGCGGAGGCTGAGCCACCGCGGGTACACCACTCTGTTTGAGGGCCCAGTAGTTGGGGTTGGCCACAAGCACAACCTGAGTGAACCCAACACTCACCGACTTAATCATGTATGGCCCCGAGCCTATACCACCATTCGAGTTAAAGTAGCTGTTCTGGGTGTTGGCCTGAACACCTCCGTGGGCATCCACGAAGGAGGGATCAACAATGGCACCCCACCAGCCTGCAAGCACAAGCGGGAAGTCTCGGTAGGGATTCAGGAGGTTAACTGTAAAGCTAAGGGGACCAGACGCCACATACGCTTGGTTGGGGTAGGACATGATCTCCCTTATAGTCTGGTTGTTGGGGTTAAAGTTGCTCAGCATGTTGTTGAGCACATGCACCGCTATTGAGGTGTTGGTCACCGCTGGAAGACCCGTTACCGCCTGTATGGCATGCCTGATACCCCAGGGGAAGGCGTACCCTGTCTGCGAGTACTCTGTGAGGTTTATTGTCAGCATACCGTAGTTGGCGAGGCCCACACTCTGACCCATATAGTCCTCGCGCACAAGGCTGAACCACACATCGTAGGCGTTGAGTGGATCCCCATTACTAAACGTGAGGTTTGGCCTTATCTGGAAAACGTACGTCTGGTAGTTCGAGGTGGTGTAGTTCTCCGCTATGACTGGCACCACTTGAAGGTAGTTGGATCCGTTGAATTCAACAAGGTTTTGAAACACGTTGGTGAAAACTGCGCCATCGGGTACGTAGAAGCCAGTGGCTGGATCAAGTGCGTCGGGGGCTATGACGTGTCCTATCAACGCCAACCCAGCATCATCAATTAGTTGACTCGCGTTGGGTGGACCGAACACGAAGGTTGTAGTAGTGGTGGTTGAACTTGTGCTTGAGGTGGAGGTTGAAGTGCTACTCGTAGTGGATGCACTCGTAGGAGTAGTTATCGTGGAGCTACTCACAGCGGGCGGAGGCCTTCTTGTAGCGAGCACGGAGGCCAAAACTATTATTATAACAATAACAACCACGATTGCTATAGTTGCACCCCTACTGATACCCCTTCGGCTTACGGTGCGCATTGTTCGCACCCACACATAGTATAATATAAATGTTACTCTTTATCAGGTTTAAAAAAGGAGCGCTATATTTACTGGTGACTGTGTCTAAATTCTTCAACCCCAGGGATTCGAGCCGGACGCTATGAAATTTAGTCATCAGGCTACGCTAGGATCACGGTATCCGTGGAGTCTTAGTGGGAAACTCCATAGATGCCAACACCAGCATCACAGTGTCATCTTCATGATGGTAACATTTCTTAATACGAATTGGTGAGCCCAATCTAGAGAATCATTGCAGTGATTAGCAAAATCATCTGTATGCGCCAAGCATTTCGGATATGTGTTCACGCACCTGTTCGGGTTGTGGGATGTCGCGTAGGGCTTCGGCGAATCCACCCCCTAGGAGGGCGTAGCCTCCCCTGCCCTTCTTTAGCACGAGGTATACGGAGCCGCAGCCGAAACGCTTCGCGAGGAATCCCTGTGATACGCTTATATCCAGCACATTAGAGAATTCAACCCTCTTAGGCGGCCTGTGTAGGGGTGGTTGCAGTGTTATTCCTTCTTCATCTATGGTGTACACTGTGGCGTGCTTGTAGCCAGCGTATCCAGCTATGAGCGCTAGGGAGACAGCCAAGAATATAAGGTAGTTCACCAGGTTTGAGGCGTTCACTTCCAATAGTAGGGAGAAGAGGGCGAGGGCTATCACACCCTTTACAAAAGTCTTCTTGAATACGGGTCTAAGCGTCCGACTCAACTCTCTTAGCACCGTAAAGCCAGCAGGCCACACTCACACCATCCGCCCCAAGAAGCGCTGGCTCCTCCCTCCTACACACATCCATCACATATGGGCACCTCGGATGGAAGCGGCACCCACTCGGTGGAGCTATAAGGCTTGGCACCTCACCCGTGGGTGGCTCAAGACCCCTTCTCTCCACTGTGGGCACACTCTTGAGCAGCGCCTGGCTGTAGGGGTGCCTGGGCTCACTCATAACACTCCTAACATCACCACTCTCAACGATCTTACCCGCGTACATCACCGCCACCCTATCAGCGATGTACCTCGCAACGGAGATGTTGTGTGTTATGAAGAGGTAGGTGAACCCGTAGGCGCGGTGCAACTCCACGAGGAGGTTGAGCACCTGCGCCTGAACGGAGGCGTCGAGCGCGGAGGTGGGCTCATCGAGCACGATGAACTTGGGGTTGGACACTATGGCGCGCGCCACGGCCACACGCTGCCTCTGGCCGCCTGAGAGGTCTCGGGGCCTCCTGTAGTTAAAGATGGATGGCTCCAAGCCCACCGCTGTGAGCGCGTCCTCAACCCTCCTACGCCTCTCGTCACCGCTGAGCCCCAGGGCGCGAAGCGGCTCCTCCACGACCTGGCGCACACTCATCCTGGGGTCAAGGCTCTCCATGGGGTTCTGGAACACCATCTGTATCCTCTTCCTAACCTGCTTAACATTGGAGGGTGTGACACGCTCACCCTCAAAGTAGAGCTCGCCCCCCGTCGGCTTCTCGAGCGTTGCGAGTATCCTGCCTATCGTGGTCTTACCCGAGCCGGACTCACCCACGAGCGCGAGTATTTCACCACGCCTGATCTCTAGGTCCACGTCGTCCACGGCGTGCACGTATAGTGGCTTACGCCTGAAGAGTGTCTCCAGTATGCCGTGCTTGGTGGCCAAGAAGTACTTCCTGAGTTTGACCGCGCGCACAATGGGTTCATCCATAGAGGTAGCACCTCACAACCCGCCCATCCTGATGCACCTCACGGGGCTCCTCCCTCCTACACACATCCATAACAAACGGGCACCTCGGATGGAAGCGGCACCCACTCGGGGGGTGAATCATGTTGGGGGGTGAGCCCCTTATGGGCTCTAGGGGTGCGTCGCGCATCACGCCGCGTGGGATGCTCGCGATAAGCGCCTTGGCGTATGGGTGCATGGGGCTCCTGATCACCCCATCCGCTGAGCCGAGCTCCACGAGTTCGCCCGCGTACATCACCATGATCCTGTCAGATATATTGTAGGCGACGCTTATGTCGTGGGTGATGAGCATGATGCTCATCCCATACTCCTTTTTGAGGTCGTTCATGAGCTTGAGCACCTGCGCCTGAATGGTGACGTCGAGCGCGGAGGTGGGCTCATCCGCGATGAGTAGCTTGGGGCGCATGAGTAGGGCCATGGCTATTATCACCCGCTGGATCTGCCCACCCGAGAGCTGGTGGGGGTACCTCTCCATTATTAGCTCAGGGTCGGGTATCCTCACGTCGCGTATCTTCTCCACAACCTCCCTTGTGGCCTTCTCAACATCATAGGTCTCCCCAAGCTTCTTACACCTCATCTCCACAGCCTCGAGGAGCTGGGTGCTCACCTTCTTCACGGGGTTGAGGCTGTTGAGTGGGTCCTGGAAGATCATGAACGCGGTGGTGCCACGTATCCTCCTCGCCTCAGAGTTACTCATACGCGTCACCTCCTGGCCGTCGAGGATTATGCTCCCACCCGCGTAGCGGGCGTTGGGTGGTAGGAGCCTCACAACTGAGAGGCCGAGAGTGGACTTACCCGAACCAGACTCGCCAACCACGCCCACACTCTCAGCCTCACCCACCTCGAAGCTTAAGTGGTTGATGGCTCTGAGCACACCGTACACCGTGGAGTACTCCACCACTAGGTCCCTGACCTCGAGAACACTCAATACGTTAGCCTCCCGCCTATGAGATCCTGCATCCTATCACCTATCAATGTAAAGCACACCACAACAGTCATGATAACCAAGCCAGGAATAATCGCCCACCACCAGTTCTGCGGGAAGTAGGGTAAGCCGTTCGAAGACATGGAGCCCCATTCTGGGTAGGGTGGCTGAATACCGATTCCCAGGAATGCGAGTGTTGAGTAGGTGAGTATGACGTTTCCGAAGTCCAGCGCCGCGTACGCGATCACGGGGTCCACTGAATTAGGGAAGATGTGTCTCAGGATAATCATGAGCGAGTTCTGGCCGCTGAGCTTCGAGGCTTCAACGAACCCCCTCGACTTCAGTGAGAGCGCTTGGGCTCTGAAGAACCTGGCGTATGTGGGCCACCAGATAAGTATGAGTGAGATTAGCACAGAGTTGTACCCTGCGCCAAGCAACACGCTAAGGGCTATGGCTAGAACTAAGCCTGGAAGGGCGAGGAAGGCATCCGTCACCCTCATGAGGACTTCGTCAGCCCAGCCGCCGAAGTATCCTGCAAAAGTGCCCACGAGCATGCCTATGATGATACCTGAGAAGACCACCAAGTAGGCGGCCAGCGCATCCTTAGGGGCCGCGTATAGAAGCCTTGAAAGTATGCTTTCACCCGAGAAGTTCGTGCCAAAAATGTATGCTGGGAAGTGGCTCAAACTCGGTGGCTTGAGTGACTCTGCGAAGTTTAGGGCGATTGGGTTGGATGGTAGAAGAGCCCAGCCAAGCGCCCTGTGCCTAGTCGCGAAGCCAACATACTGCAATATACCCTCAACAATTGACCAAGCAGTAAAGAGTGTTATTATGGCGAGGGCAACCGCGGCCACCCTATCCTTGATCAGATAGTCAAGGTAGAACCTGTAGCCGCTTAGTCTCCTCTCCTCTTCACCCTCCTTGACCACCGTGGCTGTGGCTATCGTTCCCCTGTAGCCGAGGAACCTTTTAACTATTTCCTTAAAACCCATCTCCAATCACTCCAGCCTGACGCGCGGGTCAGCCCAACCATACAGCAGGTCGGCCACCAAGTTTGCCGCTATCACGCTGATACCCACTACAATTGTTATGGCGAGTATAGCTATATAGTCAAGGTTGTAGATCGCCTGAACCGTGAAGTAACCCATCCCGTGATACTGGAATATGTCCTCGATCACCACCGCGCCAGCGGTGGAAAAGCCGAAGAGCAGAGCTATGAGGGTTATGATGGGTATCACCGCGTTCCTGAAGGCCGTGCCGTAGACAACCCTATTCTTACTCAGACCCTTCATGAATGAGAGCTTAACATAGTCCCTGTCGAGGGCGTCAATCATACTCGCACGCGTGAGCCTAGTCACAACGCCGAAGCTCGTTATGGCTATCGCGAGCGCTGGAAGCACTAGGTGGTGTAACCCGCTCACAAAGAACCTCCAGTCACCGTCAACCGCCGCGGCGATGAGTGGGGGACTCGTTATAGCCCTAACCAAGCCTGAAAGCCAACCCTGCAGGGGTTGGGGAACCACAGAGAGGTAGGGGTAGCCAGTCACGGGTGAGGGGTTACCAAGCGTGGGGTTAGCCAAGCCGCTTGGGGGTAGCAGTTTTAGCTCGTACGCCAAGAATAGCTGCAGGATGAATCCCACCAAAAACACGGGAGCAGACCAAGTCACCAAGTAAACCGCCTTAACGGTATAATCCACTGGGTTGTTCCTGTTCGCGGCCGCAATGCTACCAGTGAAGAGGCCGATTATCACGGCGAATATGAGGCCCGTGATCACGAGTTCGAGTGTTATGGGGAGGAGCTCCCCTATAACTTGAAGCTCGGGCACCTTATAAAGCGTGTCTGTACCGAAGTTACCGTGAAATATGTTGACCACATAGTGGGCGAACTGGACGGGTAAAGGTAGACTTAGACCATACTCGTTGGGTAGCCACGCGTAGGGCGCATACCAGTAAGTGAAGTTGTACACATATGTGAGCTGCTGTATCTGCTCTGTGGTGTTCGTCTCGAAGGGTAGCTGGGCAACAATCTGGTTGATCTTGGACACATTCATCCACGCCGGCAGATAGCTGGTGGTGGTCACAGCGGGCGCAAGCTGCTGGAAGAGTGGGTCAGGCCAGTCGGGTATCCACCCCAAGTCGACCATGTTGGGTGTCTCCTGAGGTGTAACCCAAGTCGAGGTTACGCTTGGGGTCACACCCTGCAACGCTATCGAGAGGCCTATCTGGGAGAGATCCGCCTGAATCAGCTCCAGCTCTTCCTGTTCGAAGGGTGTCAGAGGTGTTATGTACGTTATGGTCTGAGTGGGGAACTGCGGGTCGCTCTGGTTTCCGAGTACTGTGCCGTTGGGCATCACCACATAGTAGCCAAGCTGGTAGAGACTCTTGTTCAGGTAGCTAGCAGCCAGGTTTATGTTGTACTGGTATATGGGTAGATTACCCGGATTATAGTACTGTGGGAATTGAGGTGTGATTGGACCAACATACATTTGGCCCAAGAGTGTACCGTTAAAGGTGTACAGCTTATCGAGTATTTGGGTGTAGTTTATGGCGTGCACGATCGCCAAGCGGAAATCATTGTTATTGGTGGGGAACTTCTGGGTGTTCATGGATATGTAGAAGAAGGCTGGGTAGAAGCCTAGGTCGAGGAATATCTGGTTGAAGGAGTAGTATTGCTTGTATTGGTAGGCCGAGTACATTTGCCCTAGGAAGGGTATACTCACGAAGGATATCTGCGCGTTGTTTGTCGCGAAGTCCTCCACCCTATCGTTGTGGGGTAGACCGTAGTTTATGATTATCACAGGTATCTTGGCTGGCTGAAGTACTGGTGGTAGACCACTCACCTTAGCACCCCAGTAGTTGGGGTTGGCCTGCAACACCACAGTCGAGAAGCCTGGTTTCACCGAAACGATTTCGTAGGGCCCAGTTCCTGGGCCACCGTTCGAACTGAAATAGCTGTTTGTTTGGCCGTATTGCACTCCGCCATGGGCGTCCACGAAGGCTGGGTCAACCACAGCACCCCACCACGCGGCGATGTCCAGTAGGAAGAACTTGTAGGGTGCAAGCAGGTTGGCCTGGAACGTCATTGGACCAGTGACCACATACGCCTGGTTGGGGTAGGACATGAGTTTCTGTACCGTGGCGTTATTGGGGTTAAAGTTGCTGAGCACCTGGTTTAGTATGGCTGTTGTCTGGTTGGGTGTTGGAAGAGAGCTCAAGCCGAACGCGTACTGAACCGCGTGCCTGATGCCCCACGGAAGGATGAGGCCCGTCGCGGAGACCTCTGAGAGGTTGACTGTCAGATCCTGATAGTTGGATATACCCACAGCTTGGCCGAGGTAAATTTCACGCACAAAGCTGAACCACACATCGTAGGCGTTGAGGGGGTCTCCGTTACTAAAGGTGACTCCTGATCTAATCTGGAACACGTAGGTCTGGTAGTTGTTTTCAATAGTGTAGTTGGAGGCGAGGGCGGGTACAACTTGCAGATAGTTGGAGCCATTGAATTCAACGAGTTGCTGGAACACGTTGGTGAACACTGGTTGATCGCAGTACGGCTGCTAAGACTATGATTGCTATCACTACGATGACTATGCCGGCCGTCGCACCCCTGCTTATGCCTGACTTGCCTTTAAGGGTGTGCATACACTATTGGTTCGATGTGTGGTTTTTAAATCTTATGACTTTTAACGACGCTATTTATTTGATTTTTTGACAATTATATCATTTTGTATAGACCTATTAGAGAGCTGAGACATTAAGGTTTGAAGGCGACCCGTAGCAACCAGTAGACGGATTTTATTACGCCCAAGGTTGTGTTGAGGTTTAGATCCTTGTATTTGAGGGAGGAGCGACCCCGGGTCTGTTTGAGTTCGCTGAACACCCACTCTATCTGATTAAATATTCTGTCTATCATGTTCTGAACCACCCATCGCACAAAGCGGTTCTGCATCCCCCATGTGAGTGTGGGTACCAGGCTACGCGTCACCTTCAAGTCATACTTCCAGCTCATGTAAAGTAGGTCCCAGTAGGCTTGAGGAAGTCGCTCTAGTGCGGGCATGGGGTTGTCCCTTATCCTACTTGTACCCATGGGTATGACCGGCAGTGGGAATATCCACGCCGTATAATCATGGTCTATTATTGATTGCACAAGGTTTATGGATGCCTGCACGTCATCATCGGTCTCCTCCGGGTAGCCTATGGTCATTGTGTAGCAGGGGTAGATGTGGCTTTCATTCATGACCGCCGTTGCATCGAGCACGACGTCCTTCCACTGGGCTGGCTCCCACGGAAAAGATTTCGCCCTCATATATTTATTGAATATCTTTAGGCTACCCGTTTCGAGGCCGACCACTGGGGCGTTAGCCCTGTCGTGGCTGTAGCCAGCTATCTCAGACATGGTTCTCACAGTCCGCGGGCTCTCCCTCACCGCTGGAGCGGATATGTGGGGGAAGCCTATGGACTCTACACCCATCTTCTTCACTTCGCTAAAGAGTTTGGTCACAGCTTCGTGGTTCACTCTCAGACGCTGGGCTCCGTAGAGGAGTATGTCATCCGTCACGAGGTCCACCCTAGTCTGACCAGCTCTCAGGTTGACCTCCACCTCTTTGAGCACTGTTTCGACGGGTATAGTGATGAAGGAGTCGGGTGTTATCGAGCAGAACTGGCACCCACGCGGGCAGCCACGTGTTACCTGAACCTCACCGAAGCGAGCGGGATTCACTATGAGGGGGATCTCATCGGCACTCCTAGGGTTTCTTCCAAAAACCACGCGGGGGACATCCTTACCCGATACAATACTGTTTATTAATGGAGGAAGGTCGAGTTCGGCGTGACCTATGAACACCACGTCAACCCAATCCGGCCTCTCACGCTGCACCTGCCAGGCGCCAGGTCCACCCACAAGTGTCCTAAACCCATACATCTGCTTTAATCTACGTATTTTATCCCCTAACTCTTCAAAGTACTTAGCGGTCCAACTCTTGCCGCCCCCAAACAGCATCGTGAGCTTAAAGGTCACGGGTTCAACACCCATGGGGTCGTGCACGGTTACTCCGAGAACCTTGGTACTCTGGCTAACAACCTTTTCGAGCTTTTCAGGTGGGCTTACACACGTATTGAAACCCGCATTCACGAGTGTTGCCTCAACCTTCCTGAGCGCGTATGGCGCGAGTATAGCCCTGCCGTTTTCATCC
>Ga0074075_14505_pt1 | contig 10419 bp, 16 predicted proteins | sample YNPg_E_FD_63712 | JGI IMG/M metagenome (GOLD analysis project Ga0074075, IMG submission 63712) | Hot spring microbial communities from Beowulf Spring, Yellowstone National Park, Wyoming, USA - YNP_Beowulf Spring_E v2 (version 2) | ecosystem: Environmental > Aquatic > Thermal springs > Hot (42-90C)... | reverse complement strand
ATAAAAAAGCATATCCTAATCTTTAATTAAAAGATTGTTATTCATATCAAAATGTTGAAAGAATTTTTTATTAGATAATGTTTTTAAATTTTTACTTCTATATTAAAAACATAATAAAATTTTTGAATATTTAAATATATTAGTTAAAAATAGAATACATAAACATAAATGATATGAACAATAATTTCAAAAGATTTTCGAAAGAATGTTAAAAATTTTACCATTAGAACAAAAAACTAAATTTGATTAATATAAAATGTTTATATGATGGATTTATAAGCAATTTTTAATAATATAAATTTATGGTAGTTTCTCGCGTAAGAACATTCATTCCAGGTCTTGATGAGATATTGTATGGTGGAATACCTGAAAGAAACATAGTACTGCTTTCTGGGGGTCCTGGGACAGGCAAATCCATAGCTGCAAAGCAATTTTTGTACAATGGAATGATAAGAGAAGAAGGAGGTGTTTTTGTAGCGTTAGAGGAACATCCTGTATCCGTAAGAAGAAGCTTCAGACATTTTGGCTGGGATATATCTAAATTTAAAAAGAAGGTAAGTTTGCAATCGTGGATGCGTTTACAGGTGGCATTGGAACAGCTGCACAAAGAGAAAAATATGTCGTGATACAAATCGATGATGTACACGAGCTTGCAGATGTTTTAAGACAAGCAATAAAAGATACAAATGCGAATAGAGTTGCAATTGATTCTTTAAGTACACTTTATTTAACGAAGCCTGCTTTTGCTAGAAGTATTGTGATGACGTTGAAAAGAATAATATCTGGTCTTGGTTCAACTGCTTTTTTTGTAAGTCAAGTATCTGTTGGAGAAAGGGGTTTCGGAGGACCCGGTGTAGAACATGCTGTGGATGGAATAATTAGAATGGATCTAGATGAAGTTGAAGGTAAAATGTGCAGATCAATTATAGTTTGGAAAATGAGAGATACTAAAATATCCATGGTAAGACATCCAATGGACATCAAAGATGATGGAATATATGTGGAATGGGATAAATATCTAAAAATCGCACCAAACTTTGTTAAAATTGAATTACTAAATAAAGAATTTATAGATGAAATGAAAAAGGCTATGGAAGAGGCGAGAATTAAAGCCTTTCAACAAAAAGAAATTAAAAAGGAAGAAGAAACATTGATGATTAAATATGTCAGTACCTTTAAAACCTTTGGGTAGGTAAGAGATAAGGCAATTAGAAAGTGCTTTATTAGTCATGAGTTTATATTCTTCTGAAACCTTAAAAGCAATTAAAAATCCCCACGAGCGATTAACGTGGATTGATTCTTTATATGTAGCAGCTGCTTCTTTGGCGAGGGATAAAGCAGGTATGCCTATAAGTAAAATAGCAGAGGAAATAGGGGTAACTGAAGCGACTATTAGAAGGCATTTGAAAGTAGAAACTAAAGCTGGAGAAATAATCTTAAAAGCTTATGATAAATTAGCTAAAGAAGGTTTTAAAGTAAATCTTCCAGAAATTCTGCAAATTTCTAACAATGAAGTTGAAAAATTAAAGCAAAAATTAAACAAAGTTAAAGAATTAATTCAAAATATTTTAAAAGAATTGGAATTTTAAACTTTTTGCTTTTCTTCGCTTCCGGCTTTAAACATTTCAAGACCTTCAGCATATAAAAATCCAAGTATTATCCAACCAAAGAACATATAAACTATGTATTTATCAAAAGTTGGAAGTGAATAAAAGAAAACGCTAAATCCTATTAATGTAGCTATAATAGCAACTAAAATTTCATGAATATGTTTATGCGCTCTTTTTGACGCAATCCTAATTAATGACATATTTGCTGAGATATGAATAAAAATGTTGTTCAAACCTGATAATGCACCGAGAGTAACAAAGGTATAAAAAATTCCTATATAATTAGCCATTAATGTTAGAACTAATGTAAATATAAAAGCTACGAAGAATTCTGCATAGATTGGTTTTTGGCTTTTGTTACTTTTGAGAGAAAAGATGGAAAAATTCCATCTTCAGCCATAGCTTTAATTGTCCTTGATAAAGATAGAATATAAGTCATCCCTCCTAATATTCCATCATTTATTGCTATAAAAGATAAAATAATTTCTCCTATAATTCCAAACTTTGCTAGCAAAAAGTCTACAAGTTTTCCTGTAAAGCCAGTTGAAGCTAAAGAATAGAAAAATAAAGAAGCAAGAAGGCCTCCTAATAATAATACGGCTATAGATGCTTTAGCAATTGCTTTTTCTTCTGCTTCTTCTGCTAAAGATGCTATTGATGCATAGCCAGTTGGTATTCCTAAACCAAAGACAACGGCTTGCAATAGTGTCGGTGTAATTTCATTAGAAATTGGGTTATAAAAGTTCCAATTAGAAAAATATAGGAAGATTAAAGATAGTAATATCATTGCAAGCATTTCAGCTAATGACATGATCATTGCATACTTTGCTGATATCTTTATTCCTCCAATAACTAGAATAGAAGCTAACAACGAAGTTGATAACACAATCCACCACTGTTCTACACTAACTGAAGGGAAAAATTTGTTTAACAAATTAGATATAATAAGATAAAACACATAAGATCCGCCTGCTAGTAACGTGCCCCCATAAGATAATGAATATATCAAGTAATTCCATCCTGTGTTTAATCCTAATCTTGAAGTTAATGAATAGAAAGCATAAATGTAATAACCACCACTTCTTTTAAATCTTCTTGATAGAAAATAAATTACAAGACCATTAAACAATACAACAGCTGTAGCTATTAGCATTGCCATCGAGCTTTGGGTTCCTACCAAATTTACCATTACTGTTCCAAAAGTTAGTAAAGATATGAATGGAGCTTGTCCTCCAAAGGAGATAAAGAGTAGATCAGAGAATTTCAGTTTAAAAATCTATATCTAAAAGAATTTTTTTCTATTTTATTATTAGTTTACTTATCAAGTATTCTTTTCAATATTTCAATTTGATTTAATTCTATATTTATTAATCTTTCTTTAAGATTTTTTATTTTATTTCATATTCATGCTTAACATTTTCATTTTTCAATTTGTTTATGCAAGCTATTAGTTCATCTGCATCCTTAAAGAAAAGAGCACTATCCTGTAGTATATATTTTAGAGTTTTAGTATGAGAAGCAATAATACATTTCTCTAAAGAAATAGCTTCGAATAATATACTTAAATTTGTATACTCTCTGGTTGTCATTGCTAAAACTGCATCAGAACTATTCATCACTTTCAGATAGTCTTCGTACTTTAAATATCCTAAGCTAATTATTTCTTTTGAATTTAATTTTTTCCTGTACAAATAAACGCAACATCGTTTAATTTATTCTTCGCAAGCATTAATACATCTAATGGTTCATCAGGTTTAAGCATAATCGTTGAAAAAATTAAGATATTCGATCCTTTTTTATATTTATTTTTCTTTGAAATTAAATAGTGGATCATAGATTACAATGCACTTTTTTCTTATATTAAATGGCAAAAAACTAAGGATTTGTCTATTATGTAGGACAATCAAATCTAAATCTTTTAAAAATTTAAGAAAAGGTTTGTTCAAAGCTACACCTTTTATGTTTAAATATATTATGAAACCTGAATGTACATCTCCGATTAGCTTATATTTTAATAGCTTTTTTAGGATCGAGAATATGAACAAAATTGGGCCTTGTGTTGTTTGAAGTATTATATTTCTTGGCTTATTTCTAATAATTTTGATAATCGTATAAATTGTAGAATAAATATAAGGAAATTTATCTTTTAAAAAAATAACTTCAGCATCTATATTTTTTGCTAATCTTACATTTCTAGATGATAATATAGAAAAAGCAACGAAAAAAGTCTTCATTGTTCTAACTATTCTTTCAATATTTTACTAAAAAACCTTTCTCTGTTATTTATAAAACGATTTGATGTTAAGCGTATATTTAACATTTCTAATTATTAATTTATGAACTTGATTGTGAAGAATTTAGTTAAAAAGAAACCTATTTATGTTGAAAAGGGAACGAAGGCACTCGATGCTATAAGAATTATGTATGAAAATAATGTAGGTTCCTTATTAATTTTAGATAAAGGTAAGCTTTTTGGAATCTTTACAGAAAGAGATTTACTAAAAGCAGTTGCTAAAAAAGAAGATCTGAATAAGCCAATTGAAGAATTTAGCACGACTAAAAATTTAATTACAATTAGAGAAAATGATTCCTTCCGTAAGGCTGCTGAACTAATGGCAAAACATTTTATAAGGCATTTGATTGTCGTTAATGGGAATAACAATCCAATTGGTGTCGTCTCTATTAGAGATTTAATAAGTGAATCCCATCTTTTATCTGTTTTATCTAAAATTGAAGAAGAATATACAGGTGGTGACTAATGTCATTAACATTTAGTCGTGGTTTAGAGGATGTAATAATAAAAGAAACATCACTTACATATATAGATGGCGTTAATGGAATTCTGAGATACAGAGGTTACAACATTGAAGATTTGGTAAACTATTCCTCATTCGAAGAAGTTATATATCTTATGTTATATGGCAATTTGCCTAATAAAAGCCAATTAGAAGAAGTGAGAGAGAAATTATACAGAAATTTTGACGTTCCAAAAGAATTAATAAGCATGATATATTCCTTACCAAAAGGATCCAATGCTGTAGGAATTCTAGAATCTGCTTTTGGAATGCTCGCATCTATATATGATCCCAAATGGGATAAATCCACGGATCGAGATCTAGCTATTTCTATTATTTCAAAAGCTGCAACAATTACTGCTAACATTTATAGAGCTAAAGAAGGTTTAAAACCTAAAATTGTTGAACCAAAGAAAAATTTCGCTGAGAGTTTTCTTAACACAGTATTTGAGAAGAGTTTTTCAAACGATGAAGTTAAAGCAATGGATGCTGCATTAATACTTTATGTTGATCATGAGGTTCCCGCATCAACAACAGCTGGTTTAGTAGCTAGCTCTACTTTATCCGATATGTATTCTTGTGTTGTAGCAGCATTAGCAGCATTAAAAGGACCACTTCATGGTAGAGCTGCTGAGGATGCTTTTAATCAATTCGTAGAGATTAATTCAGAAGATAAAGTTGAATCTTGGTTTGAAGAAAAATAATAAAAGGTAAAAATAGATTGATGGGCTTTGGACATCGTGTTTACAAAACATATGATCCTAGGGCAAAAATTTTTAAATACTATTCAGAGAAGTTATCTAAGAATAATTCACAAGCGAATATTTATTACAAAATAGCTTCAAAACTAGAAGAGATAGGCATTAAAAATTTCTCAGATAAAAAATATATCCTAATACTGACTTTTATTCAGGAATATTATTTTACAGCCTAGGTTTTCCAATTTATATGTTTACTGCTCTATTTGCACTTTCAAGGGTATTGGGCTGGGTAGCACATTTCATAGAATATGTTGAAGAACAGCATAGATTGATAAGACCTCGGGCTATATATGTGGGTCCTGAAAAAAGAGATTTTAGACCTTTAAATGAAAGGTAAAAAATAAGTAAGACTTTAATCAGGATATTATTTGTTTTTCTGTATATCTAAAAATTCTATAACTTTTTTAACGTGTTCAGAAGCTTTAAACTGTGAGTTGTATGCAAATGCAATTTTACCTTCTTTATCAATTATGTATGTTATTCTAGAAGGTAATAAAAATCCTTTTGCATCATATAATTCTCTGATCTTTTTATTTTCATCGCTGACTAAAATGAAGGGTAATGAATGTTTTCTTTAAATTTTTTATGTGAATCAACACTGTCTGAGCTCACCCCTATTATAACAGCATCATATTTTTTATTTCATCCCAATTGTCTCTAAATGAGCATGCTTCAACAGTACACCCTGGTGATTCATCTTTCGGATAAAAATAAAGTATAATATATTTTCCTCTAAACTGACTTAGTCTAATTTTGTTTCCGTCATCAGATATTGCCTCAAAATCAGGAGCTAATATTCCAACTTTTAACATGTTAACTAATAACTTTAGCAGTTACAGAGGGATTTATAATTATGTTTCCATTACTATATGTTATGGTAGGCAAGCTTATCAATATTGAATGGGTTGATGCAGGATCCATTTTTAATCCGTTTATAATGTGAATTTTAAAAACTTCACTTGGAAGCTTTGCGGTTATATTAAGGTTTCCTATATTAACAGTAGCTTTACTTATGAGTAAAAATATTTCGTTGTATTCACCAACAGGGATTCTTGAAGATGCAAGAAATGTCATGTTTGGACTAAGTAATATTGTTATATTATTATTAGTTATTGTGATCCATGAACCATTTACACGGTGCACCATAATAGAACTTATGGTAAAATAAATTTTTACTGAAGCTGGTTGATCTTGTAAGTAAACATTTAATGTTCCAAAGTAGAAATAATTGTAAGCAAAATAGCTTACTCCGACTATTATTAGTATGATTAAAACAGATAATGCAATTTTATTCATTAAAATAAAAGAATTTTTATAAATAAATTATTTCCCTTTTAAATTCGGATCTATTTATTGCGTTTATGTTCTCTATTATGATTTCATTGAATAGATATTGTTTTTCAACCATAACTGCATGACCAGCATCTCCAATATGTATTAATTTAGAATTTCGGATTTTTTCGAAAAATGTTTTTGCGTCTTCATAATTAACGATTTTATCTTTGTTACCATAGATTATGATCGTGGGTACATGTATAGTATCTAATTCTTTTAGAATATCAAAATTTTTTTAACTCGTTGATCATTTCTTTGAATACAAAAATTGGAATTTTATTTTTAAATATAATTTTTGAAAAATTTTCAAAAGTATCTAAATTTCTTTTTACCCATTCTTTGCTAAACGATTGGGATATGATAAACTTATGAATATTAAAATCTTCATAGTTTGCAATTACTCCATCAAGAAACTTATCGATGTTTTCATCTCTTATTCTTGGTTGTGAGGAAACAATAAATAATGATTTTATCTTATTTTGATATTCGCTAGCCAATTTTAATGCAATAATTCCTCCCATAGAAAATCCAATTACGTTTATCTTATCAACTTTCAATTCATCTAAAATAGAGATTACATCATCTTTCATTTTCTCTAATGAATAACCATGAGTAGGCTTATCAGATAAGCCTGTACCTCGATTATCTATAAGAATTAACCTAAAATTATTCGTTAGTGGTATTTGAAAATGCCAAGCTGTTAGATCCCAGCCAAATCCTTGTAATAGTAGTAATGTTTCACCTTGACCTATCACTTCATAATGTATTTTAATTTTATCATTGGATAAAACGAAGGGCATATCAAAACAATATAAGAAAAAATCTACAAATATAGTTAATGACCTTTTCAATAGTTCTATACGATGCAAATGATGAAGCATGGGGGGTTGGTGTAGCTAGTAAGTTTTTAGCAGTAGGAGCATTTGTCCCTTGGCTTGAACCAAATGTAGGTGCCATAGCTACACAAGCTTTAGCTAATTTAGAATATGGTCCTAAAGGACTTAAGCTTCTTAAAAAACGTTCTGCACAAGAAGTATTGACAATATTAACTTCAAAAGACCCATTACGTGATCATAGGCAAATTGGCATTGTAGATTCAAAGGGTAATGCTGCAGCATACACGGGTAAAAATTGTTATCCGTATGCTTCTCATATTGTTGGAAATAATTTTTCTGTTCAAGGAAATATATTAGCAGGTTACGAAGTGCTTGAATCGATGGCAAAAGAAGCTGAAGGTAGAGGGCGTATTTATGAAAAAATTTTAAATTCATTAAAAGCTGGCGAATTGAAAGGAGGTGATAAAAGAGGTAAGCAAAGTGCAGCAATGATCATTGTTAAAAAAGCTAGTAAAACTGAAAAAGAATTTGACCCAACAGTAGTAGGTAAATACATTGATATTAGAATTGATGATAATATTGAGCCATTAAAAGAAATGGAGAGAATTTTAGAATTATGGTCAGCAACATTCATTGAAGAAGAAATGATTGATGTAAGCATTTATGAAAAGGAAATAAAGGAAGCTCTTAAAAGAATGGGTTATTCTGACCTTAAAACATGGGTTGAAATAAACAATTTTGAAGGTAAATATACTGGAAGTAAAATAGGTAAAACAGTTTTAAAAATATTGTTAAAGCAAATAGATTTCGAAATTAAATAAATTTAGATAATAAATGAAATATGCTAAATTAAGTTTTTATTTATACTAAAAGCATATAACATAATGTATGGCTTTTCTTGATACAACTATTCAAATATTTTTCTTATTGAATCCATTGGCATCTATGCCAATATTATTTTTAGCATATCAAAAGGGTTACAATGTTAGGTCTATTGCTATAAGAGCAACAATTCTAGCTTTTTTAGTTGCATTCTCTTTTATTTTTATTGGTCAAATATTATTTAGCGTCTTTGGTATTTCAATAAGTTCATTTAGGGTTGCAGGTGGAATAGTGATAATTATTTTAGGATTAGATATGGTGATGATGCGAGGTGAGAATGTAAAAGGGGCTACTGAAGCTAAAGCTTTAATTTCTGTTCTAGCAACTCCTTTACTTACAGGTCCTGCGACATTATCTTATTTAACAGTAAAAGTATTTGAAATTGGAATTCTACAAACTATACTAGCTTTAATATTAGCTTTCATCGCTGTAGCTATTGTCTTCATTGTACTTGTCTGGTTAATACCAAAAATAAAACTTGAATATATTGAATTCGTTAGCAGAATATTCGGTTTATTTATAATTGCATTCGGTGTTGAAATGTTCGTTGAAGGGGCAAGGGCTTTAATTGTATAATTTTATGAGGCAGAATTTTAAAATATTAGAATATTAATGATTATGCTAAAATTAATACTGCGAATATTATTAGCTATTGCAGTAATAAGTTATTTTGGTGTTGATATATTTTTTGTAGCTACAAACTTTATACCTTCTTTAGTTATTCTTCTAGAAAACATTATATATGGTATTTCTTATTTAGCGCTATTATTATTAATGTTTGTTTTCAAAAATAATAAAATATTATACTCAGCAATAATCTTTATTGCTGCATTTAATGCTGGAAGAGTATCTGAAGTAATTATTAATTCAACAGGTGTTGTTGATCCTTTAGCTTATTCTCATTTGCCTCTCTTCATAGGAGTCATTTTAATTGTTATAATTTCCTTTTTACTGTTAAAAGAAACTTAATATGTTGATAGTTTATAAAAAGAAGAAAATAATAGCAAAAATTTATGAAATATGGCTATAACCTTAAGAGAAATAATAATTTTATTTTTAATTAGTTTCATTTCAAATGCGACGCCATTTTTTGGAACACCTTATACTATAATAGCTGTAACTATTCTAATTAGAATAGGTGTAGATTTATACTCATTCATAATTGGAGTTGTAGTAACAGGCTTGGGCGCTTCTCTCTCAAAAACTGTTATGTATGCAATTGGATTAATACTAAGAAGACCTTTGAAGCAAAATAAAAATATGGCTTTTTTAGCTAAATTTGTTCAATTTAAATCTTTCTACGTAACCCTATTCACTTTAGCATTAATACCTTTTTTCCCTTTCGACGATTATCTATTTTTAGGAGCAGGCGTTGTAAAGTCATCGCTCACAAAATTGCTTTATATAACCACTCTTGCAAAAATATTAAAAAGTGCTATAGAAATGACTTTAGAACTAACAGGTATTATAGCTATTACTAGAATAACAAGGTCCTTTGGTATAACTGAACTAGAAATCGGAATTATATCTACTGTTATATTCGTTATATTAGGTTATGTTTTGTTTAAAATAGATTTAGAAAAGTATTATAATAAAATAAAAACATTCTTTGAAAATTTAAGCAATACTTTAAGGTCAAAAATAAATTTTAATAGAGTAAGTTTTACAATTTGATGAATTAATTGATTTCTTATTGATAGGCAATTATTTTTCTTTGGTTATTATATTGTTTAAAATCATATTATTTGGTATTAATATAAATGATGAGTCTGTCTCCAATATCGTATAAAATGTAGTTATATCATATACTATTCCCTTTTGACCTGAAATTGATATTTTGTCATGAACTTTAAAAGGTCTAGAAAGAGCTATAAATATACCTGAAACAGCCTGTGACAAGGTTTGTTGTGTAGCAAATCCAGCAACAATACCTGCAAAACCACCTAGTGCTGCTGCAGCTGTTGCTGAAATATTTGAACCTACAACTGTTACAACAACTGCAACAATGCCCAATATCTTAAATGCACTCCGAACACTAGCTGCTTCAGAATGTGGAAGCTTTAACCTTAAATTCCAATAAATAAGATCAGAAAACTTTAAAGCAATCAATATACCTAAAAAAGTGACGCAACTGTATTCGCATATACTTATACAGCTGATTATAGCGGGAAATATGATTGTTAAATAATCGAATACAAGC
>Ga0074075_14317_pt1 | contig 10571 bp, 15 predicted proteins | sample YNPg_E_FD_63712 | JGI IMG/M metagenome (GOLD analysis project Ga0074075, IMG submission 63712) | Hot spring microbial communities from Beowulf Spring, Yellowstone National Park, Wyoming, USA - YNP_Beowulf Spring_E v2 (version 2) | ecosystem: Environmental > Aquatic > Thermal springs > Hot (42-90C)... | reverse complement strand
ACTCTTCGCCTTTGACTTAAACCTCCTACCTATTGCTACCCAGTTTTGGCTTTCACAGTCATACTTTATATAGCCTTTAAGAGTAGTCAGGCGCCTAAGCTCCTTAACATTCACTTCATCCAAAACTAGCTCCATGTTCTCCTGAATTAGCGTTCCATATATCGTCCCCGCAGTAGACAAGCCCCAGTTTCAGGGGCATTCTAGTCTTATTTTTGCTTCGTTCCTAGCAGCCCTAAACGCTTCAACAACCAGTCTTGAAGCAGCTACCCCCGAGTGTGCTTTAAGGTCCTCGAATCCCTTCGCTGGGTAATCACACAGGTGGACGCTCAACGGTTCGCCCTCAGACCTTAGCGTCTGGTATATTTTTTCCGACGCGAAGGGTATTATTGGTGCGAGCAGTTTCGAAAGCGTGAGTAACACTTCGTAGAGGGTTGAGTAGGCGGACCATTTATCTTTATCTTTCTCCTCCTTCCAGAATCTCCGCCTCGACCTCCTAATATACCATTGGCTCAGGTCTTCAACCACGAATCTCTCAGCGCTATCACAGCCCTATTAACCTCGAATTCATCGAGCCAGAGATAAAAGTAGCCAAGGATTACGTTGAGACCACAATTAATGTGACCCTGGGCTCAGAAAACATGGACCAAGCGGTAAATATGGTAAACCTCGCCAAGGAACTTGGGGTGTCGGTGAGCTTCCAGCCATCCTACGACTACAGTACGGCGGAAAAGTTGTCACCGGAAAGGGAGATACTGAGGGAGGTGCTCCTTACCTTACTTAAAATGAAACTGAGCGGGGAGCCAATAGTTAACTCAAAGGAGTACTTTGAGTCAATTCTATTGTCATGGTACGGAGGAAGACCGTGGAAGTGCAAGCCGTGGCTAACCATAAACGTGGACCCCCAGGGGAGGATAGTCACTCCGTGTTACGTCCTAAACGAGTACAGTGGAAGTTCGCTGGTATGGGAGACAGACATTGAGGAGTTGTGGAATAGCTACGATTGGTCTAAGTTCGAGAGTTGCAACGCCTGCGGCCTCACATGCTACCTGGAGCCCTCCCTCTTCGACTGGAAGAACCTTTCAATGGTGAGGGAGAGAATACTGGAGAACGCCGTGGACTACCTCTGGAATGTACTCCAGGAACCAATAAAACCTATGATAAGAGCTGTCAGCGAGTGAAAACATGCATAGGCACAACGAGGAAGAAATGATAAGGATTCTGCTAAGCCCCGAGAGGGCAAAGTTCGAGGATCCCTCCAAGTTCATACCTAAGCTGTTGAGGGGAGGTGAAGTTGTGGCGGAGTTGGGATGCGGTCCTGGCTACTACTGCAGGGAACTGATCAAGTTAGCCTCCACCCTCTACTGCGTCGATAGGAGCTCCAAGTCGCTGGAGTTCGTAAGGAAATTGAACGGCGCGATCGTGCTTAACGAAGATTCATCAAAGACCTCAATTCCTCCCAACTCAATTGACATAGTTCTCCTCGCCGACTCCTTTCACGACATGGATAGGGAGGCAACCTATATGGAGGTCCTTAGGATCCTTAAAGGGGATGGAAAGGTCATAGTGGTTGACTGGAGGAAGGATGCACCCATGGGTCCTCCCCCTAGTCTAAGAATGTCCAAGGAAGATTACATCAAACAATTCAGGGACTTCCTGTTAGAGACGGAGTTCGATGTGGGCCCCTATCACTACGGCCTGGTGTTCCGAAGGATGAAACCTGAGTTTAATTGAACTTATTTAGCAAAAAATAATGTAATCCTGGTAGGAATTATGGAGGCTACGATTAGTAGGAACAGGATTTAGGGGATCTCTCCTCTATCCCACGAACAACCATGATGGTAGTGGAGAACACATATACGCCCTTCTACGGACACATAATATATTCATATCCCTCCGAGGTAAGGCGAATGTGGAAACAAGGGAAGGTGCTCATGCTTGACATTCGCACTCCACAGGAGTATGCCGCTCATCATATACCAGGTTCTGTACTAATTCCAATGAACTACCTGGAGGAACTATCTGATTTCTTCGCGGATAAGGACGTGGCGGTGATATGTGAGCATGGGAATAGGGCGTATTACACGACCTTCGGTATGCCCCACCTCTATAGAAAAAAGGCCTACTACATGGCCGGAGGTTTACAGGCTTGGATGTACATGGGGTATGAGGTAGTTAGCGGACTGGACGAAGGTGCTAAGGTTTGGAGGGAACTACTCTCGAAGAAATATTAAGCGTAGGATTCAATGGCGCACAGTGTAACAAACTCGTCGAGCTTGATTATGTCATTCTTGTCTAACTGTACTTCAAGATATACTTGGTGAACGGTACTCATTGTTCTCACAAGAATACTATGCATCCGATGCCTAATAAGTGATTGCCACTTAACCTGTAAGACAGTTGTCGAAAAGACCTGGGGAGAGAACCCTTCCTGGATCCAGAGCCTCCTTTAGAAGACAGAGAACTGTGGACGAGAATCCCCAATAGTCCTTGGCCTTCCCTCTCTCCACCACGGCGAAACCCCTTATCTTGGACCTAATAAACCCCTCAGACTCTTCGGTACAGAGCCTAGAGTATCCAGTACCCAAGAACCCTATCCCCCTGCTGGGGGAGAGGGAGGAGAGGACTTGATCCTCAGTGCCCCTGGTTACGTGGAGTCCGATCACCTTGGGACAATCCAACTCCAGGTTAGGCATCTCCGTCTCCCGCAGTCCAGCATCCCTGAGGACCGAATCCACATAGTTCTTACTTCCCGCGAAAACGGCCAGGGTCCTCCCCTTACCTTCTTCCACGTTGAAGAGCAAACCCCACGGCCTGAACCTCAGGATGGAACGCCATTCCCCGCCCACCTCACCTACCTTCACCTCCTCAGGTGAGGGGAGAGTCCTGAAGGTGAGTTCAACGTACACACCCAACCATCCCATTGTACCGGACAGGGCCTTCCATATCTTATACCCGCTGGAGAACTTGGCCGTCCTGCCTCCAGATAATATGAGCGACCCATATCCTGTTACCAACCTCGAGCCCAGCAAAGCGTTCCTGGGAAAGCCCGCCCACGTGGAGAAGGGCCCTGGTGCGTTTATTGAAGCCAATCCTCCCACCGTACCGTTATGGATGAAGGGAAGGAAGAGTCCATCCTTTGAGAGCGTCCTTTGAACCTCGTTGAAGTCACTCCCCGCCTTTACGGTGACGAAGGAGTTGGGCCTACTAACTTCCACAACACCGTTTAGCCTCAGAGTGGAGAGGGCTACGTCGCTTCCCCTGGGAGGACCAATGAGATGGCTCCCCCTACCCAGAGGAGTCACTGTGAACTTGAATTTGTTTGCGTTGGTAAGTACGTAGGCGACCTGGCCGTAGGTCTCGGGCTCCGCCACGAACTTGAAGGGACCCTTAGCCTCCCTCAACTTCACCTCCCGCTCCAGGGTCGACGTCCAGTCCACGTGAGGTATTTAAGTGATTGGGTAATTTAAAACACCGTGTGTATTTAACTTAGGAAAGAGACATTCTACCATGTCATTGCTCCAGGAGCTTCGCTCCGTGGTTGGAGAGCAATGGGTCATTACCACTGAAGAGCGAAGACTCTACTCTCTAGACGGATTTACGGTAGCAGGGAGGGATCCTGAGGCGGTGGTTTTACCTGAGAACGAGGAGGAGGCCGTGAAGGTGGTGAAGACCTTACTGATGAGGGGGAACCGTTCGTCGTGAGGGGAACGGGAACCAGTCTGAGCGGCGCCTCCATACCAATTAACGGCGAGGTCGTGGTCTCAATGAGCAGACTGAACAGGGTGCTCAGCCTGGAGGGAATGGAGATCACCGTTGGACCTGGCATAGCGAACATAATGGTCACGAAGAACGCTCCCCCCGACGTATTCTACGCACCAGACCCCTCCAGCTACTCAGTTTCATCAATAGGTGAAACGTATCCCACGACTCTGGAGGAATACACGTGGTGAAGTACGGCCCCACCTTCAATCACGTGGTGGGACTGAGGGTCATGTTAACCAACGGAGAAGTGATTGATGTGGGAGGGAGGAGTGTAATGGATGACGCTGGCATATTCGTTGGTGCCGAGGGCACCCTGGGGGTTGTATTGAGGGCTAGATTGCGTTTAACCCCCAGGCCCGCTACCACGTTGACCCTAATGGGCACGTTCGATTCCTTGAGGGACGCAGGACAGGCGGTAATAAACACATATCAAAGGGGAGTAGTTCCTGCCGCCATGGAGATGATGGACAGGAACTCCATAGAGGCGGTGGAAAGAAGTAAGTTCAAGACGGGTTACCCGAGAGCTGAGGCCATCATATTGGTGGAGTTGGACGGATATGGAGCTCAGGTGGAGGAGGAGATTAGGAGGACCGAGGCCGCTTTCAATGAGGCCGGAGGCCGCGTGATCACGGCCAGGAGCCAGGAGGAGGCCGATAAACTTTGGAGGGGAAGAAAGGGCGCGTTCCCCGCAATGGGTGCCGTCTCTCCCGCCTACCTCACCCTGGATAACAACATCCTCATAACCAAATTACCTGAAGTTCTTGAACAGATATCCAAGATATCTGAGAGATATTCAGTCAAGGTGGCCAACGTATTCCACGCTGGGGATGGGAACCTACACCCCTTAGTACCATATGACCCGCAGGACCCCGAAAACTTGCGGAGAGCATTACATGCGGCCAGGGAGATCGCTAAGGTCGCGGTGGAGAGCGGAGGAGTACCCAGTGGGGAACATGGGATAGGGGTGGAAAAGATCGGATTCATGGGGTTCTACTACTCGGAGGAGGACTTGGAGGCCATGAGGAGAGTTAAGAAAGTCTTCGATCGGTCTAGGATACTGAACAAATGTAAAATGTTGAGGTTGGAAGGCTGCGAACCTGTGGGACAGCTAAGGACCTTGTGGGAGGTGATTGAGTTGAACGAATGTGTCCACTGCGGTTTCTGCCTTGAGGCATGTCCAACATACGTGGTTACCAGGTCCGAGGTCCACTCCCCAAGGGGGAGAATAATGGCAATGAGATTGGGTATAGAGAGTCAGGGATTGGAGACGTGCGTCTTCTGTAGGAGGTGCGAGGAGGCTTGTCCAAGCGGTGTGCCCTATGGGAACCTCATATCATCCCACAGGAAGGCTGACGCTGCGGCGGCCGGAATGCATAGGCTATTGGAATCACCTAAAGCGTTGGCCATGGCGTTAAGGTTAACCATGAGAGGTTCAGGGCCAACGTCTCTGAGACTGAAACAGTTCGTCAAGGAGGTGTACGACCCTCTGGAGTATAGAGACCAGAGACCAGAGATCTTCCTCTTTCCTGGGTGCCTAACCTCCGTGGTAATGAGGCCAACAGTTGAGAGAGCCCTCAGGTATTTGAGGAGATGGTACAGGGTGGAAGTGGTAAACGGATGTTGTGGACTACCCCATCAGGGGGAGGGAGAGAGGGGAAGGGCGGAGGAGATGGCGTCAAAGTGGTCCCTCAGCCTTAAGGGAAAAGAGGTAGTGGTTCTCTCGTCCAACTGCGCCGCTCACATGAAGGAGAGATGGAAGGACGTGAACGTCTACGATTTCTCTGAATTCGTTGAGAAGAAGGGCCTCGATGTTCCCAATGTGAAGATTAGGGTAACGCTACACGAACCGTGTCACGCTAAGGTAGTGGGAATATCAGGATACACGAGATCCCTATTGAGGAGGATGAAAGCGGAGATAGTGGAAATGGACGACCCCTCCTTTGAATGTGGGGCAGGTGGTAGTTACTTCCTCTTCCAGGAGGACCTCGCTGACTCCATCTTCCAGGTCAAGGCCAAGAAGGTGGAGAGAACAGGTGTAGAGCTTGTGATATCCACGAATCCGTCCTGTACAATGAGCCTATGGAGAAGATTCAAGGTCCTTCACGTGGCTGACCTTCTATCTTGAGCTTTTTCAAAGAATTGAGTATTCCATTGTGTTGCCCTTGCGGACTGGGCTTCATATCAATTTCATCAACCTATTCATACTCCTAGACCATGATTAACTCAACAGGCTCAGCTACCGCATCCCTAATCTGGCTTGTAGGAAAAATATTTGAAATTATTAAAAGTAACTATTAGTTACGATGAAGGCCGAACTCTAGAGTCAGACCTCCAGAGAATATCCCCTAGAGTAACATCTGGGAGGCCGTCTTTTGAATCCAATGAAAGGAGAGTCTAGACATGATAGTTACAGTGGTGAACCAGAAGGGAGGAGTGGGAAAGACAACCACCTCAGTGAACCTCGCTTACGTCCTGGCCAGAACGAGGAACGTCGGTCTCCTGGACTTGGACCCGGAGGGAGGGGCAACAATGTCCTTTGGTATGAGGAGGGAGAGGGCGGAGAGGGAATTAGGAGCCAAGAGCGTCACCATATTTGATGTGGAAGTATTTCCCGCGCACTTAGGTCTACTGAGGAAGGAGCTAGAGGGCGACGTGGAGACCACCATATCCTCCATAAAGAAAGTGTCGGAGAGTTTCGATTTCCTGGTGGTGGACACTCCACCTAACCTTGGCACATTATCACTCTCCGCAACAATGGCGGCGGACAGGGTGGTTGTGCCAGTTACGCCTCAACCTTTAACCTTAGAAGTTCTGAAGAATCTAGACTCAAGACTTCAGGGACTTAACAGGAGAGCGATGGCGTTCACCAATGGAGGGAAGAAGCCATTAACGGAGAGGACATCTTCAATCCAGTTTCTAGACGTTGCAATTCCCCTATCTAGAGTGTTCACTGATGCGTCTAGACTGGGAGTTCCTGCAGTGAGGTACGAGGGATTCAGGACAAAGAAGTCCAGACTTTATCAATACTACGACTCTCTGGCAAAGGCGGTCACGCAATGAGTGAATTGGATTTCCTCCTTAAGAGGAGAGAGAAGAGAGGAGTAGAGAGGGAAGACTCTCAGAGAGGAGCCTCTGAGGTCCAGAGTAGAGAGTCTCCAGGTGAAGTCTCTGTACCGAGCAGCACTGAATACAGAGTCCAGAGTCAAAGGGTAAACTCGCCCCAGACCCTAGAGAGTTCAGTTGTTCAGCCCCCAAACTCTCCCGAGGGAAGCCATGAGACTAATACCAAAAATGAAGAAATAGAGAGAATAATGTCATCATTCCTTTCAAAGGAGCCCAAGGTTGGCGTCTGGAGCTATCCATCATACCTGGTCCTACAATACCTTTACTCCACAGTCCCTGGATTTAAGATGAGTAGGACAGCCAAGGAAGCGATGGAACTTGGTCTGAAACAGATGTATGAAGAACTCTTCCAGGTGGCTGAGAGGGTGTCTAAAAAATATATAGAGCAGAAATAGATTTCTAATTTCTCGCAGTACTCTCGGTTACGTTAGAGGGAAGGAGATCCAAAGGAAACTCCGTCTATCAGAGTTCACTTTAAGACTCCTTTGAAAACAACGGGACCTCGTTGTCCCTGATAGTTTACACGGTCATTGTCGCTAATGAGCAGTCTCTGATAACGGACTAGAACCGGGAAAGGGAAATTTAATTATTTGAATACACTACCATTGTCTGCGGTAAATGGACCTGCTAATGATGACGGAAATAGACAACAGGACAACAGAGAAGTTGAGGAGAATTTTCGGTGAACTTAACATAACGAAAAGGAAGTTCTTTATAAGTAGGGGCGAGGAGGCTGTGGTTGTATCCAGGAGGGACAAACTGCGTGACGCCTTCCTGGCCGCCAGGCATTATAGGAAAGTGATCGTATATCCCTTAACGGATTATGGAGCTGCAATGGAACTCTCTGGAGCACTAAGGGAGGCAGGAATAGAATCCGGCATTTATCCCTTCTCCCTAACTAAGGAGGAAAAAGGAAGAATCCCGCGTCCTCCCTTTAAGGTAAAGGTGGGGGTCATACTACCCAACGAGAGGGAACTTTTGACATGGAATATCCCAGAGCTGGATTTTTTCAACGTGATGGAGTTAAAAGAGAAAACTGACGGCTTTGATGTTGTTGGTAGCACAGGGTGTTCCACTTTTCCCACATACGATGTGAGAATTTTAGTGACCAAAGTTCTTCTGCCCTTCAAATCATACCCCCTAACCATAGAGATGGTCGATGAGGACGGAATGATCAAAGTTAACACACCATGCAATGAGGTGGACGGGATGTTTACCTTAATAAGGCCCAACCAATGGTTCACAAGATTTGAGGTTCACGAGGGGGAACTGCGGTCAAACGTCTTCAGGTCATTCGCCAGAAATTCAAATCTATTCACCTTCCCCACAGGGATGACATTCCTGGCGGTCGGGGCTCCGTCGACTGCGGTCTCCGCATACCTTAGGGAGAGGCTGGGATTCAACCTGTGAAAAGTGTTCGTTGATTTAACCAACTATTCTAGGCAATAGGAGTATACCCACCAGCATAAGTGTAAGCACCGCAAAGCTCAAGATCACGTAAAGCTTATCCTTATCGCTAACGACATAATTCACCCCTAACTCAAGTACCCGTATTACGGGAGTGGCCACAAGCACCAAGACTCCCAACAAAATTATGGCCAGGGGATCCAAATGGGCTATGCCGTAAGCTAGACGGGTTAGATCGAAGTAGGATGAATTAATGGTAACTCCCCTACCTTCCACATAGAAAAGGATCAACCCCAGGATAACCAAAGCGGATGAAAGGATCACCCCGATTCTTAAGGTCAGACTCACAATCCGCTCAAGATTCATGGAAGCACCCCTATCCCTCTGAGTATTAGCTGTACCCCCAGGAGTATGAGCACAACAGTGAACAGTTGCCTAAGCCTCCTACTCATCAGCCTGTTGAGATACCTGGTGCCTATCAGGGAGCCCAAAAGTACTGCAGGTATTGTAGATGCCACCAATACAGGATCTATGAAACCGAAACTCCAGTAGAGCCCAGAACTTGTGGCCGCCGTCACTCCTATCATGAAGTTACTGGTAGCGGTACTTATCTTGAAGGGCAAAGTCATCATGAAGTCCATCGCCAACACCTTGAAAGCCCCAGATCCAATACCAAGAAGCCCAGACATGAATCCTGCTATGAACATTCCCACCAACCCAAGGGGATATCTTCTACCTACGTACTTGACGTCCCTCTTCAAGGCCTGATCGTAATATGTCCCCATTAGCTTCAGCTTCCTAGTGAAGAAGTCCGGTTTAACACCTTCAGGAACCTCGGTCTTCATTTTGGCGAAGTTTGGAAATGTGGAGAATATCAGCACAGCACCAAATATAATGGCAATTATATTGAGAAGATGAAGCCTCTCTATCTCATACAAGGTGAGGGAGCCAACTATGGCACCAGAGGTTGTCCCTATCTCCAGGGATATTCCTATTCTCATGTTGGATAACTCATCCTTTACATAGGCGGAGGCCGCTCCGCTCGATGTGGCTATTGTTGATATTAGCGAGGTTCCCAAGGCGTACTGTATGGGGACCCCCAGAAAAAGTATTAAGACAGGTGTTAGTACCACGCCTCCTCCAAGGCCCGTAAGTGAACCAAGCAGCCCCGCCAGCAAGGCGGCACGAAAATTTCGATGGAATAAANCGGGGTTATCATCTGAGCCATTCTTCAGAGGAAGGTAAAAAGGTTGCCCTGCAAATTCCACTTCGTGATTTGGCGTTAATAGATTCTAATTCAATTCCGTGAACTACCCCGCCCTCACGGACGGGGCATCTCCACCTCGCGATGGAGATTTCCTGCTTCTCAGAGCAACCTCGATCCCCCTTCACCCACAGCGGAGGTTCCATCGAACTGAACCGTTCTGTAATGCCCCGTGTGGAAGAGGGGTTACGGAGGGTTTGCTCTCCACAGGCTTCAGTTCCCCCAGTCCCAAGGGTACGACCTCAGCTCTTACAGCCAGAGGTCTGTATATTTATCTCTTTTTTAGTATAAAAAGGTTTCTGTAAGGGGGGTATTCATCCCCCACCTCACGGAGGGGGACTTCCGCCCCCTTAACCCCCCAGAAAGTTAAACGATGGAAGGAGTGTTGCACGAAGTTTCTCGCTTTCATGTTAAAGAGTTGTTTTTATCCTTCCCCGCGTTTTCCTATCAATGTCCCTTGAGACACTTAGGGCGAGTAGGGAAGGCCCAGTGACCTGGGTAAGGTTTAAGACGAAAGGCAAATATAACGTGGTTAACTCAAAGTTCATAGGAGAGCTTCAGGACGTCTTAAGGAAGGAACAGCGAAGTGACTCTAGGCTATTCGTGTTAGAGGGAGAGGGTAATTTTGGTGCTGGTATAGATTTGGAGGAACTCTACGAAGTGTCTAGACATAGCGAAGCGTCTAACAAATTTCTGGACGCACTTAGGGATCTTTTCCTCAGTTTACTGAGCTTACGGAAGATTACCATATCAATTGTGAAGGAAATGGCATATGGTGCCTCCTTGGAACTGGTTCTCCTCACAGACCTGGCGATCTCTTCCCCAGAGGCCAAGTTTTCTTCCCCTGGGGCAAAATGGGGACCTCTTTCCACCTGTACTACTAATGTTTGGGCCGGAGAATTAAGTCTGATAAAGTATCTAAATTGATAAATATAAGTAAATCCACTTTCACGTACCATTTAAGATCAGCTGAGTCGAGAATAATTAAACGATATATTGACGACCTAAAATTCTA
>Ga0074075_12717_pt1 | contig 10572 bp, 12 predicted proteins | sample YNPg_E_FD_63712 | JGI IMG/M metagenome (GOLD analysis project Ga0074075, IMG submission 63712) | Hot spring microbial communities from Beowulf Spring, Yellowstone National Park, Wyoming, USA - YNP_Beowulf Spring_E v2 (version 2) | ecosystem: Environmental > Aquatic > Thermal springs > Hot (42-90C)... | reverse complement strand
TCTTCTCCGCCAAATATTACATCTTTTTTAGCACTATTTCGTTTATATATTAAATCCCACCGGTGTTTCTTCTACTTCTATGCCAAAGTCTTTACATATTCTATCCACTAAAAAACTTGTAGATACTGTTTTACCACCACTCCTTTTTTATGCCTTTGTTTTAATAATATGAAGCATAAGAAGTATATAAACAAGCTGTGAGTTTACAAACTCTCCGTTCTCATCCACAAGCGCTATTCTGTCTCCATCTCCATCGTTTGCTATGCCAAGGTTGGCTTTTACAGTTTTTGCTTTATCCTTTAATATGCTTAAATTTTTCTCTACAGGTTCAGGAGCTCCCTCTCCAAAAAGCGCATCTTTGTGATGTCTTATAGAGAAAAGGTTTAATTTTTATCTTTAAAAGCCTCTAAATAGTATTTAAAAGCTGGTCCATACATAGAGTCATGTACTATGTTTAGCTCTTTTTCTAAGAGAATATTTTTGCTTATGTTTGACGTCGTTTTTTCTATATATTGAGATATAATATCTACTCTTTTTATGTTGTGTTCTTTAAAATCAACATCTTTTATATTTTTAATCTCATCTTCTACTTCGTTTATAAATTCTGGTGTAGCTGCGCCCCCAAAAGACTCTTTTATCTTATATCCGTTGTAATAATAAGGGTTGTGAGAAGCTGTTATCATCACGCCTTGATTATATCCCATATACTTTACTGCAAAAGATATATTTGGTGTACTAACAGCTTCTTTTGCTACATCAGCTTCTATACCTTCTGTTTTCATTACATTGGCAACTAATATTGCAAACCTCTCCCCTAAAAACCTATGGTCATATCCCACTATAACTTTATTTAAACCGTGCTTTTTTAACGCTTTCGCATGGGCTTTTGCAACTTTTACTATGTTGTCTTGGCTAAACTCAAAACCTATTATCGCTCTCCAGCCGTCTGTACCAAATTTTATCATGCTGTCCCTCCTCTCTTTTCTAATTTTTTCTTACGTTCTTCCAACCTATCTTTTAATGTTCTAAACTTTGGTCTTTTCTCTTGAAACTCTTTTGCTATATTTTCTAAAGCTTCGCTTATAGCCATGCTTTTGTTTAACGTGTCTATTTCTAAGTTAAACATATTTTGTTCTTGCTGCTCCAATTCTTCTTTTGATATTTGAGCATTCATTATAGATTGAATAGCGGATATTTTGAAGTTTAGCATAAGTTCTTCAAAAAGCCTAAAAGCTTCTTTTTTAAATTCTACTAGAGGATCCCTTTGAGCATAGCTTCTTAGGTATATCCCCTCTCTTAATTTATCTATAGTGTGAAGCTGTTCTCTCCAAAGGTTGTCTATGATATTTAGGGTAAATACTTTTTCTATTTCCCTCATGGTTTCTTCGCCTATTTCTTGTTCTTTTTGGGCGTACTTTTCCATCACAAGTCTAAATATTTCCTCTTCTAACTCTTCTCGGTCTTTTGCTTCAAATTTTTCTGGTAAGTCAACACCTATCCATTCTTTAAAAAATGTTTTTAGAGGTTCTAATTCCCATAACTCTGGTTCGTCTTCTGTTAAAAGCGTATAAACTTGGGTGTGTATTACATCTCTTATAAAGTCTTTTATCTCTTCTTTTATATCATCTTGAAAGAGAATGGAACGCCTTATATCGTATACCACAGAACGTTGTATGTTTATCACTTCATCGTACTCTAAAAGTCTTTTCCGAGATTGGAAGTTTTGAAGTTCCACCCTTTCTTGGGCACCTTCTAAAGACTTTGATACTATAGAGCTTTCTATAGGCTCTCCTTCTGGTATTTTCATAAACTCCATTAGCTTTTTAACCCTATCTCCGCCAAATATCCTAAGAAGATCATCCTCTAAAGATAGTATAAACCTGGTTTCTCCTGGATCTCCTTGTCTTCCTGCCCTACCTCTTAGCTGATTGTCTACCCTTCTTGATTCATGTCTTTCGGTACCTATTACCAAAAGACCACCAGCTTTTATAACCTCTTCTTTTTCCTTTTGGGTAATCTTTGTGGCTTCTTCATAAGCTTTTTTCCAATCTTCTTCTGTAGCTTTTTCTTCGTCTATGCCTTTTTGTCTTAAAATTTCCCTTGCTAAAAACTCTGGGTTACCGCCAAGAAGTATGTCAGTACCTCTTCCTGCCATGTTTGTTGCTATTGTCACAGCACCTTTTCTTCCGGCTTGAGCTATGACCAAAGCTTCTTTTTCGTGTTGTTTGGCGTTTAAGACGTTGTGCTTTATACCTCTTTGTTCTAAAAGCTTTGAAAGTGTTTCAGAGTCTTCTATGGATACCGTACCTACTAATATAGGTCTTCCTTTGGCATGGTTTTCTTCAATTATTTTTGCTACATATTCCCATTTTTCTTTTTAGTTTTAAATATTGCATCCGGTAGGTCTTTTCTTATGTTTGGTTTGTTGGTGGGTATAACAACAACGTCTAAGTTGTATATTTCTTTGAATTCAAGAGCTTCTGTCTCAGCTGTACCTGTCATACCAGCTAATTTTTTATAAAGCTTAAAATAATTTTGAAATGCAGTGGTGGCCAATGTTTGATTTTCTTCTTGAATTTCAACGCCTTCTTTAGCCTCTATAGCTTGGTGAAGGCCTTCGCTCCATCTTCTACCTGGTAAGGCTCTTCCAGTAAACTCATCTACTATGAGTATTTCTCCGTCTTTCACCATGTAATGTACATCTTTTTTGTAAAGATTGTGAGCAATGAGGGCTTTGTTGATAGCGTGTACTAAGTCGATATGTCTAATGTCGTATAGATTTTGAATGCCAAAATATTTTTCTGCTTTTTCTATGCCTTCTTCTGTGAGCATTGCTGTCCTATTTTTTTCATCTACTGTAAAGTCTTTTTCTATTTCAAGTGTTTGTACAAATTCGTTGGCCTGTAAAACAACCTTGTTATCTAAATTTGATGGACCAGCTATTATAAGAGGGGTTCTAGCCTCATCTATCAAAATACTGTCTATTTCGTCCACTATTGCATAACCATGACCCTTTACTTGGACTATCTGATCTTTTGATACTGCTAAGTTGTCTCTTAAATAGTCAAAGCCAAATTCGTTGTTGGTACCATAAGTTATGTGAGCTTCGTAGGCTTTTACACGTTCTACTGGTATCGCCTTAGTAAAATAAGATGTTTTGGCGTGTACATCTATTTTAGAGTAATCTATAGCATCCCCTACCATACCTTTAGGCCACACCCTTATATCTTTTTCTATGGCTTCCATCGTTTTTTCTGGGTCTTGCCAATCTACCACATAGCTAATATTGTCTGAATTGATGATACCCACTCCTAAGCCCAAAAATCTATACACAGGACCTATCCACGTTGCATCTCTTTTTGCCAAATAATCGTTTACAGTGACAATGTGCACTCCTATATCTGTTAGAGCTGTGAAAAACGCCGGGGCTGCCGCCACAAGGGTTTTTCCTTCACCGGTTTTCATCTCTGCAATTTTACCTTGATATAAAACTATACCACCTATTAGCTGCACGTCAAACTGTCTTAAGCCCATAGTGCGCTTTGAAGCTTCTCTTACCAGAGCAAACGCTTCTATTAGCTCTTCTACCATTTCTCCTTCTATTATGGCTTGTTTTATATGTTCGTTTTGGTTTACTCTAAAGTATAAGTCTTGGGCTTTTAAAACAATATCTTTGTTTGAAAGCTTATCTAAAGATTCTTCTAGAGCGTTTATCTTCTCTACCCATTTTCTTATTTTTTTATTTCTCTATCGTTTTTTGTACCTAAAATTTTTTTAAAACATATTCTATCATAAATATCCTGCCTCAACTCCTATGCAAGCTTCATAAACAAAATGGATTTTATCTTTATATTTTTCAATGACTTCATAATTCTCAGCCCCAGGCTGAAGCCAAACCGTTTTTGCTCCAAGCTTTATAGCTTCTTGTACTATAGGCTCTACGTGGGCAGGATTTCTAAAAACGTTTACTATATCTATAGGCTCTGGTATTTCTTCCAAAGATCCATATACTTTAAGACCCATTATCTCTTGCCCTGCTAACTTTGGATTTATTGGATATATCTTGTGAAGACCCTTTTTCAAAACCCTTTCTGTAACATAGTAAGATGGCCTTTCTGGGTTATCTGAAAACCCTACTACAGCTATAACTTTAGCATCTTTAAGAGTTCCAAAAGCATCATCTTTATGTGGTGTGTTGTTGTGTTCTGCCATAGTCCTTACTCCTTTTAAAACTTTACTTAATATATTATACCTCAATATTGATAAATACCCAATATCTTATTTTGAGGGGGTGAGTAATAAACTTTTGTGGTAAGTCTTTGTGTTATACCGCCCATTTTGGTTTTTGAAATTATCTTTATGACTTCTAAACTTGATTTTGTAGATACGATGCTTTGAATTTTATAAATATCGTCTAAAGATAAGCCTCTTATATTTACCAAATCCTCAATATTTTTGATAGGGTGTAAATTTATATAATCTATAATTTCTTTTGCCATAGAGTCTGTAATATCTTTGTTTAAGGCTTTTAATATAGGTATTGGTATTGTATTTATATTTAAACTTTGGTTTTTCGTATCTAAAAAATACCATATGCCTTTTTCTTGTTTTTTGTCATGGCAGTTGTTTTTGTATAAAAGGTTGCTATAAGGTGTAGCGTATATAATTTCTTCTTTTGACTGCATGTCTTTAAATGGAGCTTCATATGAAAGTGCATCTAGATCTATGTTGTCTTTGCTTTTACCAGTTATCCAGTAATAAACGTAGTAGGGAAAATCTTTTGGCATGCAGAACTCTTCAGATAAACTTTTAAAAACGTTAAAATAAATAGGGTTTTTATGGAATTTATGTTGAACTTGTTGTCATCTTTTATTAAAAGCTTAATACTTATATCTTCTACTTTCATACTTCTTTGTAGTATGGATTGTATGGGTTTTCTTGATAGATTTCTTGAGCTTTTTTCAATGCAATAGGTATCAAAGAATCGTTGGTAACGCTCAAGCTTTGCTTTAGGTATAACTTTAGCGTATAGTTGTAATAATTTTTTGCTTCTTTAAAAGCCTCTAAACTGTAAAATATAGCTCCTAAAGAAAAAACAAAGCTAGTAGTACTATCATTCTATATTTATAGTAGGGTTTACAACGGTACCTCCAAAAATAATGCGCATCCTTTTAAAAGGAAGGTTTATAAGTCCCACACCAGATATTTTTGAATTTGTAAGGGTATTTTGATCTATACTAACAATGCCGTCTCCTTTGACATCAACGGGTGTGTTTAAAATATCTGCCTCGCCTTTAAATGTGAAACGGGTTTTTTTGAAGTTTAGTTTTAGGCTTTTAATATAATAACCTTTTATGTTTAACATTTTAAAATCCATAAAACCATCCACATAGTTTGGTGTAAGAAGCATTTTAGAGTTCATTTGACCTTGAGATTTTGAAGCTTTAATACAAGAAAGTGGAAACCTTTTAGAGTTTATGTTTATATGCTTTAAAAGCATATTTTCTTTTAAATCAACGTATCCATTTTGACAAGTAAAAGAAGCGCTTAGTATAAAAGGTGGATAAAATCCAATACCTACATAGGAAAGATGAGCTAAGTATTGAAAGTTCGTTGAGGGGCTCTTGGGATTTTTATAAAAGATTTTCACATTGTTTAAATCTATGCTTGTTATATATTCTTTTGCTTTTTTATAGTAGAAGTAATACCCGTTTTTTGCCATTATATATCTTGCTATTAAAAGCTTTTCACCAAATAGTATAATTCCCAAAAATACTGTAGTTATGGAAGCTACCAAATAAAGTAAATATAATGGTTTAAAAACGTTTTTAAACTAAAAGAGACTTGAGCTCATATGATATCTAGGATAAAATCTTGAATAGAATACCACTCCTACCTCTGTTAACTGGACGTATACTCTATCGTTGTCTTCGTAAATCTCAGGGGTTAGCTCAGAGATGTAATCTATAAAGTTTTTAGCTTTTTGTTTGCCTACACTTATGGTGTATATTTTGTTATCCCATTCACCGTTCTCATTTTTTTCTAAAGATATATCAATCCATATGTCGTTAAAATCGTAAGATAGCATAAACCCGGATGGTTCGGAAAGCTCAAGTTCTTTTGTTATCTCTTTTATAGCTTTTGCTATAATATCTTTATTCATGTTTTTACCCTTTCCTTTCTATATACATGAGTATTAAAGTGAAAATCATAGCTATAACAAGTGTAAAAGAGCCAAACCTCAGAACAGATTGCACGGCGTAAGCTTGGGATATAAGAGTTTGAAGCCCTATTACAAGAGCTTTAGCCTTTAGAAGGCTTGTGTTTAAAATCCATTTCAACGCTTCCAATCTATAGTATATATAATGTACATGGGTATAGTTCATATTGTTTATATTATCATATACATAAGCGGTGTTTTTGGTGAATGTGTTGGTAGCTATAGAGGTTCCAGCGGCAGCCCCTATAAGTCTGGCATAATTGTATAAAGCAGAACCAAGCGGGACTAAATCTTGTCTTAAACGCCTAAGAGCCAAAGCTGTAAGAGGTGCGAAGAAAAGCCCCATACCAACACCCACAAAAAACATATAAAAAGATATGTTTAGCTTAGGTGTGAAAAATCTATATGAGAAAGGAAAAGTGTATGTCTATAAAAATAATGCTTTGACAAGCAAGAAGAAGTATCTTTGGATCTAGCCTATCGCTTAGTTTTCCACCTATAGGAGAAAAAGAACTATGCCTATGGCAAAAGGAAATATGTATAAACCTGTGTCAAAGCTTCCAAGTCCTCTTACCCTCTCAAAGTAAACTGGCATTATGTATAGTATTTGGAAAAAGCAAGTCCATACACCAAACAAACGTTATTACAGCATAATCGAATTCCTTGTATTTGAATATGTCAAACCTATGAGAGGATGTTTTGAGATTAAGTCTGATATTAAAAAGGCTAAAAAACAAAGTATAGCGATACTCAAAAAAACGATAGTTTTTATAGAATAAAACCACTCCCATTTCTCTCCTCTTGATAATAAGACTATAAGGCTTGTGGATGCTGTGGCTAAAAGCCCAAAACTTATGTAGTTAAAAGGTTTTTCATGCTTTTGGGGGTTGGGAAAATCTGGTAGTAGTATCAAAGATGCAAAGAATATCGGCATTATAAAAGGTAAATTCATATAAAAGACCCATCGCCAAGACAAGTATTCCACCAAATAACCACCTACTGTAGGACCAAGACCTGGTGCAAAAGCAACTCCCATGGCATACATTCCCATGGCTAACCCGCGCTGTTCTGGTGGAAATATCCTGAATATGATAGCCTGAGCGGCAGGTATCAAAAATCCTTCCCCTATACCTTGTATAGATCTTGCAAATATTATAGTACCTATGTTATCTACTGAACCAGAGAGCGCGCTTCCAATTGCAAAAATACAATACCAGCAAGATAAACTCTTTTAAGGCCGTAAAGGTTTGTAAAATGATTAAAAACCAATATCGTGATAGCTGTAGCCACAAGATAGCTTATAGAAACCCACTGTATACCATAAATATCCGTAGAAAGAGGGGCTATCATCTTTGGCATAGCCACGTTTACGCTTGTAATACCAAGCACAGCTACAAACGTACCGCTTAAACAATAAACGTATATAACCATTTCATATAGTTTCCTCCAAATGCTTTCTTAATTTTTCTAGAGCTTGAGATTTTATCTGAGATACCCTTGATAAAGATACATTTAAAATCTCTGCTATTTCTTTTATACCAAGCTCTTCATAAAATAAAAGCTGCAAAACCAACTTTTCTCTCTCATCAAGCTTATCAATAGCCTCTTTTAACTTTTCTGCTAAATCTGATTTTACCGCATGTTCTTCTGGGGTTTCAATGCTTGATGTTACAAAGTTGTCGTATGAACTTTCATTTTCCTCTGTTATTTTATACACCATGTCTTCTAAACTTTGTAGATAGGAAAAAGATATCTTATAAAGACTATTCTGATACTCTTCTAAGCTCTCACCTAAAATGCTACTTATCTCTTCGTCAGTAGGATCTCGTTGATGCTCGTTTTGAAAGGTTCTTATAATTTCTTTTATTTTATGCTCTTTATCTCTTATGTTTCTACTACCAAAATCAAGACTTCTAAGGTAATCATAAATAGCCCCTTTTACTCTAATTTTTATATAAGACTCTGGATTTTTTGACTCATCTAAATGGTCTATAGCGTTTATAAGTCCTATTATGCCGTTACTAACTAAATCGTTGTAATCTACGCTTGGTGGTAAATTTCTTGACATTTTCCCGCATATCTTTTTTACAAGCGGTATATATTCTAAAATTTTCTTTTCTCGTTGTTCTTTTTTTCTATATCAAAATCTTTGTTTATATTTGTAGACATTTTATGTCCTCGTGTTTAATGTATAACATACATCTATTATATTTGTTGAAATCCTTTTTTTCAAGGATTTTAAAGAAAGATCAAGAATATATATCTTGAAAGAAGTTTGGATAAGATATGCTTACACATTCTGGATCATCTAATTCGGGCTCTGTTCCAAGTACCATACCAAGTATGCTCATGCTCATGGCAATCCTATGGTCTTTAAAAGATTTTATCTCTTTTAGCTTTAGCTTGCAAGGACCTTTTATGCTAAATCCATCTTCAAATTCTTCTATGATAGCACCAGCATGTCTGAGGTTTACGTAGATGGCTCTTATACGGTCGCTTTCTTTCTTTCTTAGTTCTTTTGCTCCTTTTACAAGGCTGATGCCATCGGCAAAACACATCAACACAGATAAAATTGGTATTTCATCTATCAAAGAAGGTACATCTTTTTCATCTATACTTATTGCTTTTAAATTTGGTGAATATCTAACCTCTATATCGGCTATGTCTTCTCCGTTTTGATGCCTTAGGTTTGTGTAATTTATATTTGCCCCCATCTCTTTTGCTTTTCTGAAAAAACCGTCCCTAGTTGGATTTACCAATACATCTTTCAATAAAACATGACTATCTTTGGTAAGTATCGCAAGGGCTGCTATAAAAGCTGCTGAAGAAGGATCGGCTGGTACGTCTATATTTATCGGATTTAAAACTCCACCTGATTTTATCTTTATTATATGTTTACCGTTAGAAATGATGTTTATATCTGCCCCCATACTAGAAAGCATCCTTTCGGTATGATCCCTTGAGATGTAAGGTTCTATTACCTCTGTAATAGTGTTTTCTTTTGCCAAAATCCAGCCAAAGAATACAAGATTTTACTTGAGCAGAAGCTTCTTTGTTTTCAAAGCTACCACCTATTAAATTCCCTCCCTTTATAGCCATAGGAAGCAAAGAGGCGTCTTCTCTTCCTATTATTGTAGCTCCCATCAAAGAAAGGGGTTTTGTAACCCTTTTCATAGGTCTTTTTTTGAGGCTTTCATCCCCTGTTAAAACACTAAAAAAATTAAAACCTGCCAATATACCAGACGTTATTCTAGCGGTGGTGCCGGAGTTTTTTGCATCTAGTATATCTTCTGGTTCTTTAAAATATTCTTTACCACCTTTTATCTCTAAGGTGTTGTTTTCTCTTCTTATATCTATGCCAAGCTTCCTAAATATATCTAGTGTAGCCAAGGTATCTTCTGCCACTAGCCAATTTTTTACATAGGATGTACCGCTTGCTAAAGCTCCAAACATCACGCTTCTATGAGATATAGATTTGTCTGATGGTACTCTTAGTTCTTTTTCTATTTTCTCTACTTTCTTTATTATCATAAATTAACTCCTATAAGCATAGATGCCAATATTATCATACATATAAATATTATAAGTCCGTAAGCGATATAAAGAGCTTTATGTGTTTTGTAAGTGCCTTTGTTTATATCGTCTATAGTTTTTATAAAATTTAATCCTCCTATTACAAGCGTTGATATACCAAAAAATATAAATATAAAACCCATACCCTCAAAATGACCATTGACATTTATCTTTGTATGAAGCATTATGGATAATTGCTTTAGGAAAAAATCAAACTTTTCTACTACAAAACCAAAGGCTATAAGACCTATAGCGGTTCTTATCCAAGCTAAAAATGTTCTTTCGGCAGCCATGTATATACGAGGATCTATTACTTCCTTTTGGCTCACCTTTTTCGCCTGGTCAACCAAACTGTACAAAACTGTATTGCTATGCACAGCTTGAGTTGGGGTATTTGTATTCCGCCATTTCAGACACTTCCAACCCCAACAGGCGGTATTTTGGAAGTGTCATAAACCGTGGCATACTTGTAGTCCCTGCACCAAGCACAGGAACTAACCTGTTTGCCACCGCTATCAAATCCTTTGAAATTATAACACGTTTCAAAGGAGAAAAATCTCTGTATGATTTTTCAAGACAGCAGAAGGCAAGGGCTGTGAAAAGAACTTGCCAGTTTTTGTATCCCGCATAAGCGGAACCTCTCACCTGTTCCTTCCGTTGGTTTACAGGTTGTTGAGAAACTGACTTACTCTTTTCACTTTCTATAATAAACGACAAATGTTTTTCAGTGCTTTAAGTTCTTTTCTTAATTTACTTAGCTTGCTTTTTAATTTGTTTCT